>Ga0209257_1001057_pt1 | contig 36450 bp, 31 predicted proteins | sample AraplaCvi_mCL_r2_FD_184277 | JGI IMG/M metagenome (GOLD analysis project Ga0209257, IMG submission 184277) | Arabidopsis root microbial communities from North Carolina, USA - plate scrape MF_Cvi_mCL_r2 (SPAdes) (version 2) | ecosystem: Host-associated > Plants > Roots > Endosphere | place: USA...
AAGGACAAGGACGCCAAGGCCGAGTTCGGCACCACCGGCGCCATCGAAGGCGTGGCCGGCCCCGAGGCCGCCAACAACGCCACGGTGACGGCCGCGCTGATCCCGCTGCTCACGCTGGGCATTCCGACCTCGAACACCACCGCCATCCTGCTGGGCGCGTTCCAGAACTACGGTATCCAGCCGGGTCCGCAGCTGTTCACCACCTCCGCCGCGCTGGTGTGGGCGCTGATCGCATCGCTGTACATCGGCAACGTGATGCTGCTGGTGCTGAACCTGCCGATGGTCGGCCTGTGGGTCAAGCTGCTGAAGATTCCGAAACCCCAGCTCTACGCCGGCATCCTGATCTTCGCGACGGTGGGCGCTTACGGCATGCGCCAGAGCGCGTTCGACCTGTTCCTGCTGTACGCCATCGGCCTGCTGGGCGTGGTGATGCGCCGCTTCGATTTCCCGACGGCTCCCGTGGTGGTCGGCATGATCCTGGGCCCGCTGGCCGAAGCGCAGCTGCGCAACGCCATGTCGATCGGCGAGGGCAGCGCGTCGGTGTTCTTCCAGCGTCCGATGTCGATCGCGCTGGTCGTCATCGTGGTGGCCGTGCTGGTGCTGCCGCGCCTTGCCAAGCGCATGAGCGAACGCAAGCTGAAGCGGTTGGCGCAGCTGGACGCCTGATTCTTCTTGGGGCCCGCTAGAGGGCCAGGCAAAAAAAAGCTGCGGCATTGCCGCAGCTTTTTTCATTTCCGCTCGGGGATTTATCGCCCCGCCGCAGGCGTCTCGACCAGGTCGTCGTCGATGTGCGGATCGGCCGGCTGCCCGCGCAGCTTGCGCATGGTGCGCCGGATCCAGTGCTCGATGTCGTCCACGTAGGTGAACACGGCCGGCACCACCAGCAGGCTCAGCACGGTCGAGGTGATCAGCCCGCCGATCACCGCCATCGCCATTGGCGAGCGGAAGCTCGAATCGGCCGCGCCGAAGCCCACCGCAATCGGCAGCATGCCCGCGCCCATGGCCAGCGTGGTCATGATGATGGGCCGCGCGCGCTTGTGGCAGGCGTCGCGCAGCGCGTCCCAGCGGCTCATGCCGTGGTCGCGGCGCGCCACGATGGCGTACTCCACCAGCAGGATGGAGTTCTTGGTGGCAATGCCCATCAGCATGATGAGACCGATCAGCGAGGGCATCGACAGCGCCTTCTGCCCGATCAGCAGCCCCACGAACGCGCCGCCCAAGGCGAGCGGCAGCGCGCACAGGATCGTCACCGGATGCAGGAAGTCCTTGAACAGCAGCACCAGCACGATGTAGATGCATAGCACGCCCGTGAGCATGGCGAGACCGAAGCTGGCGAACAGCTCGGTCATCACCTCGGCGTCGCCCACTTCGGTCACGCGCACGCCGGCCGGCAATTTCTGGATCGAGGGCAGTTTTTCCACAGCGGCCTTGGCGTCGCCCAGGCCCACGCCCGAAAGCTCGATCTCGAAGTTCACGTTGCGCGAGCGGTCGTAGCGGTCGATCACGGCCGGGCCGCCTTCCATGGTGAGCGAAGCCACCTGGTTCAGCATCACGGGCCCGCGTGCGCCGGGCACCGAGAGGCGCCCGAGCAGATCGATGTCCTTGCGTGCCGAGTCTTCCAGCTTCACCACGATCGGCACCTGCCGCTGCGCGAGGTTGAGCTTGGCCAGCGCCTGGTCGTAGTCGCCCAGGGTGGCCACGCGAAGCGTTTCCGCGATGGCCGAGCTGGTCACGCCCAGGTCGGCGGCGCGCGCGAAGTCGGGCCGCACGGCGATCTCTGGACGGATCAGGCTGGCGGTGGAGGTGATGTTGCCCAGGCCGGGAATGGTGCGCAGGTCTTTCTCGACCGCGCTGGCGGCGCTGGCCAGCGCCGCCGGGTCTTCGCCCGTGAGCGCCAGGATGTACTTCTCGCCCGAGCCGCCCAGGCCCACAGTGCTGCGCACGCCGGGCAGCGTTTCGAGCGCGGCGCGGATCCGGTTCTCGATCACCTGCTTGCGCGGGCGGTCGCCGCGCGGATCGAGCTTGATGGTGAGCGTCGCCTTGCGCGTCTCGGGCGTGCCGAAGTTCGCGAACGGGTCGCCACCCGCGCTGCCGCCCGCCACCGTGGTGTAGACGCTCTTCACGTGGTCGATCTTCATCACGCGGTTGCGGGTTTCCTCGGCAGCGGCCGTGGTCTGCGCCAGCGTGGAGCCGGGTGCGAGCGAGAGATAGATCTGCGTCTGCGAGTTGTCGTCCGCCGGAATGAAGCCGGTCTTGAGCAGCGGGATCATCGCCAGCGAACCGAAGAAGAAGAGGGTGGCCAGCACCATCGTCTTGAAGCGGTTGTGCGTGCTCCATTCCACCGCGCGCATGTACCAGCGCAGCCAGCCCGGCTCCTTCTCCGCGCCGACGATCGGCTTGAGGATGTAGGCCGCCATCATGGGCGTGAGCACGCGCGCCACCACCAGTGACGCGAACACCGCGAGCGAGGCCGTCCAGCCGAACTGCTTGAAGAACTTGCCGGCCACGCCGCTCATGAAAGCCGTGGGCAGGAACACCGCGATCAGCGTGAAGGTGGTGGCGATCACGGCCAGCCCGATCTCGTCGGCCGCCTCCATGGCCGCCTGGTAAGGTGTCTTGCCCATGCGCAGGTGGCGCACGATGTTCTCGACCTCCACGATGGCGTCGTCCACCAATATGCCGACCACCAGCGACAGCGCCAGCAGCGAGATCACGTTGACCGAGAAGCCCAGCAGGTACATGCCGATGAACGCCGGGATCACCGACATCGGCAGCGCGATGGCCGACACGAACGTGGCGCGCCAGTCGCGCAGGAACAGCCACACCACCACCACGGCCAGGATGGCGCCCTCGTAGAGCAGGTGCAGCGAGCCGTTGTATTCCTCGTCCACCGGATCGACGAAGTTGAATGCCTCGGTCAGCTCGATGTCGGACCGCTTCGCGCGCAGGTCGGCCAGCGCCTTCTGCACGGCGTGGCCCACTTCCACCTCGCTGGCGCCGCGGCTGCGGGCCACTTCGAAGCCCACCACCGGCTTGCCGTTGAGCAGCGCGGCCGCGCGCGGCTCGGCGATGGTGTCGCTGATGCGCGCCACCTGGTCGAGGCGGATGCGCCGTCCGTCGGTCAGCACGATCTGCATGTCGGCCAGCTGGTCGGCCGACTGCACCGTGGCCATGGTGCGAACGGGCTGCTCGCTGCCGCCCAGGTCGAAGCGGCCGCCCGCGCTCTCGGTCTGCACCTGGCGCAACTGGCGCGAGATGTCAGCCGCCGAGGCGCCCAGCGCCTGCAGCTTGCCCGGGTCGAGGTCGACGTGCACCTGGCGCGTGACGCCGCCCACGCGGTTCACCGCGCCCACGCCGGGCAGCGCGAGCAGCTTCTTGGTGATGTCGTTGTCGACGAACCAGCTCAGCGCTTCGTCGTCCATGGCCGACGAGGCGATGGTGAAGGCCAGCACCGGCTGGGCCGCGAAGTCGAGCTTGGTGACGACCGGGTCGCGCACGTCGGCCGGCAGGTCGGCGCGCACGCGCTGCACCGCGGAGCGCACGTCGTCCACGGCTTCCTGCACCGGCTTCTCGAGGCGGAACTCGACGATCAGCGTGGCGGCGCCGTCCTGCACCTTGGTGGTGATGTGCTTCAGGCCCTGCACCGTGGCGATGGAGTTCTCGAGCTTGCGCGCGACGTCGGTCTCCAGCTGCGAGGGCGCGGCGCCGGGCAGCGACGCCGAGACCGTCACGGTCGGCAGGTCGATGTCCGGAAAGTTCTGCACCTTCATCGCGTTGAACGACAGCAGCCCCCCGAAGGTGAGCAGCACGAACAGCATCACCGCCGGAATCGGGTTGCGTATGGACCAGGCGGAAACGTTCATGGGCGTGTCCTTTGAATTGCTTACTTGGCCGCGGCGGCGGAGGCCGCCGACCTGGCCGGCTGCGCGGAGGGCGCGGGCGCATCCACCACGCGCACCAGGTCGCCGTCGTTCAGGAAGCCCGCACCCTGCACCACCACCTGGGCGCCGTCGGGCAGCGCGCTGGTGATTTCGATGCGGTCGTTCAGGCGCCGGCCGATCTGCACCTTCATCTGCGCCACCTTGTTGTCGGGCTTCAGCAGGAAGACGTTGTTGAAGCCGTCGCGCGGCACGATGGCGCTTTGCGGCACCGTCGGCGCCGAGCTGCGGCCCAGCTCGAAGTCACCGCGCGCGAACATGCCCGCCTTGATGCCGGTGTTCTGCTGCACGTTGGGCAGGTCGACGTACACCAGCGCCGCGCGCGTCTGCGGATCGACCGTGGGCGCGATGCTGCGTACTTTGCCCCGCACTTGCGCGCCGCTGGCGCTGACCACGAAGGCGGTGGTGCCGACCGCGATGCGGCTCAGCTCCGCCGAGGTGACCTCGGCGCGCCATTCGAGCCGGCCCTGGCGGATCAGGCGGAACAGCTCGGTGCCGGCCGAGACCACGCTGCCGACCGTGGCGGTGCGCGCCGAAATCACGCCGTCGTCGGGCGCCAGCACCTGCGTGTTGCGCCCGCGCACCTGCTGCGCGGCCAGCACCGCCTCGGCCGCCTCGACGCGCGCCTTGGCGGTCTGCTCGGTCGTCTGGTACTGGTTGATCTGCTGCTGGCTCAGCGCACCGGTGGCCTGCAGCGTGCGGGCGCGCGCGGCATTGCCGGCGGCGTCGGCCGCGGTGGCGCGGGCCTCGGCCAGCGAGGCGCGCGACTGCGCGATGTCGGCCTGCACCGTCTCGGGCGAGAACACGGCCAGCACCTGGCCCTTCCTGACGACGTCGCCCACGTTCACGCGCACCTCGGCCAGCTTCAGGCCGTTGGACTCGGAGCCGACCACGGCCTCCTGCCAGGCGGCCACGTTGCCGTTGGCTGCGAGCGTGAGCATCAGCTCGGTGGCCTCCGGCCTGGCGACGGTGACGGTCAGCGCGGGCCTGGGCGCGGAGGCGCCGTCCTTTGCCTTGGCGGTGGCGGACTCGGCCGCCTTGTCCGAGGGCTTGCCGCGCGCCACGAAGAAGATCGCCGCAATGACGACGACCAGCGCGAGCAGCGCGATGACGAGAGTGGAACGCTTCATTGTTTTCATGGCGACGTCGCGACCTGGGTGGCCGGGGTGGTGGTCATTGAGGACGATTCGGAAGAGGGCGCGGAGCGGCTCCAGCCGCCGCCCATCGAGCGGTACAGCGCGACCCATGCCTCGGTGCGCTCGCGCTGCAGCGAGACGCGCGCTGTCTGCGCGGAGAACAGCGTGCGGCGCGAATCCTCCAGCTCGAACAGGCTCGCGAGGCCGCTGCTGTAGCGGGCCTGCGTGGCGTCGAAGGAGGCCTGGTAGTTTTTCACCGCGGCGTCGGCGTCGGTGGTGCGGGCGTCGGTGGCGTCGAGGTTGACCAGCGCCTCCTCGACCTCGCGCACGGCCTGCCGCACGTTGGCGCGGTAGAGCGACACGGCCTCGGCGTAGCGCGCCTTGGCGGCGTCGGTGTTGGCCCTGCGCGCGCCGCCATCGAGCAGCGGAACGGTCAGCGCCAGCGGGCCCACTGTCCAGGTCTCAAGCGACTGGTGTACGCCGCCAACGCGGTATTGCGTGCGCCCGATCGAACCCGACAGCGTGAGCTTTGGGTAGCGCTCGGCTTCGGCCGAGCCTACGTCGGCGCTGGCCGAGGCTACGCCGAGCTCGGCCGCGTACACGTCGGGCCGCTGCGAGATCGCCTCGGCCGGCACGCTGGCGATGCTGCCTACGGCTGGCAGCGCACGCTGTGCCGGCGCGGCGGCGAGCTTCTGTTCGAGCGTGGTTTCGTCGATGCCGCTGAGCGCCACCAGCGCCTTGCGCTGCACCGCGCACTGGGCGCGCTGCTGGGTGAGGCGGCCCGAGGCGTCGGAGGCGCTGGCGCGGGCCAGTGCGGCATCGGCCGGTGCAGTGAAGCCGGCCTTCGCGGAGAGGTCGTTGAGCCGCGCCGTCTCCGAGCGCGAACGCGCGTCCGATTCGGATACCCGCAGCTGCTGCTGGCAGGCACGCTCGGCGAAATAGGCGTTGGCCGTCTCGGCCGCCACTGCCACGCGCGCGTCGTGCCACTTGGCATTGGCGCTGTTCTGCTTGGCCTCGGCCGCATCGCGGTCGGCGCGCAGGCGGCCGAACAGGTCGATCTCCCATTTCGACTGCAGGCCCGCCTGCAGCGTGGTGATCGGCGTGCTGGCCGAGAGGCTGCTGCCGCTGCTTCCGCTCGTGCCCGAGCCTCCGCTGGAAAGGCCCACGGGGCCCCGGCTGGCCGAAGCCGTGCCGTCCAGGCTCGGCAGCAGCGCGGCGCCGGCCTGCACGCGCGTGGAGCGCGCCTCGGCCACGCGCGCCGCCGCGCTGGCAATGTTCGGGCTCGCCGCTTCGGCTGCGGCGATCAGCTCGACCAGCAGCGGATCGTCGAGCTGACGCCACCAGTCGGCCAGCGACGCCAGCGAGCCGCCGTGGGGCAGAGGGGCGTGCCATTGCGCAGGGAACGGTGCCTCGACCTGCGCGGGCGGGCGCGTCAGCGAACAGCCCGCCAGGCCGATGCCCAGGCAGAGGGCAGTCATCAGTTTCAGTTGGAGTCTTCTCATTTCTTCAGCTTTCTCTCGGCATTCCGGCGGACCGCTTCGGCCTCGACCAGCGCCAGCGCATAGCCCGTGAGGCGGTCGGCCCAGGTGTCGATGGCGCGCGGTGTGCGCAGCAGCGAAGGGCGAATGGCCTCGATGAAATCCTGGCTCACGTAGAGCTGCATCGACAGCCCCGTGATCGCGAAGGTCAGGCGGTGGATGTCGTCGTCGGCCCGCTCCACCTTCAGGTGGCGGCACAGCAGGTCGGCGATGGCGCGGTGCGGACCCTTGATGTCGCGCTCCAGCTCCTCGGCCCAGCGGCTCGTCGGCTCCAGCATCTCGCGCATGTGCAGCTGGATGCACTGTCGCACGATCTCGCCCTGCTTGAGCGGATCGACCATCGACACCATGCAGATGCGCAGCGTGTCCTCGAGCGACTGGCCGGGCACGTTGCAGGCGGCGACGAGGTCGCTGGAGTCGCCGCCCATCGGTTCGCTGAAGGTGGCCGCGTACAGCCCCTCCTTGTCGCCGAAGTAGTAGCTGATGGCCGAGATGTTGACCCCGGCCTCGCGGGCGATCTCACGCGTGGAGGTCTTGGAGAACCCCTTCTGCGCGAACAGCCGCAGCGCGGTGTGGAGCAGCCGGTGGCGTGCCTCGGCGCCGTCGCTGCGCGGTGCGCGGCGCGGGGCTTGGGTGATCGGGTCTCTCGCATTCATGCCCCGCATTAAATCATGCATGAAATCAAACGATTGATTTACTTAAAGGTTGCTGAAGGCTTTCGTATGCAACTTCGATTCTGGGCATTTCCCCGCGGCCTTTGATGCCGGATTTGTTGCCGATTGATGCGCGCTACGATCCCGCCATGCCTGTCGCTCCCACCGCACCGCCCACATTGCCCCTCGACGCCGAGGGCATCCTCGCGCTGGCCGCGCGCTCGATGTTTCATTTGTTTTCAAGCATCAGCCAGGGCATGTTCCTGGTGGACAGCGGCGGGCGCATCGTGTGGGTGAACGAGGGCTACCGGCGCTTCCTGCCGGCGCTGGGCTTTTCGTCCATCGACCAGTTCCTGGGGCACATGGTGGAAGACGTGATTCCCAACACGCAGATGCGGCGCGTGCTCGAGACCGGCGAGCCGATCCTCGTGGACCTGCTGACCAACAAGGCCGGCACCTTCGTGGTCAGCCGCCTCCCGCTGCGCCAGGAGCGCGAGGGCGGGGCGGGCGAGGTGATCGGCGCCATCGGCATCGTGCTGTTCGACCAGCCCGAGACCACGCTGCAGCCGCTCATCAGCAAGTTCGCGCTGCTGCAGCGCGACCTCGACGATGCGCGGCGCGAACTCGCGAGCCAGCGCAACAACCCGCTCTACCAGCATGCGCCCGACGGCCAGCGCCGCTCCAAGTACACCTTCGCGAGCTTCATCGGCAGCAGCCCGGCGGCGGTGGAGGTGAAGCGGCATGCGCGCCGCGCGGCCCAGTCGGCCAGCCCGGTGCTGCTGCTGGGCGAAACCGGTACGGGCAAGGAACTGCTGGCGCACGCGATCCATGCCTCGTCGGCGCGGGCGAAGGGCCAGTTCGTCAGTGTCAACATCGCGGCCGTGCCGGACACGCTGCTCGAAGCCGAGTTCTTCGGTTTCGCACCCGGTGCCTTCACCGGCGCCGACCGCAAGGGCCGCGAGGGCAAGTTCAAGCTGGCCGACGGCGGCAGCCTGTTCCTCGACGAGATCGGCGACATGCCGCTCGGCCTGCAGGCCAAGCTGCTGCGCGCGCTGCAGGAGGGCGAGATCGAGCCGCTGGGCTCCAACAAGCTCGTGCCCTTCGATGCCCGCGTGATCGCGGCCACTTCGCGCGACCTGCCGGAGCTGGTGCGGCGCGGGCTGTTCCGCGAAGACCTCTACTACCGCCTCAACGTGCTGCCGCTGCGCGTGCCGCCGCTGCGCGAGCGGCGCTCGGACATTCCCGCACTGGTCGAGGCGCTCGGCGAAGACATGGCGCTGCGCAGCGGCGAGGCGCCACCCGAACTCACGCCCGACGCGCTCGCGCTGCTCGCGGGCCAGCACTGGCGCGGCAACATCCGCGAGCTGCGCAACGTGCTGGAGCAGGTGACCATGCGCAGCGACTCGCAGCGCATCGATTCCGCGCAGCTCGAACGCATCCTGCGCGAGGCGGGGCTGGAGCAGATCGAGTTGCCGGCCACCTTGCAGAGCGCGCACGATGCGGATGAAGAAGCGGCGTTGCTGCGGCCGCTGGCGCAGCAGGTGGCCGAGCTGGAGCGCAAGGCGATCGCGGCGGCGCTGGCGTCGACGGGCGGGAACAAGCTGGCGACCTCGCGGCTGCTCGGGATTTCGCGGGCGACCTTGTATGAACGGATGACGAGTCAGGAACAGCCAACGTGAATCCGCTGTCTGCAGGATTGCCGAGAGCGATACTCCCGCTCCAGCCCACAACTCCGACGCCACATCCGATGAAGAAGGCCCTTGCCCGCTACGCTGCCTGTCTTGCCCTCTGCGCCGCCGCCAGCCTGGCAAACGCCGCGCCTCAGTGTTCCGGCGAGGCCGTCGCCCGTGCCAAGAAGCTGCTGACCTTCCACTTCGGCGAGGACGACCGCATCCGCATCAGCCCCGACGTGAAGGAGCTGCCGCCGATCCGCAACCCAGCCAACAAGAAGCAGCAGTTCAAGGTGCTCGAAGTCTGGGGCAGCATTTACAAGGGCGAGTACCGCATGCGGCTCATCTACTTCGTGTCGGGTAACGACTGCACGCTGATGGGCCAGGAGATCCTGGAGTACGCGAACCTGTGAGCATCAAGGCACTGCGCTCCACCTTCGGGCCCAACTGCCATTGGTGCGGGCTGCCTATGGATTTCGAGGAGCCCGCGGGCCGGCCGGAGTCCGCCACCATCGAACACCTCGTCGACTCGACCTTCGGCGGCATGCGCTCGCCCAAGCACCGGCGGCTCGCGCACGCGGCCTGCAACCATGCGCGCAACGAATTCCGCATGCAGGCCGAGCGCCAGTTCAAGCAATGGATCGCGCAGCGCCAGGTCTCCGCGAAAACCCTGAACAATAAAAAGACAAATGTCTGAAAAAAAGACATAGACAGTGTTCTGAATTCAGCCGAACGGCGCTCTTCTCGAATAAAGAAGCGTTTGTAATCAACGGCTTAGAGAATGGCACGAACTGTGCAATATTCAGTCACCATCATCAGGAGACAAAGAATGAACCGTCGCCACCTCGTCGTCCTGGCCGCGCTCGCCACCTGCGCAGCCGCCGCACCCGCCTGGGCCCAGTCCAACGAAATCCGCATCGCCCACATCTACAGCAAGACGGGCGCGCTGGAAGCCTACGGCAAGCAGACCCAGACCGGTTTCATGATGGGCCTGGACTACGCCACCGGCGGCACGATGACGGTCAACGGCAAGAAGCTCGTGGTCATCGAGAAGGACGACCAGGGCAAGCCCGACCTCGGCAAGTCGCTGCTGGCGGCTGCGTACTCCGACGACAAGGCCGCGCTGGCCGTCGGCCCGACCGCTTCGGGCGTGGCGCTGGCGATGCTGCCGGTGGCCGAGGAATACAAGAAGATCCTGATCGTGGAGCCGGCGGTCGCCGACTCGATCACCGGCGACAAGTGGAACAAGTACATCTTCCGCACCGGCCGCAATTCGAGCCAGGACGCCATCTCCAACGCGGTGGCCGTCGACAAGCCGGGCGTCACCGTCGCCACGCTGGCGCAGGACAACGCCTTCGGCCGCGACGGCGTGAAGGCCTTCGGCGCAGCGCTCAAGAAGGCCAAGCTGGTCCATGAGGAGTACCTGCCGCCCACCACCACCGACTTCACGGCCGGCGCGCAGCGCCTGATCGACAAGCTCAAGGACCAGCCGGGCCGCAAGGTCATCTGGATCGTCTGGGCCGGCGCGGGCAACCCGTTCAAGATCGTCGACCTCGACTTGAAGCGCTACGGCATTGAGATCGCCACCGGCGGCAACATCCTGCCCGCGATGGCGGCCTACAAGAACCTGCCGGGCATGGAAGGCGCGGCGTACTACTACTTCGGCATTCCGAAGAACCCGGTGAACGAGGCGATGGTGTCGGCGCACTACAAGCAGTTCAAGACGCCGCCGGACTTCTTCACGGCCGGCGGCTTCTCGGCCGCGATGGCGGTGGTCACGGCGCTGAAGAAGACCAACGGCGACACCAACACCAACAAGCTCATCAGCACCATGGAGGGCATGAGCTTCGACACGCCCAAGGGCAAGATGACCTTCCGCAAGGAAGACCACCAGGCGATGCAGTCGATGTACCACTTCAAGATCAAGGTCGACCCGGCGTTTGCCTGGGGTGTGCCGGAGCTGGTGCACGAGATCAAGCCTGAAGAGATGGACATCCCGATCAAGAACAAGAGGTAAGGGCTCGCCCCCAGGCTGCGCGCACTTCGTGTCGCTACGCCTTCCCCCTACCGGGGGCAACACCCGCGGCCCGGCAAAGCCGGTTTCGCGGTGTTCTTCGAATGTTCTCTATTTCGCCCCGGATGGCCGCCGGGCGAAGCGCCAGCCTGCGTCTGCGCAGCCAGCGTGATCCACGGCCGATTCGTCAGCAAGCAAGCGTTCGATACCGACAACACAAGGAGACAGCGATGCGATCGATGAACTGGAAGGGATTCGCCGCGGCCGCGGCATTGGCGGTGGCGGCGCATGCCGCCACGGCGGCGGTGCCGCTGCCGGCGCTCGGCGCCAACCCGGTGGAAGTGAGCGTGTCCGGCCTGTCGGCGGGCGGCTTCATGTCGGTGCAACTGCACGTGGCCTACTCGGCCACCTTCAAGCGCGGCGCCGGCGTGGTGGCGGGCGGGCCGTTCTATTGCGCCGAAGGCTCGGTGACCAACGCCACCGGGCGCTGCATGACGCACAGCACCAGCATTCCGGTGTCGTCGCTCGTGAGCACCACCAACAGCTGGTCCGCCAGCGGCGCGATCGACCCGGTGTCGAACCTCAGCGGCTCCAAGGTGTACCTGTTCTCGGGCACCTCGGACAACACCGTCAAGCAGGCGGTGATGGACGACCTGAAGACCTACTACCAGAGCTTCGTGCCCACCGCCAACACGGTCTACAAGAACAACATCGGCGCGGGCCACGCGATGGTCACCGACGATTACGGCGGCGCCTGCAGCACCACCGCCGCACCCTACATCAACAACTGCGGCTTCGACCTCGCGGGCGAGATCCTCTCGCAGCTCTACGGGCCGCTGAACCCACGCAACAACGGCACGCTGGGCGGCACCTTCACCGAGTTCAACCAGTCGGAGTTCATCACCGGCCACGGCATGGCCGCCACCGGCTGGATCTACGTGCCGCAGGCCTGCACCACCACCTCGTGCCGCGTGCACCTGGTGCTGCACGGCTGCAAGCAGAACTACACCGACGTAGGCGACCAGTACGTACGCAAGACCGGCTACAACCGCTGGGCCGACACCAACAACATCGTGCTGATCTACCCGCAGACCAGCACGGCCGCCACCAACAGCTGCTGGGACTGGTGGGGCTACGACAGCGTCAACTATTCCAAGAAATCCGGACCGCAGATGGCGGCGATGAAGGCCATGATCGACCGCGTCACCGGCTCGGCGGGCGGCAGCGGACTGCCGGCGCCCACCGGCGTGGGCACCTCGGGCGCGACCAGCAGCAGCATGGTGATCGGCTGGGCTGGCGTCACGGGCGCCAGCGGCTACAACGTGTACCGCGGCGGCAGCAAGGTCAACGCCTCTCCCGTCGCCGCCACCAGCTATACCGACACCGGCCTGGCCGCATCGACCACGTACAGCTGGACCGTGGCCGCGCTGGACGCGAGCAACGTCGAAGGCGCCATGTCTGCGGCAGCCACGGGCGCCACCACCGCAGGCTCCGGCGGCGGCGAAACGTGCTTCACCGCGAGCAACTACACGCACACCGTGGCCGGGCGAGCCTATGCACTGTGGGGCCTCACCTATGCCTACGGCTCGGGGCAGTCGATGGGTCTGTGGAACATCTACGTCACCACCACGCTGAAGCAGACCGGCCCCAACTACTACGTGATCGGCACCTGTTGAGGTCCGTCTTCATTTCTCTTTTCAATTCGCAATGACCAACGATGCTTGAGACCCGGGACCTGACCATCCGCTTCGGTGGGCACGTGGCCGTCAACGGTGTGAGCTGCGCCTTCGCGCCGGGCACGCTGACGGCCATCGTCGGCCCCAATGGGGCGGGCAAGACCACTTACTTCAACCTGATCTCGGGCCAGCTCAAGGCGAGCGCCGGCACGGTCTCGCTCGACGGGCACTCGCTGTCGGGCCTGTCGCCGTCGGCGCGCACGCATGCGGGGCTGGGGCGGGCCTTCCAGCTGACCAACCTGTTCCCGAACCTCACGGTGCTGGAGAACGTGCGCCTCGCGGTGCAGGCCACGCGCGAGGGCGCGCACCGGCGCGGGCTCAACCTGTGGAGCATCTGGAGCGACCACAAGGCGCTGACCGAGCGCGCGGACCAGATCCTCGCGGACGTGGCGTTGAAATCGCGCGAGCATGCGACCGTGGCGAGCCTGCCGCACGGCGACCAGCGCAAGCTCGAAGTGGCGTTGCTGATGGCGCTGGAGCCGAAAGTCTTCATGTTCGACGAGCCGACCGCAGGCATGAACGCGGCCGAGGCGCCGGTCATCCTCGACCTGATCCGCAAGCTCAAGCAGGACAAGAGCAAGACCATCCTGCTGGTCGAACACAAGATGGACGTGGTGCGCGAACTCGCGGACCGCATCATCGTGCTGCACAACGGCACGCTGGTGGCCGACGGCGAACCGGCGGAGGTGATCGCCTCGCCGGTGGTGCAGGAGGCGTACCTGGGCATCGCGAAGGAGGCTGCTGCATGAAGGCGTTGATGAATTTCTCCCTCCCCCGCTGGGGGAGGGCAGGGGTGGGGGCTCGCGGCCTTCACATCACCGCGGCCTCGCCAGCGCCGCTTGCCCCCATCCCAGCCTTCCCCCGGAAGGGGAAGGAGCAAGACCGATGACCCAGAACCTGCTGACCCTCGAAGGCGTGCACACGCACATCGGGGCGTACCACATCCTGCACGGCGTCGATCTCGCCGTGCCGAAGGGCCAGCTCACGATGCTGCTGGGCCGCAACGGCGCGGGCAAGACGACCACGCTGCGGACCATCATGGGCCTGTGGCACGCGTCGCAGGGCAGGGTGCGCTTCGGGGACAAGGAGATCACCGCGCAGCACACGCCGCAGATCGCCGGCCTGGGTATTGCCTACGTGCCCGAGAACATGGGCATCTTCTCCGACCTCACGGTGAAGGAGAACATGCTGCTGGCCGCGCGCGGCGCCAAGAACGCGCAGCAGATCGACGACACGCGGCTGAAGTGGATCTTCAAGCTCTTCCCCGCGGTCGAGAAGTTCTGGAACCACCCGGCGGGCAAGCTGTCGGGCGGGCAGAAGCAGATGCTGGCCGTGTCGCGTGCCATCGTGGAGCCGCGCGAGCTGCTCATCATCGACGAGCCCAGCAAGGGTCTTGCGCCCGTGATGATCAACAACTTGATCGATGCCTTCGACGAGCTGAAGCGCAGCGGCGTGACCATCCTGCTGGTGGAGCAGAACATCAACTTCGCCCAGCGCCTGGGCGACACCGTTGCGGTGATGGACAACGGCCGCGTGGTGCATAGCGGCTCGATGGCGGCGTTCTCCGAGGACGCACAACTGCAGCAATCGCTGCTTGGACTGGCTCTATGAAGTATTCGATGTATTTCTCCCTCCCCCTCTGGGGGAGGGGTGGGGTGGGGGCTCGCGGCCTTCGATACAGCGCCGCCTTGCAAGCGCCGCCAGCCCCCATCCCAGCCTTCCCCCAGAGGGGGAAGGAGAAAGAAGGAGCGCGCGCATGACGAAGATCGACTTCGACTGGAAACCTCTGCTGCTCGCGCCGGTCCTCGCGCTGGCTGCGCTGCCCCTCACCGGCTCCTTCTCCACCTGGCTCACGCTCACCGTCGCGGGTCTGGCGATGGGCATGATCGTCTTCATCATCGCCTCGGGCCTCACGCTCGTGTTCGGCCTGATGGATGTGCTGAACTTCGGCCACGGCGTGTTCATCGCGCTGGGCGCCTTCGTGGCCAGCAGCGTGCTCGGCCTGATGGGCGACTGGACCGGCTCGGGCGAGCTGTGGCGAAACCTCGTGGCCGTGTTCCCCGCGATGCTGGTCGCGATGGCTGTTGCCGGCGCGGTGGGCCTTGCCTTCGAGCGCTTCATCGTGCGGCCGGTGTACGGCCAGCACCTGAAGCAGATCCTCATCACCATGGGCGGCATGATCATCGGCGAAGAGCTCATCAAGGTGATCTGGGGGCCGGGGCAGGTGCCGCTGCCCTTGCCCGACGCGCTGCGCGGCTCGCTGCTGGTCGGCGACGCGGCCATCAGCAAGTACCGGCTGCTTGCGGTGGCCGTGGGCGTGGTCGTGTTCGGCCTGCTCGCGTGGACGCTGGGCCGCACCAAGATCGGCCTGCTGATCCGTGCCGGCGTGCAGGACCGCGAGATGGTCGAGTCGCTCGGCTATCGCATCGGGCGCCTCTTCGTCGGCGTGTTCGTGGTGGGCAGTGCGCTGGCCGGGCTGGGCGGTGTGATGTGGGGCCTGTTCCAGCAGAACCTCGTGCCGCAGATGGGCGCGCAGGTCAACGTGCTGATCTTCATCGTGATCATCATCGGCGGGCTCGGCTCGACCGGCGGTGCGCTGATCGGCGCGCTGCTGGTGGGGCTCATGACCAACTACATCGGCTTCCTGTTGCCCACGCTCACGCAGTTCGCGAGCATCTTCCTGATGGTCGCGGTGCTGCTGTGGCGTCCGCAGGGCGTGTATCCCGTGGCAAACCGCTGAGGAAGAAGACGTCATGTTCCTGAAACGACTTCTCTCCAACGACATGCCGCGCAGCCGCTTGCTCGCGCTGCTGCTGGTCGCGTTGTTCATCGCGCTCGCGTTCGCGCCGTTCATCTTTCCGGGCGTGAAGGCGCTCAGCGTCGCGGCCAAGATCCTGGTGTTCGTGGTGCTGGTCGCGAGCTTCGACCTGCTGCTGGGCTACACCGGCATCGTGAGCTTCGCGCACACGATGTTCTTCGGCATCGGGGCGTACGGCATCGCGATCTCGGCGACGCGGCTCGGGCCCAACTGGGGTGCGGTGCTGGTGGGGCTGGGTGCATCGCTCGCGATCTCGCTGGTGCTCTCGTTCGCCATCGGCCTGTTCTCGCTGCGGGTGCGCGCGATCTTCTTCGCGATGATCACGCTGGCCGTGGCCTCGGCCTTCCAGACGCTGGCTTCGCAGCTCTCGGACTTCACCGGCGGCGAGGACGGCCTGACCTTCAAGCTGCCCGAGCTGATCTCGCCGAGCTTCGAGTTCTCGGAAGAGCCCTTCCTCGGCGTCTCGCTCGACGGCCGGCTGCTGTGCTACTACCTGCTGTTCGTGGCCGCCGTGGTGCTGGTGCTCGCGCTACTGCGCATCGTCAACTCGCCCTTCGGCCGCGTGCTGCAGGCCATCCGCGAGAACGAGTTCCGCGCAGAGGCCATCGGCTACCGCGTGGTGGTGTACCGCACCACGGCCGCCGTGCTGTCGGCGTTGTTCGCCACGCTGGCCGGCGCGATGCTCGCGGTCTGGCTGCGCTACAACGGTCCCGACACCTCGCTGAGTTTTGAAATCATGATCGACGTGCTGCTGATCGTGGTGATCGGCGGCATGGGCACGATCTACGGCGCGGCCATCGGCGCGGTGCTGTTCGTGGTGGCGCAGAGCTACCTGCAGGACCTGCTGCGCATGGGCAGCGAGGCGGCGAGTGGCTTGCCCTGGCTGGCCGCGCTGCTGTCGCCCGACCGCTGGCTTCTGTGGCTGGGCGTGCTGTTCGTGCTGTCCGTCTATTACTTCCCCACCGGCATCGTCGGAAAACTGCGTGCGAGGGCGGCCAAATGAAGCTCACCCCCAGGCTTCGCGCACTTCGTGTCGCTACTCCCACCCCCTTGCAGAGGGCCGTGCCAGCGGCCCGGCAAAGCCGGTTCCGCGGCACGCCTGAAAGGGAATCACAGAAATGAACTTGCCACTTTCCCGCTACGCGCAGCTCGCGGGCCGCGAAATCCACTGGCTCGACTGGGGCGCGCCGGAGGCGCCGGTGGTCATCGCATGGCACGGCCTGGCGCGCACCTGCCGCGACATGGACGAACTGGCGCAGCACTTCGCCTCGCGCGGCTTTCGTGTGATCTGTCCCGACACCATCGGCCGCGGCCTGAGCCAGTGGAGCCCGCTGCCTGACGAGGAGTACAAGCTGTCGTTCTATGCGCGCATCGCCAATGCGCTGTGCGACGAACTGCAGATCGGGCGTGTGCATTGGGTCGGCACCTCGATGGGCGGCGCCATCGGCACGGTCTGCGCGTCGGGCCTGTTCGAGCCGCGCATGAAGGCGCGCATCGCGAGCCTGGTGCTCAACGACAACGCGCCCGAGCTGGCGCAGCCGGCCATCGAGCGCATCCGCGCCTACGCGGGCGAGCCGCCGTCGTTCGATACGGTGGCCGAGCTGGAGGCCTTCTTCCGCACGGTCTACAAGCCCTACGGCTGGCTCAGCGATGCGCAATGGAGGCGCCTGACCGAAAGCTCCACGCGCCGGCTGGCCGACGGCCGCGTCACGCCGCACTACGACCCGGCCATGGTCCGCCAGTTCAGCGCGCACGACAACGACTACCTGATCTGGCCGCACTACGACACCATCGAGGTGCCGGTGCTGTGCCTGCGAGGCGCGGAGTCGGACCTCGTACTGCCCGAGGTGACGCAGCAGATGCAGCAGCGAGGGCCGGGCGCCGCCGGGTTGCTGAAGGTCGTCGAAATTCAGGGGTGCGGCCACGCGCCCGCGCTCAACGTGCCGGAACAACTGGAGCTGATCGAAGGGTTTATTCGCGCGGCCGGATCCTGAGGCTCGGGCGGCGTGACAATCGCCGCCGATTCCAACCACAAGGCCTCGAACACCATGGCGCTCTCGATGTACGACCTGTCCGTGCCCGTCTTCATCCGCGGACTCGGACAACTCACCCATTGTCTCGACAAGAGCCTGGCGCATGCCAAGGCCAACGGCATCGATCCGGCCACGCTGGTCGAGGCGCGCCTCGCGCCCGACATGCTCACGCTGGCCGGCCAGATCCAGCGCGCGAGCGACGCGTCGAAGCTGGGTACGGCCCGTATCACGGGCATCACCGCGCCGAGCTTTCCCGATGAGGAAAAGACCTGGGACGACCTGCTGGCGCGCATCGCGAAGACGCAAGACTTCCTCGCGAGCGTGGACCGGGCGCTGATCGACGGCCAGGAAGAGCGGCCCGTGACCATCAAGGCCCGCGAGGGCGAGGCGCATTTCACCGCGCAGCGCTACCTGCTGCAGTTCGCGCTGCCCAACTTCTTCTTCCACGTGACCACGGCCTACGACGTGCTGCGCCACAAGGGCATGCCGATCGGCAAGATGGACTTCCTGGGCAAGTTCTGAAGACCGGGCGCCTTCACGGCGCCGGGACAAACTTCAAATTGCCGTGACACATGCGCACGCAGCGCGTGCGCCGCAAACAATCGCGCCTGACCGCTGTCGGTCTGACACGAACAAGGTTGCGATCATGAAGAGCATGGTGTCCAGAAGGGCGTTCTCGGGGTTCGCCGTGGGGGCCTCGGCGCTTGTCGCGGCAACAGGCGGCGCGTGGCCGGCGCGCAGTGCACTGGCCGCGTCGCCGGGCCTGCGCGACTACGGCAAGGCGCCCGAGTTCGCGGGCATCGACAAGTGGCTCAACTCGGAGCCTCTCACGCTTCAGGGGCTGGCCGGCAAGGTGGTGCTGGTCGATTTCTGGACCTATTCCTGCATCAACTGCATCCGTACGCTGCCGCACGTGGTGCGCTGGTACGAGAAGTACAAGGAACAGGGCTTCGTGGTGGTGGGCGTGCACTCGCCCGAGTTCGCGTATGAAAAATCGACGCGCAACGTGCAGGACGCGATCGAGCGCTTCAACATCCGCTACCCGGTGGCGCAGGACAACAGCTTCACCACCTGGAGGGCCTACAACAACCAGTACTGGCCAGCGTTCTATCTGGTCGACAGCAAGGGGCAGGTGATGCGGCAGCACTTCGGCGAAGGGGAGTACGCCGAGATGGAGGCCGCCATCGAGGTGTTGCTGGCGCGCAGGCCGGCGGGTTGAGCGCGACCGGTCATTCCGGCGACGAGACGATGCGCTTCATGTCGCGACGGATGTCTGTTGCGTGGGCCAGCCCGCCAGGTTGCGTTCGGCGATGTTCGCGAGCGCAGTGATCCATGCCGGGCTGTCGTTGAGGCAGGGGATATAGCTGAAGGCCTGGCCGCCCGCGTGCATGAAGGCTTCGCGGCCTTCCATGGCGATTTCTTCGAGCGTCTCCAGGCAATCGGCCGGGAAGCCCGGGCACACCACGTCGACCCGCTTGATGCCGGCGGCACCGAGTTCGCGCAGCGTGGGCTCGGTGTAGGGCTCGAGCCACTTGGCGCGGCCGAAGCGCGACTGGAAGGTGACGCGGTGCTGGGCGGCCGTGAGGCCGAGCCGCGCCGCGAGCAGGCGCGCGGTCTCGAGGCACTGCGACTGGTACGGATCGCCCAGCGCGATGTTGCGCGCGGGAATGCCGTGGAAGCTCATCAGCAGCACTTCGCCGCGGCCTTCGGCCTTCCAGTGCTTCTCGAGGCCTTGCGCCAGCGCTTCGATGTAGGCCGGGTCGTCGTGGTAGTCGTTGACGAAGCGGAACTCCGGCAGGCGGCGCTGCCTGCGGCTCCAGTCGTTCACCGCGTCGATCACGCTGGCCGTGGTGGTGGCCGAGTATTGCGGGTAGGCCTGCAGCACCAGCACGCGCGTGGCGCCTTCGGCCTGCAGTGCGTCGAGGCGGGAAGCGATGGACGGGTTGGCATAGCGCATCGCGTCGCGCACCGTCACGCGGTGGCCGCGCTCGCCAAGCCAGCCGGCCAGCAGCGTGGCCTGCTTCTGCGTAAACACTTTCAGGGGGGAGCCCTCGGGCATCCAGATGCTCGCGTACTTGGCGGCCGACTTCGCCGGGCGCGTGCGCAGGATGATGCCGTGCAGGATCAATGCCCAGATTGCCTTCGGGATTTCGACCACGCGCGGGTCGCCCAGGAAGTCGGCGAGATAGGGTCGAACGGCGGCTGCGGTGGGCGCGTCGGGCGAACCCAGGTTGCACCAAAGCACAGCGGTGCGCGGGGTACTCGAAGAGGCGTTCTCGTGGGTCGAAGGCATGCGATATTCTCGGGCATGACTTCCGCTTCCCCGGTGCCTGCGGGCGCCGCGCCCCTCGATCTCAAGCGCATCTCGGCGATCTCTCTCGACCTCGACGACACCCTGTGGCCGATCTGGCCGACCATCGAACGCGCCGAGGCCGTGCTGCATGCATGGCTGCTGCGCGAGGCGCCGAAGACGGCGTCGCTGCTGATGACGCCAGGCATCCTGCGCGAGCTGCGCGAAGCCACAGCCAAGGAGCGCTCCGACCTCGCGCATGACCTGAGCGCATTGCGCCGCGAGTCGATCCGCACCGCGCTCACGCGGGCTGGCGAAGACCCGGCGCTGGCCGATCCGGCCTTCGACGCCTTCTTCGCAGAGCGCCAGCGCGTGACGCTGTACGACGACGCGCTGCCCGCGCTGAAGTGGCTCAGCGAGCGCTATCCGCTGGTCGCGGTCTCGAACGGCAATGCAGACATCCACAAGACCGGCGTCGGCCGCTGGTTTCGCACCGCCTTCAATGCACGCGCCTTCGGCAGCGGCAAGCCGCACGCGCCGATCTTCCGCGCCGCCGCCGCTTCGGTCGGCCTGTTGCCGAAGGACGTGCTGCACGTCGGCGACGACGCCGAGCTCGACGTGGTGGGCGCGCTCAACGCCGGCATGCAGGCGGCCTGGCTGGTGCGCGACGAGCGGCCCTGGGTGCATGGCGCGCGGCCGCAGCTGATCGTGCCCAACCTGCACGCGCTGTGCATGGCACTGGGCGGCTGAGCGCTACTTGAAGACCGGTCGGAAGAAGCTGCGTTCGTAGCTGAGAAAGCAGCGCGTGTCCTGCGCGTACTTGAACGCGGCCTGGCATTCGGGGTCCTGCATCGAGTCGGCGCGGTATTTCTCGTAAGCGGCCAGGCTCGGGAAACTGAACATCGCCAGCGCCACGTCGTTCGCCCCCTCGGAGGGCAGGAAGTAGCCGTGGTGCTGGCCGCCGAACTTCTCGACCAGCGGAAGCCAGAGCCTGCCGTAGTGCTCGAACTCCTTGAGCTTGTAGGGGTCGACGATGTAGCGCAGGTAGCAGGTGACCATGAATGTTGTTCCGGCTGTCAGGGGGTATTGCCGCCGCGTCTGCGGCGATTCATGGGCCTGACTATAGTTTGCGCCTCGACGTCTCGCGGCTGCACTCCGGCCAGGAAAACCCCACATGCATTTCTCCAACTGGCTTCTCTTCTGCGGCGTGACGCTGCTCGTGGTGTTCACGCCGGGTCCGGCCGTGCTGCTCGCCGTCTCGAATTCGATGAGCGTGGGTCCGCGCCGCGCGATGATCGGTTCGCTCGGCAACGCGATGGGGCTGTTCATGGTCTCCGCCGCGTCAATGGCCGGGCTGGGCGTGGTGCTCTCCACCTCGGCCAATGCGTTCATGGTGCTGAAGGTGGCCGGCGCGGCTTACCTGATCTATCTGGGCATCAAGCAGTGGCGCAGCCAGGGCAGCGTGTTCGCCGATCTGCAGGGCACGTCGGCCGAGGGTTCGCCGCGCTCCAGTTGGCGGCTGTTCGGGCACGGCCTGACGGTGGCGCTCACGAACCCGAAGGGCATTCTTTTCTTCTCGGCGCTGTTTCCGCAGTTCCTTACGCAGGACGCGCCGCTCGCCATGCAGTTCGCGGTGTTGACGACCACCTTCGCGACGGCCGCGGTGCTGTCGCATGGGTTCTATGTGCTGCTGGCGCGCCTGCTGCGCAAGCAGCTGTCGGACCCGCGCCGCACGCGGGTTTTCAACAAGTTGTCGGGCGGGGCGTTCGTGCTGCTGGGGCTGAGCCTGCTGCGCCTGCGCAACAAGGCGGCCTGATCTTTTTCAGTCCAGCGCGAACTGCTCGCGCAGCGCGGCGCAGAAATCGGCGGTGCCGCTCAGCGAGAGGGTGAGGGTGTCGAAGCGCGGGTTGTCTTCGTGCGTCTGCTGCAGGTCGTAGTCCCAGGTCGCGCCTTCGTCGAGGGCGCCGCGCGCATGGGGAAACGTGGCTTCGGCCCAGTCGAGCACCTGCGCGATTTCAGCTTGCACTTCGGGTGTCTTGTCCGGCGTGGTCGACGCCATCGCGTCGAAGGTGCCGTGGCCTTCGGTGTCCTCGCTGTAGTCGAAGTCGAGATAGCGCAGTTCGGTCGTCATGCGTTCAATGCCTTCGCCGCTGCCAGTCCGCTGAGCACCGCGCCCTCCAGCGTGGCGGGGTAGGGGCCTTCGATGTAGTCGCCGCAGGCTCGCAGGCCGGGGGCAATGTCCATGGGCGGCCGCGACAGCCCGGGGCTGCAGGCGAATGTGGCGCGCTTCTCGACCACGGTCTGCACGAGCTGCAGCTTCGTCTGGCCCAACTGCGCAACCGCTTGCGCGATCACCTGTTCTTCCAGCGCTTCGCGCGGCGTTTCGTTGGCGCTTACGACCATGGCGAGCACTCCGGGCAGGCCGCTGAGCTGGCCCCGATCGAACGCGAATTGGGCGGGTGCGCTGGCCGGATCGCTGCGCAGCGCGAGCATCGGTTCGGCGAGCGGCGTCGCACCGCGCACGTAGACCGTGGCGATGGCTTCGAAGCGCAGGGCTTCGGTGGTTTCGCACCAGCGCTCGGCCGGCAGTCCGGATGCGCGGACCAGCCGCGCAGCATCCCATGGCGCGCAAGCCAGCACGACCTTGTCGAAGACCTCGTCGTCGACGCGCCACTGTCCGGCTTCAGGCGCGATGGCACGCACACGGGCGCCGATGCGCACTGCCGCGCCGTGCTCCGTCAGCCATTGGATGGCGGCATCGGGCATCAGGGCGCCGAGGTCGGCGCATGGCAGCAGCAGGTCGGCGCCGCCGCTGCCGCTGAACAAGGCGTCGTTCAGCACGCGCAGGAACACCTCGCCGCTCGATTGCGCGACGGGCGTGTTCAATGCGGAAACGCACAGCGGCTCGATCAATTCCTGCATCACGCGCGGCGTGAGGCCGGCGCACAGGTCTGCGACCGTGGTACTGCTGGCGCAGCGAAAGCCTGCCAGCCGCCACCGGATCGCGGTGCGCAGCAGCGACGACTTGTCGCGCCACGTCCAGCCGCGCGCCGTGAAGATGCCGGCCAGCAGGTCGAGCGGCGCAGGCAGCCGCGGCAACTTGAGCCCGCCGCCATCGGCGAAGCGCAGCGAGAGAGGCATGCGCAGCAGCGCGCCATCGACGTCCACGCCGACGTCTCGCATGAGCTTCAGCGTGGCGGTGTACGCGCCGATCAGGATGTGCTGGCCGTTGTCGAGCGCCAGCCCGTGCATGTTGTCGACCCGACGTGCGCGCCCGCCCGGCATGTGCGCGGCCTCGAACAGCGTCACGGCGTGCCCGAGCCGCGTGGCCTCCACCGCGCAGGCGAGGCCGGCCCATCCCGCGCCGATGACGGCGATTCTCATGGACACTGGTTTGCGGCGCCGAAGTGGCCGTCCTCGCGACACGACAGTGATCCGGCCCCATTTCCAGAAACACCGAGGAACCGGCTTTGCCGGGCCTCAGGTGTTGCCCCCGGCAGGGGGGAGGCGAAGCGACACGAAGTGCGCGAAGCCTGGGGGCGAGTCATATCCTCCCCAGCGCCTGAACCTTCCAGGCCAGCCAGAACTTGCGCACCGGCGTCAGGCTCACGCGCTGGTTGAGCACCTGGAAGTTGTCGCGCTCGATCTCGCGCAGCAAGGTGCGGTAGATGCTGGCCATCATCAGCCCGGGCTTCTGCGCGCGGCGATCGGCCAGCGGAAGCAGCGCGAGCGCTTCGTCGTACGCCGCGTGGGCGCGCTCGGACTGGAACTTCATCAGCGCGACGAAGCGATCGGAGTGCACGCGGTTGAGGATCTCGTGCGCCTTCACGTCGAACTTCTGCAACTCGTTCACCGGCAGGTAGATGCGTCCGCGCAGGGCGTCCTCGCCCACGTCGCGCAGGATGTTGGTGAGCTGGAGTGCCAGGCCGAGCTTGTGGGCGTAAGCGGTGGTCTGCGGATCGGTCTGGCCGAAGATGCGCGCCGCGACTTCGCCGACCACGCCGGCCACCAGGTGGCAGTAGCGCGCAAGGCCGGGAAAGTCGAGATACCGGGTCTGCTCGAGGTCCATCTGGCAGCCGTCGATCACTTCGTTGAGCTGGCGTGCCTCGATACCGTAGGCCGCGGCATGCGGCATCAACGCCTGCATCACTGGATGGCGCGGCGTGCCTGCGAACGACTGGGCGACCTCGGTGCGCCACCAGGCGAGCTTGGTGGCGGCCACGCCGGGGTCGGAGACCTCGTCGACCACGTCGTCGACCTCGCGGCAGAACGCATAGAAGGCCGTGATCGCGGCGCGGCGCGGCTTGGGAAGGAACAGGAAGGCGTAATAGAAACTGCTGCCCGAGGCGGCGGCCTTGTCTTGTACGTATTGCTCGGGATTCATCGGGGAGGCGCTGCTTTCATGGGCCGCAATTGTCTCCGCATCCGCATGGCCTTCCAGAGCAGCACGGGCGCATCGAATTTGCCGATGGTGGGGCGCTGCGAGAAGGTGTCGAAGCCCAGGGCCTCGATCTTGTCGAGGATGCGCAGGCCGCCCTGCACCACGAGGCGCAGCTCCCAGCCGGCGCGGCCCGGCAGGCGGTGCACGAGAGGGGCGCCCTCGTGCATGAGTTCGCGCGCCCAGTGCGACACGATCGCCATCAGGTTGATGGCCTCCTGCGGAGGCGGGCCGCTCGCGAGCGGCGCAAAAACCTTGAAGTTCTCGCGTGTCAGGCTGCGCCGCTCGCAGTCGGCCAGCGGAAAGTAGAAGCGGTCGCGCGGCAGGTCGACGCTCGGGTCCTGCCAGAAATTGACGAGCTGCAGCGCGCTGCAGATGGCGTCGCTCTGAGAGAGGGCCTGTGCGTCGTGCACGCCGTAGAGATGCAGCAGCAGGCGGCCGATCGGGTTGGCGGAGCGGCGGCAGTAGTCGAGCAGCTCGGCGCGGTCGGCGTATGTACCGCGATCGCGGGTCTTCTCGATGTCCTGCATGAAGGCGCTCAGCAGGTCGGCGAGCAGGTCTTCGGGCAGGCCGTATCGGGCGATGCTGTGGGCCAGCGGCCCGAACACCTGTGGCCAGCGCGATGCGGGCAGCACCTCGCCCCGGGCGGCGGCGGCGAGTTCCTCGCGGTAGGCATTCAGGTCGGCCAGGCGTTCGCCGGGCGAGGCATTGCCTTCATCGGCGATGTCGTCGGCGGTGCGCGCGAAGTGGTAGATGGCGGCGATCGGCGGGCGCAGGTGCGGCGGACACAGCCAAGAGGCGACCGGAAAGTTCTCGTAGTGCGCGGACGGCGCGGCAAGGTGGGGAGTGGCGGACACGCCACGATTGTCAGCGACGACGCCATGCTCCGGCACTATGCTCGCAGCGTCGCCACTCTGAATTCCCCGCTTCATGAAAGCATCCGCTCCGGCTTCCGGGCCCCAGGTTTCCGCGTACGGCGAGGCGGCGCACCCGAAAGGCCCGGTGCTCATGATCGCGGCCCTGGGCGTCGTGTTCGGCGACATCGGCACCTCGCCGCTGTATGCCTTCAAGGAAACGATGAACCCCGAGCACGGCATCCCGTTCTCGGCCGATTCGGTGCTGGGGCTGCTCTCCCTGATCTTCTGGGGGCTGATGTTCGTGGTGACGCTGAAGTACGTGGTGTTCGTGCTGCGCGCCGATCACGACGGCGAGGGCGGTATCCTGGCGTTGCAGGCCCTGGCACGCAGCGCGGTGGCCGGACCGAAGACCAAGCCCTGGGTGTGGAACGTGATCGGCATGCTGGGCCTGGTGGGCGCGGCCATGTTCTACGGCGACAGCCTGATCACGCCGGCCATCTCGGTGCTCTCGGCGGTGGAAGGGCTGGAGGTGCAGGCGCCGGTGCTGCAGCGCGTGGTGATTCCGATCACGATCATGATCCTGATCGCGCTGTTCGCGCTACAGAAGAAGGGCACGGGCGTGGTCGGCAAGGTGTTCGGGCCGATCATGCTGCTGTGGTTCCTGGTGCTGGCCGCGGCCGGCCTGTGGCAGGTGCTGCAGCAGCCGCAGGTTCTGGCGGCGCTCGATCCGCGGCGGGCCGTGGGCTTTCTCGTCGAGCACCGGGCGCAGTCGCTGGCGGTGCTGGGCGCGGTGTTCCTGGCTTTCACGGGCGGCGAGGCGCTGTATGCGGACATGGGGCACTTCGGTGCGCGGCCGATCCGGCTGGCATGGCTGTTCATCGCGCTGCCGGGGCTGGTGCTGAACTACTTCGGGCAGGGCGCGCTGGTGCTGGCCAACCCCGGCGCCATCGACAACCCCTTCTTCCGGCTCTTTCCCTCGTGGGGCGTGCTGCCGATGGTGGTGCTGGCCGCGATGGCCACGGTGATCGCCTCGCAGGCGGTCATCTCGGGCGCCTTCTCGCTCACGGCGCATGCGATGCGCATGGGCTACCTGCCGCGCATGCGGGTGATCCAGACCTCGGGTGCGGCCATCGGGCAGATCTACGTGCCAGCCGTGAACTGGATGCTGATGGTGGGCGTGCTGCTGCTGGTGCTGGGCTTCCGCAGCTCGAGCGCGCTGTCGGCGGCGTACGGCATCGCGGTGTCGATCACGATGGTGACGACCACGCTGCTGGCCGGCATCGTGGCCTGGGGGCTGTGGCGCTGGAACAAGGTGGCGGTGGTGGTCGGCGTGGCGGCCTTCGCTGTGGTCGACCTGACCTTCGTGATCGCCAACAGCCTTAAGGTCGCCGAGGGCGGCTGGCTCACCTTGGCGGTGGCCGTGGTGGTGATGGTGGTGTTCACCACCTGGGCCAAGGGCCGTCGCCTGGGGCTGGAGGCGGCCGCGGCCGAGAGCCTGCCGCTGCGGCCGTTCGTCGAGTCGCTGGCGCTGCACATGCCGCACCGGGTGAGCGGAACGGCGGTATTCCTGAACCCCGACGCCACCGCGGTGCCGCACGCGCTGCTGCACAACCTCAAGCACAACCAGGTGCTGCACGAGCAGGTGATCGTGCTGCGCGTGCTGCCTTGCGACACGCCGCGCGTCGACGCACGCATCCGCATCGAGGCAGAGCAACTGATGGACGGCATCTGGATGGTCACGGCGCGCCACGGCTTCATGGAGCGGCCCGACGTGCCGGAATTCATCCGCATCCTGGCCTACCAGAAGACGCTGGCGATCGATTCGATGAAGACCTCCTACTTCGTTTCGCGCGCCTCGATCGGCGAGGAAACCCTGCCTGGCATGAACCCGATCCGGCGTGCCCTGTTCGGCTGGCTGCAGCGCAACGCGGGGCGCGCTTCGGACTATTTCGAGCTGCCTGACAACCGCCTCGTGGAGATGGGCCAACGAACCTAGTGACCGGCGGGTCATTGACAGTGCTTCACGTTTACCCTAAATTACTAACCAGTGGGTCATTAATGATCCGGTTCGTCCTTTCCAGGGTGTCTCATGACCGCCTCCGCCTTCTTCTCGTCCCGTGTCCGCAGCGCCGCATGGCTGCTGCTTCCCGCCATTTTTCTGGCCGGCTGCTCGCCGAAACCCGCCGCCGAGGACCCCGTGCGCGCGGTCAAGTTCGTGACCGTGGGCACGAGCGAATTCGATGCCCAGCCCGAGTTCTCGGCCGAGGTTCGGGCGCGTGTCGAATCGCGCCTGGGCTTCCGCGTGGCCGGCAAGATCACCAGGCGCCAGGCCGAACTCGGCCAGCATGTGCAGGCCGGCCAGGTGCTGGCCCAGCTCGATCCGCAGGACTACAAGCTCGCCGCTGAGGCCGCTCGAGCCCAGCAGGCCGCCGCGCTGACCAACCGCGATCTGGCGGCCGCCGACCTGAAGCGCTACACCGAACTGCGCCAGCAGAACTTCATCAGCGGCGCCGAGCTCGAGCGCCGCGAAACGACCTGGAAGGCCGCGCAGGCTCAGCTCGAACAAGCGCAGGCGCAGCTCGCCTCGCAGGGCAACCAGGCCAACTACACGACGCTGGTGGCAGACGTGGCCGGCATCATCACGGCCATCGAGGCCGAGCCGGGCCAGGTGGTGCAGGCCGGCACCCCGGTCGTGCGCATCGCACAGGACGGCGCGCGCGACGTGGTGTTCGCGGTGCCCGAAGACCGCGCCACGCTGATCAAGGCGGGGTCACCTGTCACGGTGCGCGGCTGGTCCGGCGGCAGCGAGCTGCAGGGCGAGGTGCGCGAAGTGGCGGCCAGCGCCGACGCGGTTACGCGCACCTACTCGGTCAAGGTCGCCATCGATGCGGCCGCCTCGCCGCCGCTCGGCGCCACGGTCTATGCGCGTCCGCAGGCGCTCGCGCATGGCACCACCGCGGTGATGAAGCTGCCGACCAGCGCACTGCGCCAGGAGGGCAAGGGCTCCGCCGTGTGGGTGCTCGACAAGCAGACCATGACGGTGCGTTCGCAGACTGTGCAGGTCGCCACGGCTGACGGCAACGAGGCGGTGATTGCAAGTGGTATCGCCCCCGGCATGATGGTCGTGGCTGCGGGCGTGCACGTGCTGTCGCCTGGGCAGAAGGTCACCATCTACCAGTCCAAGGAGGCGGCCGCGGCCGCCGCCAATGCCGGTGCGAAGGACTCGGCACAGCCCGTGGCGGCTGTCGCTGCGACGAACAAGGCGATCGCAGCGGGTGCCGCCAAATGAGCGGCGGCGCAGCAACTCCCCCCGCTGAAAAGCCCGCCGGCTTCAATCTCTCCAAGTGGGCGCTGGACCACGCGCCCCTCACGCGCTACCTGATGGTGGTGCTGATGGTGCTGGGTGCCTTCGCGTACTTCCAGCTCGGCCAGGACGAGGACCCGCCGTTCACCTTCCGCGCGATGGTGGTGCGCACCTACTGGCCCGGCGCCACCGCGCAGCAAGTAGCCGAGCAGGTCACCGACAAGCTCGAACGCACGCTGCAGGAAGCGCCGTACGCCGACAAGATCCGCAGCTACTCGAAGCCCGGCGAGTCGCAGATCATCTTCAACATCAAGGACTCGTCGAAGTCCACCGAGGTGGCCAACGTCTGGTACACGGTGCGCAAGAAGATCGGCGACATGCGCTCGACCTTGCCCGCCGGCGTGCAGGGGCCGTTCTTCAATGACGACTTCGGCGATGTCTATGGCGTGATCTACGCGCTGGAGAGCGAAGGCTTCAGCTACGCCGAGCTCAAGACGCTGGCCGACGACACGCGCCAGCAGCTGCTGCGCGTGAAGGACGTGGCCAAGGTCGACCAGTTCGGCGTGCAGGACGAGAAGGTCTACATCGAGATCTCGCAGAAGCGCCTGGCGCAGCTGGGGCTCGATTTCAACGCGGTGCTGGCGCAGCTCGGCTCGCAGAACGCGATCGAGAGCGCGGGCTCGATCCAGTCGCCGCTCGACGTGGTGCAGGTGCGCGTGGCCGGCCAGTTCACCAGCGTCGACCAGCTGCGCGAGATGCCCATCCGCGGCAGCTCGGGCAGCCAGATCAAGCTCGGCGACATCGCCGACATCCATCGCGGCTACATCGATCCGCCGGCGGTCAAGGTGCACCACCAGGGCAAGGAAGTGATCGCGCTCGGCGTGTCGATGGCCAAGGGCGGCGACATCATCGCGCTGGGCAAGGCGCTGAAGGCCACCACCGCCACCATCGACCAGCGCCTGCCGGCCGGCGTGAAGCTGGCGCAGGTGCAGGACCAGCCGGTGTCGGTGGCCAGCTCGGTCAACGAGTTCGTCGGCGTGCTGATCGAAGCCGTGGCCATCGTGCTGGCCGTGAGCATCATTTCGCTCGGTCTGCACAAGGGCGGGCGCTTCGGCTGGTACATCGACATGCGACCCGGGCTGGTGGTGGCGATCACCATTCCGCTGGTGCTGGCCGTGACCTTCCTGGCGATGAACTACTTCGGCATCGGGCTGCACAAGATATCGCTGGGCTCGCTGATCATCGCGCTGGGCCTGCTGGTGGACGACGCGATCATTGCGGTCGAGATGATGGTGCGCAAGATGGAAGAGGGCTACGACAAGGTCCGCGCCGCCACCTTCGCCTATGACGTCACGGCCAAGCCGATGCTCACGGGCACGCTCATCACGGCCGCGGGCTTCCTGCCGATCGGCATCGCCAAGTCGGTGACGGGCGAGTACACCTTTGCGATCTTCGCGGTGACGGTGATCGCGCTGGTGCTGTCGTGGATCGTCTCGGTGTACTTCGTGCCTTACCTCGGCACGCTCTTGCTGAAGGTGAAGCCGCACGACCCCGAGGCGCCGCCGCACGAGCTGTTCGACACGGCCTTCTACAACGCCTTCCGCCGTGCGGTGAACTGGTGTGTGCAGCACCGCTGGATGACCATCGGCGCCACGGTGCTGATCTTCGCGCTCGGCATCTTCGGCATGGGCAAGGTGCAGCAGCAGTTCTTTCCGGATTCGAGCCGGCCCGAGATCCTGGTCGACATCTGGTTCCCCGAGGGCACCTCGTTCGCGGCCAACGAAGAGGTGGCCAAGCGCGTCGAGAAGCGTTTCATGCAGGAAGCTGGCGTGAAGACGGTCAGCACCTGGATCGGCTCGGGCGTGCCGCGTTTCTATCTGCCGTTGGACCAGGTGTTTCCGCAGACCAACGTGTCGCAGCTGATCGTGCTCGCCAAGGACCTGAAGGTGCGCGAGACGCTGCGCCTGAAGCTGCCGCAGGTGCTGGCGCAGGAATTTCCGGAGGTGCGCGGGCGCGTCAAGCTGCTGCCCAACGGGCCGCCGGTGCCGTACCCGGTGCAGTTCCGCGTGATCGGCACCGACCCGGCGCAGCTGCGTGGCCATGCCGACGAGGTGAAGGCCGTGCTGCGCGAGAACGCCAACATGCGCGGCGTGAACGACAACTGGAACGAATCGGTCAAGGTGATCCGCCTCGAAGTCGACCAGGCCAAGGCGCGCGCGCTCGGCGTGACGAGCCAGGCCATTGCGCAGGCCTCGAAGACCATGTTCAGCGGCACGACAGTGGGCCAGTATCGCGAGAACGACCTGCTGATCGACATCGTGCTGCGCCAGGCGCCCGACGAGCGCCAGGCCATCTCGGACATCGGCAACGCCTACATCCCGACCACCTCGGGCCGCTCGATTCCGCTCACGCAGATCGCCAAGCCGGTGTTCACCTGGGAGCCGGGCGTGATGTGGCGCGAGAACCGCGACTACGCCATCACCGTGCAGGGCGACGTGATCGAGGGACTGCAGGGCGCGACCGTGACGGCACAACTGCTGCCGAAGCTGCGCCAACTCGAGGCCGGCTGGGTAGAGGCCGGGCAGGGCGGCTACCGCATCGAGGTGGCGGGCGCGGTGGAAGAAAGCAGCAAGGGCTCGGCCTCGATCGTGGCAGGCGTGCCGATCATGCTGTTCCTCGTGTTCACGCTGCTGATGCTGCAGCTGCACAGCTTCAGCCGCTCGCTGCTGGTGTTCGTCACCGGCCCGATGGGCATCGCCGGCGTGGCCGGTGCGCTGCTGGTACTGAACCGGCCCTTCGGCTTCGTGGCGCTGCTGGGCGTGATCGCGCTCATGGGCATGATCCAGCGCAACGCGGTGATCCTGATCGACCAGATCGAGCTCGACCGTGCGGCCGGCGTGCCGGCTTGGGACGCGATCGTGGAGTCGGCGGTGCGGCGGTTGCGGCCGATCGTGCTGACGGCCGCAGCGGCGGTGCTGGCCATGATCCCGCTGTCGCGCAGCGTGTTCTGGGGGCCGATGGCCGTGGCCATCATGGGCGGCCTGATCGTCGCGACGGTACTGACGCTGCTGGCCTTGCCGGCGATGTATGCCGCGGCATTTCGTGTGAAGCGGGAGCCGAAAGAGGCGCCGATTAGCGTTTAAAATCGAGAGCTGACCGATTTCAAGCGGATGGTCTTTGGCCCGTGGGGCTCCACGGCGCAAAGAGGCCGTCCGCTTTTGCATTCACCTGAAAGATTGGCATCGCGCGGGTGGCGAAATTGGTAGACGCACCAGGTTTAGGTCCTGACGTTCGCAAGAACGTGCCGGTTCGAGTCCGGCCCCGCGCACCAGCCTGCCGAGTAGCCCGTTTCATCGGGCATTGACGAAGCCCCCGTTTCGAGAGAGACGGGGGCTTTTTCTTTTTTTGCGGGCCTTCACCAGTCGCTGTTGTCGTCGCCGCTGCTGCTGCCCCCGTCGTCCCACGAACCTGTATCGGTGATGCCGAAGTCGTTGTCGACGATGCGTTCGGGCGCCTGGTCGGAGGAGGGCGAGGAAGAAGGCCAGAGGCTGCGCCCCATCTCGGCGTTGCCGCTGTCGGCGACGTGAGATGTGTCGTTCCGGTCGGCGCCGTCCGACCGGTTGTTCATCCAGTGGCGCACGGCCTCCTGGGCCACCACCGCGCCTACGCCCACCGCCGCACCGGTGGCCAGCGCCGAGCCCAGGCCCATGCCGGGAGCAGCTGCGGGAGGGGCTGCGGGCGTCCAGTTGCCGCCCGGCGCGTAGCTTCCGTACCCGGCGCCTGGTGCGCCCGCTGCAGGGCCGTACGACGGGGCTTGGGCTACAGCTTGGGCTACAGGCGGCGCCACCCGGCGACGGAAGGCGAGGTAACCCACGACCAGCAAGCCCACGAGCGCGATCGGCAGCCATGGCGTCGAGCCGCTCTTGGCTTCGGTCTGCGGCGCGGCCGGGGCTGGTGTGCTCATGCGCGCGGGTTCGGTCCGGGTCGGTGCGGCGGCGGGCTTGTCGAGCTTGCTGGTCAGCCGCTCGACGGCCTCGGGCCTGGCGAAAGACAGGTCGGGCGCGAGCGCCTTCGCCTGGGCCAGCGCGCTTCGCGCGCCATCGAGCTTGCCTTGCGCCGCGAGCAGTTCGGCCTGGACGAAATGAGCCTTGGCGCTTTTGGGGTGGTCCTTCAGCACCTTTGCGATCATGGTGTCGGCCTCGGCCATCCTGCCGCCGTTCGCGGCCTCGTAGATCTGCTGGATGGTGGGCTCGGCCGGGGCGGGCGAATCGGACTTGGCCTGTGCCAACGAGGGCATGCCGAATGCCACGATAAGGGTGAAGGTGAGGGCGGCGAACAGTCGCTGAAGCATGATTTTTCCTGTGCGTTCCTGTGGAGAGGGGACGAATCGGAACTGACTTTACGGCTGGAATATTGGTCAAGCCTGACCATCGTCCGCGCCGCGCCAGGGCCCCGTGAAAACCCGCTTTCCCGGCGGATTAGAATCTCGGGTTGCCCAGTTTTGCAGGCGGCACCCGCGTGCCTCCGCATAAATCCCGCCAGCGCGTGTAAGTCCTTGATCTGTATTGATAAAAAAGATGCAGGCCCCGCGCACCAGCCCCCTTACCAGGAAGACATCATGACCGTGACCGTTGAAACTCTCGAGAAGCTCGAACGCAAGATCACGCTGACCCTGCCGGTCGGCACCATCCAGAACGAAGTCGATTCGCGCCTCAAGAAGCTCGCGCGCACCGTCAAGATGGACGGCTTTCGTCCCGGCAAGGTGCCGATGAACGTGGTGGCCCAGCGCTATGGCTATTCGGTGCACTACGAAGTCATGAACGACAAGGTCGGCGAGGCCTTCTCGCAAGCGGCCAACGAAGCCAAGCTGCGCGTGGCCGGCCAGCCCCGCATCACCGAGAAGGAAGAGTCGCCCGAAGGCGAGCTGGCCTTCGACGCGGTGTTCGAAGTGTTCCCCGAAGTCAAGATCAACGACCTGACCGGCGCCGAAGTCGAGAAGCTCTCGGCCGAAGTGGGCGACGAAGCCATCGACAAGACGCTCGACATCCTGCGCAAGCAGCGCCGCACCTTCGCCCAGCGCGCGCAAGACGCCGTTGCGCAGGACGACGATCGCGTGACCGTCGACTTCGAAGGCAAGATCGACGGCGAGCCCTTCCAGGGCGGCAAGGCCGAAGACTTCCAGTTCGTGGTCGGCGAAGGCCAGATGCTGAAGGAATTCGAAGACGCCGTGCGCGGCATGAAGGCCGGCGACAGCCGCACCTTCCCGCTGTCGTTCCCGGCCGATTACCACGGCAAGGACGTGGCCGGCAAGCAGGCCGACTTCATGGTCACGCTGAAGAAGATCGAAGCCTCGCATCTGCCCGAAGTCAACGAACAGCTCGCCAAGTCGCTCGGCATCGCCGAAGCCACCGTCGAAGGCCTGCGCGCCGACATCAAGCGCAACCTCGAGCGCGAAGTGAAGTTCCGCCTGCTGGCACGCAACAAGAACGCCGTGATGGACGCTCTGGTGGCCAACGCCGAACTCGACCTGCCGAACGCCAGCGTGCAGTCGGAAGTCAACCGCATGGTCGAAGGCGCCCGCGCCGAACTGAAGCAGCGCGGCATCAAGGACGCCGACAAGGCTCCGATCCCCGACGAAGTGTTTCGCCCGCAAGCCGAGCGCCGCGTGCGCCTGGGCCTGGTGGTGGCCGAACTGGTGCGCGCCAACAACCTGCAGGCCAAGCCCGAGCAGATCAAGGCCCACATCGACGAGCTGGCCGCCAGCTACGAGAAGCCGGCCGACGTGGTGCGCTGGTACTTCAGCGACAACAACCGCCTGGCCGAAGTCGAAGCCGTGGTCATCGAGAACAACGTGACCGATTTCGTCCTGGGCAAGGCCAAGGTCAACGAAAAGTCGGTGTCGTTCGACGAGCTGATGGCGCAGCAGCAAGGTTGATCCGCCGCTCCGGTAACGCCAATGGGGCTTGTGCTTTGCGGCACGAGCCCCATTTCACTCAGGCGTACAGTTCAGAAACAGCGAACGATTCCATTTCTCGGAGAGCAAATTCATGAGCGCACAGGAAATCCAAGGCCTCGGCATGGTCCCGATGGTCATCGAGCAATCGGGCCGCGGCGAGCGGTCCTACGACATCTATTCGCGCCTCCTCAAGGAGCGCATCATTTTCCTGGTGGGCGAGGTCAACGACCAGACGGCCAACCTCGTCGTGGCGCAGTTGCTGTTCCTCGAGAGCGAGAACCCGGACAAGGACATCTCGTTCTACATCAACTCCCCGGGCGGCAGCGTGAGCGCCGGCATGGCGATCTACGACACCATGCAGTTCATCAAGCCCGACGTGTCGACCATGTGCCTGGGCTTCGCGGCCAGCATGGGCGCCTTCCTGCTGGCGGCGGGTGAAAAGGGCAAGCGCTTCTCGCTGCCCAATTCGAAGATCATGATCCACCAGGTGCTCGGCGGCGCACGCGGTCAGGCGACCGACATCGAGATCCATGCGCGCGACATCCTGCGCACCAAGGACCAGATGAACCGCATCCTGGCCGAACGCACCGGCCAGCCGCTGGAAAAGGTCAAGGCCGACACCGAACGAGACTATTTCCTGACGGCCGACGAGGCCAAGGACTACGGCCTGGTGGACCAGGTCGTCGCCAAGCGCGGTTGAACGCCGGCGCCGAGGGCGCCAAATGGCAAGAAACGGCGTTTTCCACACGGGAAACGCCGTTTTTGTTTAGTTATCATTGTCCCTACCCTGTAACGAGGCAAATGTCCATGGCCGATAAAAAAGGCTCCTCCAGCGAAAAAACGCTTTATTGCTCGTTCTGCGGCAAGAGCCAGCACGAGGTCAAGAAGCTGATCGCGGGCCCTTCGGTCTTCATCTGCGACGAGTGCATCGACCTTTGCAACGAGATCATCCGCGATGAGCTCCCCGCGGGCGAAGAAGCGCGTGAAGCACGCAGCGACCTGCCGACGCCGCTCGAGATCAAGACCAACCTCGACAACTACGTGATCGGCCAGGAGCCGGCCAAGCGCATGCTGTCGGTGGCCGTCTACAACCACTACAAGCGCCTGCGCCACAAGGAAAAGGCCAAGGGCGACGACGTCGAACTCAGCAAGAGCAACATCCTGCTGATCGGCCCCACGGGCTCGGGCAAGACGCTGCTGGCGCAGACGCTCGCGCGCATGCTCGACGTGCCTTTCGTGATGGCCGACGCCACCACCCTGACCGAAGCCGGCTACGTGGGCGAGGACGTCGAGAACATCATCCAGAAGCTGCTGCAGAGCTGCAACTACGAGGTCGAGCGCGCCCAGCGCGGCATCGTCTACATCGACGAAATCGACAAGATCTCGCGCAAGTCCGACAACCCCTCGATCACGCGCGACGTGTCGGGCGAGGGAGTGCAGCAGGCGCTGCTGAAGCTCATCGAAGGCACTATGGCCAGCGTGCCGCCGCAAGGCGGGCGCAAGCACCCGAACCAGGACTTCCTGCAGATCGACACGACCAACATCCTGTTCATCTGCGGTGGTGCGTTCGCGGGCCTGGAGAAGGTCATCGAAAACCGCACCGAGGCCTCGGGTATCGGCTTCGGCGCCGCAGTCAAGAGCAAGGCGCAGCGCAGCATCACCGAGGTGTTCCGTGAGGTCGAGCCTGAAGACCTGATCAAGTTCGGACTGATTCCCGAACTGGTGGGCCGGATGCCCGTGGTCGCCTCGCTCGCGGAACTCAGCGAGGACGCGCTGGTGCAGATCCTGACCGAGCCCAAGAACGCCGTGGTGAAGCAGTTCACCAAGCTGCTGCAGATGGAAGGCGTGGACCTGGAGATCCGTCCGGCGGCGCTCAAGGCGATCGCACGCAAGGCGCTGGCCCGCAAGACCGGCGCACGCGGCCTGCGCTCGATCCTTGAACAGTCGCTGATCGACACCATGTTCGAATTGCCGAACGCGACCAATGTCGACAAGGTGGTGGTCGAGGAATCGACCATCGACGAAAACAAGCCCCCGCTGCTCGTGTACCGCGAAGCGGCGAAAAAGGC
>Ga0209257_1001058_pt1 | contig 36428 bp, 24 predicted proteins | sample AraplaCvi_mCL_r2_FD_184277 | JGI IMG/M metagenome (GOLD analysis project Ga0209257, IMG submission 184277) | Arabidopsis root microbial communities from North Carolina, USA - plate scrape MF_Cvi_mCL_r2 (SPAdes) (version 2) | ecosystem: Host-associated > Plants > Roots > Endosphere | place: USA...
GCTTCAACGACAGCGACATCAAGATCCTGGATCCGGAAAGCGCCAGCAGCGTGGGTAGCGATCCGATCAGCCTGCCGGGCCTGTCGGACGAGGTGTACAACCTGACGGCGTACTACGAGCGTTCCGGCTTCGAAGCGCGCCTGAGCCAGCGCAAGCGTTCGGACTTCATCGGCGAGATCGGCAACTTCGACGGCAACCGCACGCTGCGTTACGTGGTGGGCGAGGATCAGGTGGACGCGCAGGTGAGCTACACCTTCGGCGAAGCCAGCTCGCTGGCCGGCCTGACGCTGTTGTTCGAAGCCAGCAACCTGACCAACTCGCCGTACCAGACCTATGCGGGCACGAAGGATCGTCCGCTGGAGTACATCGAGTGGGGCCGCACCTACCTGGTCGGCTTGAACTACAAGTTCTAAGCCGCCCTCCCGCGGTGCTTAGCGAAACCCCCGCCGGTGTCGGCGGGGGTTTTGTTTTTGGGGATTGAGTAGCCCGGGTAAGCGAAGCGCACCCGGGGGCTGTCACGCCCAACCCGGGTGCGCTGCGCTTACCCGGGCTACAAGGCATCCGCTAGCCGTGAGCAACGCAGGATGGGTTTCGCCGCGCGAAACCCATCATCCAGGCGCATCAGCGATGGGTTTCGCGCGGCGAAACCCATCCTACGGTGCGTTGGTCGTATCCCGGGGTTACAGCCCCAGCCAACCCGCCACGACCGCCCGCGCCTCGTCCACGCCCTGCTTCGACTCGCCCGAGAACGTCTGCACGCTCACCGTGTCGCCGAAGGCGCTGAAGAGTTCGCGCTTCACCGCGTGCAGCGCCTGCGATTGCTGGCCGCGCCCCAGCTTGTCGGCCTTGGTCAGTAGCGCGTGCGCCGGCAGGCCGCGTTCGACCGCGTAGCCGAGCATCTGCCGGTCGTAGTCCTTCAGCGGGTGGCGGATGTCCATCACCACCACCAGACCCTTGAGCGCCTCGCGCGTGCGGAAGTACTGGTCGATGAAGGCCTGCCAGTGCGCCTGCAGGTCCTGCGGCACCTTGGCGTAGCCGTAACCAGGGAGGTCGACGAGGAACCGCTGCGGCGAGACTTCCGGCGGCGTCATGTCGAAGAACACCAGCTGCTGCGTGCGGCCGGGCGTCTTGGAGACGCGGGCGAGCGCGTTCTGCTGGCATAGCGCGTTGAGCGCGCTGGACTTGCCCGCGTTGGAGCGTCCGGCGAAGGCGACCTCGAAGGCGCCATCGGGCGGGAGCTGCTTGTGGTTGTGCGCCGACAGCAGGTAGCGGGCGCGGACGAAGGGGTTGGCCATTGCATAAGGATCGCACGGGCGCGCGGAAAACCCGGCGCGGCGTCGCGCATCGACGCGAAAATGCCCCGCGATCCCGCCAGACCGTGGACTGCGACCGCTTCCAGCACGTCGCGCGCGTTGACCGCTTCCGGACCGCCGACGATAATTCCGCGGTTCCGGCGTCCGTCCCGGCGGTACGCCTCATCTGTGTTTCGGAGCCCAGCTACATGAGCCAAGCCCGCATCCTCGGCATTGTCGGCGTCGTCGCTTTCGCGGCCGCCGCCGTTGCCTATGCCCAGACCACCGTTACTCCGGTCCCGAACAACGCGCCGGTCCAGCAGGCGCCGCTCAACACCGCGCCGGAAAAGACCGTGTGGGGCGATGCGAAGGCCGGTGCGACCAAGGCGGGCACCTGCGCCGCGTGCCACGGGCTGGACGGCAATCCGACCGATCCGCAGTACCCGCGCCTGGCCGGCCAGAGCGAGCGCTACATCGCGCACCAGATCGCGCTGTTCAAGAGCGGCGAGCGCAACACCGGCATGGCGGCGGTGATGAAGCCCTTCGCCGACGCGCTGACCGCGCAGGACGCGCGCGACATCGGCGCGTACTTCGCCACGCAGAAGGCGGGCGCGGGCGTCGCCGACGACACTGCCATCGCCACCGGCCCGAATGCCGGCAAGAAGTACTTCGAGATCGGCCAGCAGCTGTTCCGCAACGGCGACCAGGCGCGCGGCATCCCGGCGTGCATGGCGTGCCACGGCCCGGACGGCGCCGGCAACCCCGGCCCGGCCTATCCGCACGTGGCCGGCCAGCAGGCCGCCTACGTCCAGCGTCGTCTGGAGGAGTACCGCGCCGGCACGACCGTGCAGCGCGACCCGCACCTGTTCAACATCATGGCCACCGTGGCCAAGCAGCTGACCGATGAGGAAATCGGTTCGCTGTCGAGCTACCTGCAGGGCCTGCACCCGAGCCGCGACGATGTGGCCGTGGCGACCGCCCCGGCGGGTGCCGCTCCTGCCGCCGCCCCGGCTGCGCCGGCTCCGGCGCCCGCTGCGGCTCCGGCCGCTCCGGCGGAAAAGCCCGCCGAGCCGACCACCGGCTCCTGAGCCGGTGAACTTCCGCCGCTGACCGTGGTCGGAGGCGAAGTCCTGGAGTTGTCTGTTGCGCCGGCCGTGCTCCCACGGCCGGCGCTTTAGTTTCCGGCCCACCTTTCGAGAACGCCGATGAACCGCCGCCCGCTGCTCCGCTCGCTCGTCCTGCTCGCCCTGCTTCCCCTCGCCGCGCTCGCGGCCACGCCCGAGCCAGCCCTCACGGAGGGGACGGACTACGAGGTGATCGAAGGCGGCAAGCCGTTCGCACCGGTGAAGGGGAAGGTCGAGGTGGTCGAGGTGTTCGGCTACACCTGCCCGCACTGCGCCCACTTCCAGCCGAAGGTCTCGGTCTGGGCGCGGAAGAACGCGAAGACGGTCAACTTCATCCCGATGGCCGCGCCGTTCGGCGGCTCCTGGCAGCCCTACGCGCAGGCCTACTACGCCGCGCAGGTGCTGGGCGTGGCGAACCAGAGCCACGACGCGATGTTCCAGGCGCTGCACGTCGACGGCACGCTGCCCCTGCGCAATGCCTCGCCGGGCGAGATCGCGCCGTTCTACCAGCGTTACGGCGTGGACCCGGCGAAGTTCCAGGCCACCTACGACGGCCCCGAGGTCGCCAGGCGCATCGACAGCGCGAGCCAGTTCATCCGCCGCAGCGGCGTGGAAGGCACGCCGACGCTGGTGATCAACGGCAAGTACCGCGTGATCGGGCACGACCTCGACGACGTGCTGCGCATCGCCGATCAGCTCGTCGCGCGTGAACGCGACGGCAAAACGCGCTGAGTCGAGTGCCACCGGCCCCGCGTGGCCGGTATTCTTGCCTGTGCCCCGCCGGTCGGCCCGACGCCGCCCGGCCCCCGCTTTCCCGACCTTTGCGGAGATTGTCTGCATGAATTCGCGTCTGCCCCATCTGGCTGTGGTCCTGACCGGACTGCTGGCCCTGTCCGCCTGTTCGAAGCAGGCCCCGGCCCCGGCCGAGAACGCCGCTCCGGCCGCGCCGACGGCGCCTGCCGCCCCGGCTGAAACCGCTCCGGCTCCCGCCGCCCCGGCAGCCCCGGCCGAGACCGCCGCCGCTCCGGCCCCGGCTCCCGCTGCTGCGGCCACGCCGCCGGAAGGCCCGGCGCCCGTCGCGGGCACCGATTTCGTCGAGGTCGCCGGCGGCCAGCCGTACGAACCCACCGGCGGCAAGATCGAGGTGGTCGAAGTGTTCGGCTACACCTGCCCGCACTGCGCGCACTTCGAGCCGCTGGTCGAAGCCTGGAAGGCCAAGCAGCCGGCCGACGTGAAGTTCGTCGCGCTCGCCGCGCCGTTCGGCGGTTACTGGGAACCTTATGCGCGCGCGTTCTACACCGCGCAGACGATGGGCGTGCTCGACAAGACGCACCAGGCGGTCTTCAACGCGATCCACGTCGACAAGACGCTGCCCGTGCAGCCGCTGCCGACCAACGAGCAGATCGGCTCGTTCTACGCCAAGTACGGCGTCGACGGAAAGCAGTTCGCCAGCACGATGTCGAGCTTCGCCATCGAAGGCAAGATGAAGCGCGCCGGCCAGTTCATCGCGCGCAGCGGCGTGGATTCGACGCCGACGATGGTGATCAACGGCAAGTACAAGGTCACCGGCAAGGGCTTCGAGGACACGCTGCGGATCGCCGATCATCTGATCGCGCAGGAGCGTGCCGCCAAGGCCGGCGGCGCCAGCCAGTAAGCGAACGCACGATCGAATGGACACCCGCCGGCTCCGCCTGCTCAGCGCGAACATCCAGGCGGGGTCCAGCACGCGCGGCTATCACGACTACGTCGCGCGCAGCTGGTCCCATGTGCTGCCGGCGGGCAACAAGCGCAACAGCCTGGACGCGATCGCGCAGCTGGCCGGCGAGCACGACATCGTCGGCCTCAACGAAAGCGATCCGGGCAGCCTGCGGTCGGGTTTCACCAACCAGACGCATTACCTCGCCCAGCGCGCCGGCTTCGATTACTGGAGCCACCAGCCGAACCGGCGCGTCGGCGGCGTCGCCTCCAGCGCGAACGGCCTGCTGAGCCGGCTGGAGCCGCGCGAAGTCATCGATCACGCCCTGCCCGGTCGCATCGGCGGGCGCGGCGTGCTGCTCGCGCGATATGGCGAGGGGGACAAGGGGTTGCTGATCGCGGTGGCGCATCTGTCGCTCGGTGCGAATTCGCGCGCCGCGCAGCTGGGCTTCATCGCTGAGCTGCTGCACGACCATCCCAACGCCGTGCTGATGGGCGATTTCAACTGCTCCATCGACCGTCCGGAAATGAGCGCGCTGTTCCGCAACACGCGCCTGCAACCGCCGGAAGGCGAAGTGCACACCTTCCCGAGCTGGCGCCCGCAGCGCGCGATCGACCACATCCTGGTGGGCGACGGGCTCAAGACGTCGAATGCGCGTGCGCGACCTGCGGCGGCGTCGGACCACCTGGCGTTGTCGATCGACCTGCACGTGCCGGACGCGGCGCTGCGTTGAGCTGCCGTCTTTCCCGCGGAAGCTGGAATCCATCTTGATTTTCACGTCAGTCGCGCTACCCCGGATGCGCTTCGCTTACCCGCGCTACAGCGCCATGAGCGACGCGTTCCGGCGACAACGGATCGGCATCGCAGAAAGAAAAAGCCCGCCGTCGCCGGCGGGCTTTTTGCGTTGCGACGTCGCCGGTGGCGCGACTACTTGTATTCCATCGTGAAGACGATGGCCGAGTTCGCGGTGCCCGGGCCGATGGTGGCGGCCGTCCGGTAATACCTCGCCCGCAGCGGGATGGTGAAATTGCCCGCCGCGCCGGTGTAGTTCGGCGTCACGTTTTGCCACGGCTTGGTGCTGAGGTTGTAGGCCACATCGCTCGTGCTGGTGACCTGGATCGCAGCGCCCGTCGCGCCGGATGCCGCATCGAAATTGATGATGCCCAAGGCTGCGTTGTAGGCGGTGATGCCGGGGGCCACGTCGAGCTGGTATCGCACCGACGCCATGCCGGCCGGGCAGCTGTTCACCTTGATGCTGAAATCGACCGGCGCCAGCGTCGAGCCTACGGCTGCGCCGAATTCCGAGGGGCTGTGCGTACCCATATCGACGTCCTGGTCGGCCGTCACGCAGCTGCCCGGAACGACGATCGACCCCGTGCTGCCGCCCTGTATCATCGTTTCCATCACGAGGTCGAGTGGGTTGGTGCCGCCCATATTGCCGGCCACTCTGCCTTCCGCAATGTCGCCCATGGAAATTTTGCCGGGCGTGATGGTACCGGTCTTGACGAAGCGGAGCGCGACGCCGAACCCCATGTCCGATCTTATGGCGCTGGCGGTGGTCGTGCCCACGCCACGGGTCCAGGTGGTACCGATGGGTCGGTAGTCGCTGGATGAACCGGCGTACGTTTCAGAAGACGACATGCCCAAGACGACGCCCACACCCGCGAGGTTGGTCTGGAACACGGGATAGGTCTTGCCGTTGCTGTCGGTGTAGTTGGTGCCCGCCGAGACAAGCGAGCTCTTCACTACGACGTTGTTGTAATCGCTGCCCACGTTTCCGGAGTTCATGTCGCACGTCCAGTTGTTGTAGGCCGTCGCGAAGAACGGGGTCCACGCGCTGATCGGCTGGCCCACGGCCTTGTCCCTGCTCGCCGAAATGACCACGCTGTTCAGGTTGGCGGGCACGGTTCGCGTGCCGTTGGTGCTGCAGTTCCAGAAACCGGCCTGCGCCTGGCCGTGTGGCAGCGCCAGGGCGATGCCGGCCAGCAGGATCAGCGCCGGATGGCGGACGATGCGATGTATCAGATGCTTCATGTTCGTATCCTGGAGATTCGCTTACTGCGCCGTCGCGCCGGCGCGGCACACGCTGTCGACCTGCATCAGTTCGACGGTGTTTGAGGTTGCGGCGGAGGCGTTCCAGTCGATCGCGCAGTTCGCACCTTTGGTACCCCAGCGCGCGGACAGCGCGCCGAAGTTCGCATCGGAAATGCGCACGACCGCCTGGCCGCTCTGGCCGACGTAACCCACGACACCGCCCTTCGCGTCCACCACTTCGGCGCCGAAGGGCACGGGCCCGCCATCCGCAGTCTGAGTCAGGCGAAGCAGGTAGGCCTGCCCGCTGGTCGTCTTGAACTTGAGCGGCACGACCGCACCCGAACGCGGTGCAACCAGCAGGCGCGTGTTGTCGAGTTCGACATTCAACGACGCGTCCTTCGGATCCAGCATCACTTCGTTCATCCGGTAGGGACTGAGGTTGGGCGCGACCGCGTAGCCGCGGCCGTCCACACGCGCGTTGCCGCCGCTGATGCGGGCGCCCTTGGCGTCCTTGGCTTCGATCAGACCGATCGTGTCGCCCAGCTGGTTCGACAGCGTGATGCCGCCGGAGTGCATGACCAGCCCGCCATTGGCGGAGATCGAACCCTGGCGGCTGTGCGTGCCCTGCGTGAAGGACGCACCGATGCTGGCGTACGGCGCACGCCACTGGCCGTTCGCCCCGATGCTGTCGTTGTTCTGGTCGCCGAACTTGCCGTTGACGCCGTAGGCGAACTGGCCCTGCGAACCCGCCGCACCGGACACGCCGGCGGTGAGGCCGTTTCCGGTCGAGTCGTGCGACGCCTGCATGCTGAGCACCGGCGGCGACGCGCTGCGCGAGGTGTTGTTGCCCAGCGGCACGGAGAAGCTGGCATACAGCGTGTCGTCGTAACGGCCATCGGCCACGCGCGAGCGGTTGACGGACACGTTGTAGGACAGGTTGCGGAAACTGTTGCTCCAGCCGGCGTTGTAGCTGGTCTGGACTTCTCGGCCGTCCCAGAAGTCGCCGCGCGAACCGCTCACGAACAGCTGCCCGGCGCGCTGGCCCAGACGCTGGCTCAGCGTCACCTGGAAACGGCTGCGCATGCCGCCGGCACCTTCGACCACGCCGCCACCGAGGTGGCCGCCGCGCACGGCATCGTCCAGCTGCACCGCATGCTGCAGGTCGAAATAGCCCAGGCTGGAATAGCGGTAGGCGGCCAGCGCGAAATCCGTGTTGGTGGAGGGAATGCTCTTGCTGTAGGTAACGCGCGCGCTGTAGCCGTTGTAGTCGCCGCCGTTGTTACTGAAGCGGGTTTTCGCACCGGTGAGGTCGAGCGCGAACGCGCCGACGGAGGTGTTGAGTGCCGTGCCGACCAGGGCGCTGCGGTACAGCCCGTTACCGGCGGCCTGCGCGCCGACGTAGCCGGTCAGCAGGTTGCTGATGCCGCGCTGGTAGGTCGCCTCGGCGAAGTAGGGCGCGTCCTGTGTCAGGAAGTCGTTGCGGATCTGGCCGGCGGTGGCCGAATAGCGCCAGGCACCCGGGCGCAGCAGGTTCGGCACGGCGGCGAACGGCACCGTGAAGGTGCGGCGACGGCCGTCGGCTTCCTCCACGGTGACCTCCAGGTCGCCGCCGTAACCGGTCGCGCCCAGGTCGTCGATCTCGAAACCGCCCGGCGCGACCATGGTGTCGTAGATCACATAGCCGGCCTGGCGCACGACCACATGCGCGTTGGTCTCGGCGACGCCGCGCACAATCGGCGCGAAACCGTTCATCGAGTCCGGGTGCATGCGGTCGTCGGTGGCCAGGCTCACACCGCGGAACGCGACCGAATCGAACAGCCGGCCATTGGTGAAGGTGTCGCCCGCTGTGAACTGCGACTGCAGGCGGTCCACATCGTGCTGCGCGTAGGTGCGGATGTTCTGGAAGCGCGCGCCGACGCCCTCGCTCCAGTTGTAGTTGGACTGGTTGCGGATACGCCAGCCGCCCAGGTTCAGGCCGGCTTCCAGGCCGAGGTAGGCCTGGCGGCTACTGGAACCGAAGTCGCTGTCGAACTGCGAGGCATTGAACGAGTAGCCCAGCGTGAAGGCGTTGACGCCGTTCTGCCACAGCTTCGGATCGACATAGCCACGCGCGTTGCGCAGCAGGCTGACCTGCGGGATGGACAGGTTCAGGCGCAGCTCGCCGGCGTCCGTATGCACGGTCGCGTCCGGAATCAGCGACTCCAGATTCAGGCAGGCGCCGTCGAGGTTGACGCCGGCGGCTTCCAGCTTGCGGGTGTCCACACCGAGCACGGCCAGCAGGTTGCGGGTGAAGCACGGCTTCACGTGGCCGTCGATGTCGCTGAACGTCATCGACTCGCGCGTGATGAGCATCTCGTTGACGAACACGTCGACGGAGTAATCGCCGGGCGCGAGGTTGTCGCCGCGCTCGAAGCGGGAGAGGTCGTAGCTACTGCTGCTGGCGCCGACGAACGCCGCGCTGAACTCGAGCGGCTGCGGTTCCGGGGACGGGTCCGGCGAAGGTGCGGCCAACGCCGCCACCGGCAGCCCGAGGGCCACCAGCACGGCAGCGCCTAGGCTCGACGGACGCAGGATGCGTTGGTGGCCGATCGGCCGGACCTGGGAGGAGTTGCGCGGGAACTTCATGGCGGGGACCTGGCAGGAGCGCGGGAGGCGTGGCGACGCGGCCGGCAGCCGGAATCGGGCACGCAACTCCCTGGGCCCTCCCGGAGGAGGGCAAAGAAGGTGGTTTCAGTTGCCGGCTTCAGGCGCCGGCAGGCCGTCGCTTAGCGCGTGTAGGCGGCTTCGCCTTCGATGAACGCGCCGTAGTCGTTGATCGCCTTGTACGTCATGCGACCGGAGTCGTTGCCGCCTTCCACCGGGAAGGCCGCGCTGCCCTTGGCCGGGCACAGGCCACCGCCGGTGATGTCGGTATTCGAATCAGGCGCACCCTTCAGGCGCACGTCGGCGAAGGACACGTTGTAGGCCGTGGTGTTGGTGCATTCGAGCGACTTGTGGCCGCCCTGGTTCACCAGTCGCCAGCTCACCTGTCCGATCGAGGCGACCGGATCGCCCTGCAACGTCTTGGGGCGGTAGAAGATCTTGAGGCGCGAACGCACCGCGAACTGGAGATAGTTCTTGTCGGCCGTGCCTTCCGGCTTGGGCGGAATCTCGACGACATTGAGCCAATAAACCGATTCGCGATCCTGCGGAAGGCTGTCACCGCCGGTGAACATCATGCGCAGCGACTGACCCTGGCCGGCTTCGACGCGGGAAATCGGCGGCGTCATCATGAAAGGCGCCTTGCTGGTCTCGGCCGTTTCCTTGTCGTTGCCCGAATCGGTCCACGCCTGCAGCAGGCGCGCCGACTTGCCGGTGTTCAGCACGCGCACGGTGACTTCGCGCTCGCCGGCCGGATAGATCACGCGGGTGCCGACGATCTGGACGGCGGCATGGGCCGCCGAAAGGCTGCCTGCGGTCAACAGCACCGCGAGCACGGCCCGGGAAAGAGAGTTCATGATCGACTACCTCGGACTACAGGATTTCTGACTGACTTCGAACGGCGGGCCCTTGGCCCCGGCTGCGAGGCCGGCATGGCCGGCCTCGCAGGTGACGCATCTCTCGGATCAGTTGTACTGGGCCGAGTACATGACGTACGTGTCGACCGCACCGGAGGTCACGCCGGTGGTCGGTGCGTAGTACTGCGCCCAGTAGTTCAGCGTCGCCGTGTTGCCGGCGATGGCGGCGGCCGTCGAACCGGCGCTGGTGTACAGGTTGATGTCCTGCTTGGTGTCGTTCAGCAGGCCCACCTGCACGACGGCGGCGCTGCCGGCGGCGATCGAATTGATCAGGCGACCGGTCGCGGCGTCGACCGGGCTCTGCGCGGCCTCGAACTTCAGCGATGCCACCTTGCCGTTGGTGCAGCCGGTCTGGCCGGTGCCGCCGATGACGACGGAGAACGGCGTGTCGCCCGCGCGGTCGCCAGCGACGTCCAGGGCGGTCTTCGGGATGGTCGGCAGGGTGACGGTGAAGTTCTGGGCACCGCCGTCGGTGCCGGTACCGCCGGTCACGGTGCAGGTGACGTCGGAGATCTGCCCCTTGAACGTGATCTTGCCGTCAGCGGCGAAGGCCGAGGGGATAACGGCGGAGCCGACGACGGCAACCAGGGCGGCGGAGAGGAGGGTCTTCTTCATTGCAGAGTCCTAATGCTTTTGCTTGATGGGTTAGGTGGCCGCAAGGTCTTTGCCCTGGCGACGGGGCGAATGATCCGCGCGCCGCTCAGACAAACCCATAAGACTCTTCTGAAACTTGGCCCATCTAGCTCAAGCAATTGACGTAAGGAGCCTCACGCCTAAAGGCTGTTCAGCCTGAAGTCTTACCACAGGCGCTCGTCGACTATGCATCATCTGTCGCCACGGCCCCGTGCGCTGGTTTCGCGCGCGACGGGCATGGCTTCACGAGCCATCACGTGGCGATCCGCATTCCGTGGGGCAGTCCCATCGGCGTTTCTCTTTGACAACGCTGGGTGCCGGCGTTGGCGCCCGGGAGGTCGCAGGCGCACGCGTCTTGGCCGTTGTGCGCGCATGCCGGATAGCGTGCAAACAGAAACGGCCGATGGAATCCCATCGGCCGTTTCTTTTCCACTGCGCGGGAATGCTATTGACGGATCAGAACCGGTAATCCGCGCTGACGTACCAGAAGGCGCCCGGCAGGTCGTACGTGCCCGCGTCGTAGCCGTTGAGCGAGCAGGTCAGGCAGACCGGCGGCTCCTTGCCGAAGACGTTGTTCACGCCAACCGTGAGCTTCAGGTTCTCCACGCCCGCGTTGGTCCAGTTGAACTGGACGTCGTGGTAAGTGGTGGAACCCAGCGTGTTGGTTTCGACATCGCCCATGCAGCCCGGCGCGTTGGACACCGGAACGTTCGAGCACAGCTCGTCGACCGACGAGATGTAGCGGATCGTCCAACCCACGTTGAAGTCGTGCAGGGTCCAGTTGGTCTGGATGTTGGTCTGCCATTCCGGGATCGCGCTGTCGTTGACCTCGACGCCGACCTCGCGCTGCGAGCGGTTTCCGTCGACGTCCACAGCCTCGTAGTCGTTGACGAAGGTCGACTGCAGCGACGCGCTCAGGCGGCCCCAGCTCCATTCCGGGCCGGCCCAGTTGACCTTGAAGTCCGCGCCGTCGGTCTTGATGCGGCCCAGGTTGTCCAGGAAGTTTTCCGGCGGATTGAGGTTGCCGCCGGCGCCGCGCGAGAACGGCGTGCAATTGACCGAACCCACGCCGCCTTCGCGCAGGCAGGTTTCCAGCAGCGCCTGGATGTCGCGCGCCTGGATCGCGTCGTCGATCTTGTGGTGGTAGTAGCTCACCTCGAAATCGAGACGGTCCGCCCAGGCCTGTTCCGTCGCCCAGCTCGGCGCGTACACCACGCCGAAGGTGTAGCTGTCGGACTCTTCCGGCTGCAGATCCGGGTTACCGCCGGTGAAGGTGGTGATCTGCGTGTTGGCCTGTTCGAAGTTCGGCGGCGCGCCCTGCGCCGCGCAGCCCGCCGCGAACGACGGATCGGCCGGGCCCGGGCTGCCGGTGGAACCGCAGGGATCGACCAGCGTCGCGCCGAACTGCGTTAGGCCGTACAGCTCGCCCAGGTTCGGTGCGCGGAAGCCCTGCGAGTACGTACCGCGGACCACGACGTCCTCGATCGGCTGCCAGCGGAAGCCGGCCTTGCCGGTCGTCGTGCTGCCGAAGGTGGAGTAGTCGGAATAACGGATCGCCGCGAGCAGGTCCAGGGTCGACAGCACCGGGAACTGGAACTCGGCGTACAGCTCGTCCACGTCGTACGAAGCGGACACGGGCGCGGCGAAGGAGTCCTGCGACTCGCCGCTCTGGCGCAGCGGATCGGGGTTGAAGTCGCCGCGGTAGCGACGATGTTCGACGCCCGTCGCGAAGCCGGCGGTGCGATCGCCGATGTTGAACATGTCGCCGGTGACGTTCGCCGACCACAGGTCGAGCTTCTGCTGCGAGGAGTCGATCTGGCGCGTGCGGATGTAGTTGATCATGTCCTGCGTCATCGGACGGCCCTGGCCGCCGAAGATGTCCAGCGGGACGCAACCGGCGACCTGCGCGCACACCGCCGGATCGCCCAGCGCGAGCTTGAGCTTGGCGACGTTGTAGCCGTTGAGGAATTCCTGCGTCGCCTTGTTATCGGCGTAGGCGTAGTTCACGTCCCAGCCGAAGCTGTGCGTGCCCAGCGTGAACGTGCCGTCCAGGCCGGTGTTGAAGTACAGCGTGTCCACGTCCTGGTTGAAGATGCGCGGACCGACTTCGACCGGACGACGCGTCGCCACGAGGAAGTTGGAATTCGCATCCAGCGTGTAGCCGAACGGGTTGTACGGATTGGCCGCATCGATGCTGATGGTGTCGGCGATGCCGCCGGTGCCCGCGCCCGGGCCGACGAAGATCGGTTCCGGTGCCGCCTGGTTGGTCGAAGTGCGGTTGTTGTACAGGCCCTTGACGTGCAGTCGGGTGCTGTCGTTGATGTCGTAGTAGACGCTGGCGAAGATCGACTTGCGCTTCTGCGGCGTCAGCAGCAGGTTGTAGGGCGCGAAGTTGAAGCGGTCGCTGCCGTCGAACGAGTTGTACGTGCCACCGTTGGGGTTGTTCGGATCGAACACCGGCGTGGTGGTGCCGTTGTTGAGCGTGATGTCGTACCAGTTCTCGGTGTCGGCATCGCAACCGCCGACGCCGGTGGTGGGACGGGTCGGATCGCAGAAGAAGAAGCGGCCCTGCGGAATGCCCGAGCTGCCGCCGCGCACGCCGGTACCCGGCGTCGGATAACGCGACTGCTCCCACGAGCCGGAGCTGATTTCCTGCTGCTCGAAGTAGCTGGCGGTGAACACGGCCGACCAGCGGTCGCCGCTGCCGCCGACCGTGAGGCTGGCTTCAGTGGTTTCGCCGCCATCCTCGTACTCGCCGTAATAGGCGTGCACTTCGGCGCCGTCGAACTTGCGGCGGGTGATGATGTTGATCACGCCGGCGATGGCGTCGGAGCCGTAGATGGCCGAGGCGCCGTCTTCCAGCACTTCGACGCGTTCGACGATGGCCAGCGGGATCGTGTTGAGGTCCGCGCTGCCGCTCACGCCCGAGGCGGAGGACTCGTTGACCCAACGCACGCCGTCCACCAGCACCAGGGTGCGCTGCGAACCGAGGTTGCGCAGATCGACCTGCGCCGAACCGGCGCCGATGCCGCCGCCGTCCGGCGGATAGCCGAAGTTGCCGGAGGAATTGAACTTGGCGTTGAGCGCCTTGCCGCTGGAGGTCATCTGCTGGAGCAGATCGCCCACGGTCTGCAGGCCGGTCTGATCGATCTTGGCCTTATCCAGCACGAACACGGGCTGAGCCGTGACCGCGTTGGTCTGCTTGATGCGCGAACCCGTCACCGTGATGGTGTCGAGCGTGGTGGCCGAGCCCTGCGGGGCCGGAGCGTCCTGCGCGGCCGCGAGGCCCGGCAGGGTCAACAACAAGGACAACTGGATCGCTCGCGTGAGCGATTGGCGACGCATGGCTTTCATTACTCTCTCCCTCGAATGAATGAACAGCAGCAACGGCCGCCTCCCCTGCCCGGGCGGCACCCCCAAGTTGTAAACAATTCGTGAATCCGCCACAAGCGGCAAAGAGTCAGCCATCTTTCGGCACAGTGCCAGCTGTTTATCCACTTGGCGGCGTCCGGTTTGCCCCCCTTTGGCGGAACGCGGTTCGGGATCGGCACAGCCGGGGACGTCTCCCGCCGCACGGACCGACTCCCTGATTGCGGCCGGAGCAGCGAGTCCGCCGCTCCGCTCCGGGTCGCGCCACTTGCGGGCGCGACCTTTTTATTGCGCCGCTTCGGTTACTGGTAGAAGAGGGTGAACGTCGCCACAGCGTTCACGGTGCCGCCTTTCACCGGCAACGCAGTTGCGTAGTACGCGCCCGTAAGCGGAATGCTGACGCTCTGCGCGGCGGTCGCCGTGGTGATGTACGACAGCTTCGAGCCGAGCGGCACGGCCGTCGTGGTATTGCGCAGGAGCTGCACGCCCACTCCGCTGGCTTGGCCCGCGCCGCCAGTGATGGCCAGCACGCCGTTCGACGCCGGGATTCCCGACGCCGCCGTGCCGTCGATCTGGTACGACACCGCGACGTTCGCGTCGCACTTCAGATCGAGGCTGAAATCCTTCGACGCAGGCTTCGAACCGACCGCGGTGAACTCCGATGCGGCGACCGCCGGCAGGTCCACCACGATGTCGTTGTTGGTCACGGTGCAGCCGGTACTGACGATGTTCACGCTGGTGCGGTTGAACGTCACGGTGTTCGCGGTCACGCCGCCGTATGCGACCGAAGCCGTCGGGCTCGGCGTGTTCATCGTCCCTGACGCGAGGGGTCCGGTGACGATGTACTGGACGCGGAAGTAGCCCCACGGCGTGAACCTCGCAGACCCGGACAGCGTCTGCGAGGTACGGGCCCATTTCATGGGAATGCCACCGCCGGGCGGATTGCCGTTGTCGTAGAGGATCTTGATACCCAGTCCGGGAACGCCCGTCTGGTACACGTCCGTCATGCCCGACACCGCGGTCATCGCCGAGGCGTAGCCCATGGTCCACGCGTACGAGCCCGAGCAGTCGACCTGAGCGCGCGTTCCGTCGGTGATCCAGCCGGAGTCGTAGATCGTGGTGCCCACCGCGGTGTTGCGCTTGGCACTCAGCGTCGAGGGAAGCGTGAGTTTGCTGTTCGTCGAAGCGGCGCCGGAACAGGCGGCCGTCGCGACGTTCGTGTGGGCCAGCCACAGGAGCGCCGCGCCGAATGCCGTCTTCAGGATGTGCTGGGTCGTCATTGTCTTTGGCTCACGGTATTGGGGCGCGCTCACTGCAAGGCCTCGACGCGGGTCGCACCGGCGGTTGCGGCATGCTGCATGGCGACGCCACCGCGCGAGGGCGTGCACACCGCATCGATCACCGCCACGCCGCCACGCGAAGCGCGGGGCGTGGCCGATGCCGCATCGATCAGGCACACCTGCGCATCGGCACCCCACGTCACGCGAATGAGGCCGTTCTGCCCATCCACGCGACGCACGAACATTTGGCCGCCCTGCCCGACGATGCCCAGGTCCGTTCCGTCCGCTTCGTCGACCTGCGCACCGAACGGGACGAACTCGCCGTTCTCAAGCCGCGCATTGATCAATGTGGCGTGTCCGACGTTCGCGACGAACTTCAGCGGCACCACGGCGCCGGCGCGCGGCACGATCTGCGCGCGCGAGGAGACCAGCTCGACGTCCGCCGAAAGCCCCTTCGGATCGAGCACCACTTCGTTGATGCGGTACGGGGAAAGATTGCCGACGACCGCGTAGCCGCGTCCGTCGACCTTCGTCGTGCGGTCGCTCTGCACGTGCGCGCCGGAAGCACCGCGTGCGTCGACGATGCCGATGGTGTCGCCGAGCACCGGCGCCAGCGTGATGCCGCCGCGATGCACGACGACGCCGCCGTTGGCCGTCAGCGACGCCTGCCGGCTGTCGGTGCCGTAGGTGTACGAGCCGCCCAGCGTCGCCAGTGCGGTGCGCCAACCGGCGTTGATGCCGACACTGTCGGTGTTGCGGTCGTTGAAGTTGCCGTTGACGCCGTAGCTGAACTGCTCGTTCGCACCGCCCTGGCCGTTGACGCCGGCCTGCACGGACGTGCCGTCACGATCGTGTCCGGCGGCGAAGTTCAGTTGCGGTGGTCGGCGGGTATAACTGGAAGAACCCAGCGGCATCGCGAGGCTGACGTAGAACTGGTCGTCGTATCCCGCACCGGCCAGTCGGGCGCGATTGGCGTTCACGCCCAGCGTCACGTCGCGGAACTGACGATTCCAGCCGATCTGGTAGCTCGAATCTACCGGACGCTCCCCGTACCAGTAATCGTTGCGCGCGCCGCTCACGTAGAGACTGCCGCCACGATCGCCCAAGCGCTGGCTGACGGTGAGCTGGAACCGGCTGCGCTGATTTGCCGAGCCTTCCGTCACGCCGCCGTTCAACGTGCCGTAACGCACTTCGTCGTCGAGCCGCACGGCATCGCCGAGCGAGAGGAACCCGCGACTGGAATAGCGATACGCCGCCAGCGCGAAGTCCGTGTACGTCTGCGGAATGCTCTTGCTGTACGTCACGCGCGCGCTGTAGCCGCGATGTTCGTTGTCGGGAACGGAGAACGTCGTCGCCGATCCGGTGACATCCAGCGACACCGCACCGACCGGCGTATTGAAGGCCGCGCCCGCCAGCAGGCTGCGATAGAGCGTGCTGTCGGTCGACTGCAGGCCGGCATACGCGGTAACCGCGTTGGAGAGGCCGCGCTGGTACGTCGCTTCCAGGAAGTACGGCGCCTGGCCGATCAGCGAATCGTCGCGAACCCGCCCCGCCACCGCGGAATAGCGCGACGTGCCTGGCCGCAGCAGCTGCGGCACCGCCGCGTACGGCACGGTGAACGTGCGCTCACGGCCGTCGGCTTCGATGACGGTGACGTCGAGGTCGCCGCCGTAACCGGTCGCGTACAGGTCGTCGATCGCGAAGGAGCCCGGCGCGACATTGGTTTCGTAGATGACGTAACCGGCCTGGCGGATCACCACCTTCGCGTTCGTCTGCGCGACGCCGCGCACGGTCGGCGCGTAACCGCGCATCGAATCCGGCCACATGCGATCGTCGGTCGCCAGCTTGACGCCGCGGAAGCCGGTGGAGTCGTAAAGCTCGCCCGAGGTGAACGTATCGCCGATGGTGAACTGCGACTGCAACGCCTGCACATCGTGCTCGGCGTAGGTGCGGATGTTCTGGTAATCGCCGCCGCCGTCGCGCTGCCAGTTGTAGCTGGACTGGTTGCGAAGGCGCCAGCCGCCCAGGTTCAGGCCCAGGTTGAGACCGGCGTAGGCGCCCGTGGTGCTGCCGCCATCGACGTAATCCAGGCGGTTCGCGCTGAGGTTGTAGCCCAGCGTGAACGCGTCGACGCCGCGATCCCACAACGCGGGATCGACATACCCGCGCGCCTTCTGGTCCATCGACACCTGAGGGATCGAAAGATCCAGCCGCAGCTGGTTCATGTCGAAGTCGACGCGTGCGTCGGGAATCGCCGTCGCGACATCGATGCACGGCTGAGAAAGATCGATGCCTGCGGCGACAAGGCCACGGGTGTTCACGCCGAGTGCCGTCAGCAGGTCGCCCGACAGGCATGCGCGTGCATTGCCGCCGTCGGGCGGCGCCAGGAACTGCAACGTCTGGCGCTTGAGGCGGTAGCCGTTCACGTAGATATCGACGAGGTAGTCGCCCGGCAGCACCGCGTTGCCGCGCTCGAAGCGCGACAGGTCCACGCTCGTCGTCGACGGCGCAAGGAACGCGGAGCTGAACTCCATCGCATCCGGCGCGGGCGCGGGCTCGGGCGAAGGATCCGGCGCGGGAAGCGGCTCGGGCGCGGCCAGCGCGGGGAACGACGCCTGCCCCAGTGCGGCGCAAACCAGCAAGGCGATGCGCCTTCGTTTCAATCCCGCCGCTGCGGGCACACCAACACATGAACCAAATGAATGCATGTCTCGATCTCGCGTTGCCTGCGGCGTGCAGTGGCGGGTGCGCGACCTGCGCGCGAACACCGGCCTCGCTTTCGCGCGCCGTAATGGGGAGCGACCGGTCCGTCGGAGAGCGACGACTCAGTTCGTGTACGCGGCCTTGCCTTCGACGAAGCCGCCGAAATCGTTGATGGCGGTGAATAACACCGTGCCCGATGCGCCCGGCGCGCCTTCCAGGGGGAACGTGGCATTACCCTTCGCAGGGCACATGCCGCCTCTCGGCATGTTTTCGCGTACGCCGCCTTCGACCCGGACGTCAGCGAAGGACACGTTGTAGGCCGTGCCGTTGGCGCAGGCCAGCGCAGGCCTTCCGCCTTCGTGGACCAGGCGCCAGGTCAGCTGCGGAATCGAATCCAGCGGCGCACCCGGCAGCCCATTGGGCCGATAGAAGATCTTGATGCGCGTTCGCACGGCGAACTGCATGAAGTTGTCGCTGGTCGTTCCCGCCTTCGGACGTGGCGGCACTTCCAGGACGTTGAGCCAGTACACCGACTCGCGGTCCTGCGGCACGTCGCTGCCGGTGAACATCAGGCGCAATGCCTGGCCCTTGCCCACTTCCAGGCGCGAGATGGGCGGCGTCACCAGGAACGGTGCCGTGCCCGTGTCGACGGTTTCTTTCGGATCGCCGCCGTCGGTCCACACCTGCAGCAGGCGAGGCGAACCGCCGGTGTTCTGCACCTGCACGGTGACCTCGGCCTCGCTGGCCGGATAGATCACGCGGGTGCCATTGATCTGGACTTCGGCATGCGCCGGCGTGGAGACGGACGCCGCCGCCCACACACACGCACCCGCCAGGGCCAGTCGCGCAAACAGTTTCATCGCAGCTCCCCATTCCACTACCGCGACGCGATGGGGCCTTCAGGCCCCATCGCGCGCACGTGATGCGCAACTCAGTTGTAGACGACCGAGTAGTTGACGTAGGTGTTCACGGCGCCCGCGGTCGCGGCGGCGGTTGCGTAGTACTGCGCCGTGTAGTTCAGCGTCGCGGTGGTGTCGACGATCTTCACTCCCGACGCCGCGGCGTTGGTGTTGTTCGACATGTTGATCGGTGCGCCGTTAGCGTTCAGCAGGCCGACGAGCACATTGGTGGCGCCGGAGGTTGCAGTGTTCTTCAGACGGCCGCCATTGGCGGCGTCGACGGTCGGCGTGCTGCTTTCAAACCACAGGCTGGCGATCGCGCCGTCCTTGCATTTGGGCTGGCTCGGGCCGCCGATGATGACGGTGAACGGCGTGTCGCCCGCGCTCTGGCCGGCGGCTGCCAGCGCGGTCGTGGAGACGGTCGGCAGGGCGACAGTGAAGTTGCTTGTGCCGCCGTCGGTGTTCGTACCGCCCTTCACGGTGCAGGTGACGTCGGAGATGGTGCCGGTGAAGGTGATCTTGCCGTCGGCAGCGGCGGCCGACAGCGAAGCAGTGGCGAGCGCCGCGAACAGCGCGGCAGAAACGATGGTCTTGCTCATATTTCCGTATGTCCCGTTGAGTGCTGTAGAGAGTTCGCCGTTGGAGGGAAACCCCGGCGCTCCTGCTTCCGGCCGTTCCCCCAGCGACGGCCGCATGCTCGACGCTGACTCGGACTGCGCCCATCAGAGAAATCTGTGGAAGGGCCCTGACCACCCAACCGTCGGTGGCCTCTCCCCACCGGAACGCGCGTGCGAATAGCGCCCATGCCCCGTCGAAATCCACCGTCGGCGTCGAGCCGGCGCCGCGTTCATGCGAGAAACAATCTCAAGGTGCCGACGGGTCGGGCGTCGCTCGAGCTGTGATGACCCCGCCCGGGATGGGAAGCAGATGAATGCCGGCGCGCGCAGCCTGCTTCACACACCCTTGACATCCGCAGCGCTCATAACAAGGGAGATTCAGACCCGTCTGATGGCTGCACTTTCCGGCGACACCTAGTCTGCGGTGGAAGCAACACCTTTCACGACGAGACACCCCATGGGCTCGGGCAAACACCGGCATCGCCACCGACTCCCCTGGCGGTACCTGCTCATCCTCACCCTGCTCCTTTCCTGCATCGCGGGCGCGCAAGCCGCACCTGCACGCGGCGTGTTGCCGCATGCCGCCAATCGCGGGATTTCGCTGACGCCGTCCGAAGAAGCATGGCGACGCGAGCACCCGGTCGTGCAGGTCGGTGTTTTCGCCGGCGATTTCATACCGTTCGAAGCCTGGCGCGGCGGCAGGCCGGAAGGGCTTGGCGTCGATTACGTCCGCATGGTTGCCGCACGCGCGGGCATGCAGCTGGAGTTCCATCCGTACACCGACTGGGAAGCGGTGGCACTGGGCCGTTCGAAGCAGCCCGAACCCTACGACCTGCTGCTCGCGCAACCGGTGATCGCGCAACGCATGGAACGCTTCCACATGCTGCGCCCCTACGTGTTCTCGCAGCAGATGATCCTGGTGGCGCGCAAGGGCGATGTGCGCATCCGCGGCTCAGACGACCTGGAATCGGCGCGCCTGGTGATCGAGCGCCGCTTCCTGCTGCCTAGCCGTGCGCTCCACGAACGCTATCCGCGCGCGACGCTGGTCTACGCCGACGACGGCAAGCAGGCGCTGGAAATGCTCGCGCGCGGCGAGGCCGACGCCTACATCGGCACGACGCTGCCGCGTACGACCGCGCTGGTGCAGCACCGGCAGACCGACGACGTCGCGATCCTGGGCCCGTTCGGGCTTCCGTCGTTCGAGTTCGCGCTTGCGGTGCGCCGCGACCACAACGAGCTGGCGAGCATCCTGCGAAAGGCGGAGGCGACGATCTCGGAAAACGAGCTCGCACAGATGCGCATGCGCTGGGGCGCGGGCGACCAGCCTTCCTCGCTGGCCACCACGCATGCGGTTGGCCTGAGCAGGAGCGAACGCGAGTGGATCGCGAGCCTGCCCGTGCTGCGCGTGGGTTATGAGGTGGATAGATACCCGTACAGTTTCAGCGCGCGCGAAGGCGGCTTCGACGGCATCGCCGCGAACTACCTGGAACTGTTGCAGCGCAAGCTCGGCCTGCGCGTGAAGCTGGTTCCCGCGAACGACTGGAACAGCCTGCAGCGGATGGCGCTGGCGCGCGAGATCGACCTCATCGCGACGGGCAGCGTCGGCGACATCGACGGCAACGAAATGGTGTTCAGCCGTTCGTACGAGAGCTTCCCGCAGGTCATCGTCGCGCGGCTGCACGGCCCGGCCATCGCCAGCCCGGCCGACCTCACCGGCCGCACGGTCGCGGTGCGCGACGAACCCGGCGTGCTGTCGTCGCTGCACGCGCTGCTGCCGCAGACCGTGCTGCATCCGGTCGGCGGAAACGAGGCGGGCCTCGCGCTGGTCGACAGTGGCGATACCGACGCGTACATCGGCACGCTGCCGGCGATCGATGCCCTGATCCGCAACCGCTACGCCGGCGAACTGCGCGTCGTCGGTCCGGCCGGGTTCGATACCGAACTCGCCTTCGGCGTGCAGCGCCAGTACCAGCCGCTGATTCCATTGATCGACCGCGTGCTCGACAACGTACCGGAAGCCGAACGCCAGTCGATCCGCGCACGCTGGCTCACCACCGACTACGTGTACGGCGTGCCTTGGCACTGGGTGCTGCTGGCGCTTGCGGCCGGATTGCTGGTGATCAGCGCGATCGCCCTCGCGTACGCCCGCCTGCGCCGCGCGTCCAACGCGCAGGCACGAGCGGAGTCGGCGCTCGCCGCGCAGCTCCAGTTCCAGCAGGCCTTGCTGGAGAACATCCCGTACGCGGTGTTCGTCAAGGATCGCGACGGCCGCTACATCGCGGTGAACCGCGCGTACGAGACGATGTTCGGCGTGAAGCGGGAGCAGCTGATCGGTCGCAGCGCGGCTGACAGCGCCCATGTGAAGGACATCGGCAACGACATCCTCTCCCGCGAGGACGAGCAGGTGTTGACCAGCGGCATCGGCACGCGTCGTGAGCTCGCGCTACCCGCGCGCCCAGGACGCAATGACGTGCAGCACGTCATCGTCTGGCGCCATCCGCTGGCGACGACCGACGACGGGCCGCTGCGCCTGATCGGCACGATAGTGGAGGTGACCGAGATCCGCGAAGCCGAGGCGCGTGCGCGCGCGTCGGAGCAGCGGCTGCACGACATCACCCAGGCGATGCCCGGCACGGTGTTCCAGTTCCGCGTGTCGGCCGATGGCAAGCGCGGCTTCACGTATCTTGCGGGCGACACGCTGGGTCTGCTCGGCATGTCGGCGCAGGACCTGATGTACGACGCCTACGCGCTGTTCAAGCACCTGCCGCTGGAAGAGCAGCAAAAGGTTTCGCTCGCGGTGAAGACCGCCGTCGAAACGCTCAAGCCGGTCCCCGCGTTCGACGTGCGCACGGTCATGGACGGCAAGGTGCGGTGGCTTCGCACCGAAGGCGGCCAGCCCCGCCGTCTGTCCGATGGCTCGGTCGAATGGAGCGGCTACTGGGTCGACACCACCGCGCTCCACGAACAGGCCAAGGCGTTGAGCGAGGCCAAGGCGCATGCCGAATCGGCCGACGCGGCCAAGGGCATTTTCCTGGCCGCGATGAGCCATGAAATCCGCACGCCGATGACGGGCGTACTTGGCCTGATGGAACTGATCGCGCAGACGCACCTGGATGCCGAGCAGTCGAACATGGCGATGATGGCGCGAGATTCGGCCCGTGCGCTGTTGCAGATCCTCGACGACATCCTGGATTACTCGCGCATCGAATCCGGACGTCTGGCCATCAGCGACGCGGATTTCGACCTGCGCGAACTGGTCGACAGCGTCGCCGGCCTGTTCGGCGTGCGCGCGAAGGAGGGCGGCGTAAGCCTGTACTCCATCGTCGACTGGCGACTGGCCACGCGCTTCCGCGGCGACGCGACGCGCATTCGCCAGATCATCGCGAACCTGCTCAGCAACGCGCTGAAGTTCACCGCGCAAGGGCATGTCGCGTTGCAGGTCAGGTTGCTCAATGAAACCGGGCGGGGCCAGCAGCTTCGCATCGAAGTCATCGATACCGGCATCGGCATCGCACCGGAGAATCTCGCGCGGCTGTTCCGGCCGTTCACGCAGGCCGAGGAATCGACCACGCGTCGCTACGGTGGCACCGGCCTGGGTCTGTCGATCAGCCGCCGCCTCGCCGAGATGATGGGCGGCGGCCTGCAACTGGAAAGCGAGGCCGGCGTCGGCACGCGCGCCGTGTTCGACCTCTCGCTTACCGTCGTGCAGCCGCTGCAGGGCCGGCCGGAGTTCGAGGGCCGTACGGCGCTGGTGTGCGTCGCCAACGAACTTCGCTCGCAGGAAATCAGCAACGGGCTGAGTTCGTTCGGTTTCAGCCTGATCGAAGTGGAGCCCGCCGACCTGGCCGACTTCGAAGCGGGCGACATGGACCTGCTTTTCGCCGACAGCAGCCTCGCCATCCCCGATGCGCTGGCGCAGCGCCCGCGGGTGCGCGTGGCGAACGAGGACGACCGCCCGCCGCGCGATGGCGAGATCCGCCTGACAGGCGATCCGCAGACCACGCGCGCGCTGTGCCGCGCCTGCCACGACGCGCTCGGCCTGGCCGATAGCGAAGCGGGCACACACGATGCCGCGTCGGCTCGCGTGTCGCGCGAAGCGCGAATCCTCGTCGCGGAAGATCACCCGATCAATCGCGCGGTCATCGGGCGGCAGCTGGAAAGTCTCGGCTACGCGTTCGCGATGGCGACCAATGGCGAGGAAGCGCTGGCCGAACTCCAACGCGCGCATTACGACCTGCTGCTCACCGACTGCCACATGCCCGTGGTCGATGGCTACGCGCTGACGCGTGCCGTGCGCGCGTCGGAATCGGCGGAGACGCACCTCCCGATCATTGGCCTGTCGGCCAGCGTGTTGCCGGAACAGATCCAGCGCTGCCGCGATGCCGGCATGGACGATTTCCTCGGCAAACCCATCCAGATGGACGCGCTCGCGGCGAAGCTTTCGTCGATGCTGCTTTCGTCCGCGACGACCCGCACACCGTTCGCGTCCGGCGAGCCCGAGGGGCTCGATCGTCTACGCGCGATGTACGAGAACGAAGCCGATTACCGCCGCGTGCTGCGCGACCTGCTCGACATCAGCCGCACCGAGCTGGCGGAACTCGATGAGGCGATCGGCGACGGCGATCCGGCCCGACAGCGCGAACTCCTGCATCGCATCGAGGGCGCGCTGGTGCTGGTCGGCGCGCACACCGCGCCGCTGGACGACGAGCCGCGCGACGTGACGCTGCGCCGTGCGGCGATCGTGGCGACGTTGAACAGCATCGAATCGGCGCTGGAAAAGAACGTCGAAGCTTCCCGCAGCGTCGACGACGCGATCGGTTGATGCGGCCGTCAGGCTCCGATCAACAGGCTGGTGCCCACCAGCACGAGGAATCCTGCGAACACGCGCTTGAGCGTGTCGCCGCGAAGGTAATGCGCCAGCCGCGTGCCGTAGGGCGCGGCGAACACCGACGCCGCCGCGACGCCTATCGCTGCCGGCAGGTACACATAGCCCACGGCGTAGTGCGGCAGTGCGCCGGCCGGCGCGTGAAGCGCGTAACCGACGGCGCTTGCCAGACCGATCGCGACGCCGCACGCGGACGAGGTTCCCACCGCGCGTACCGGGACCACGCCGCGCCACACCAGCAGCGGCACCGTCATGCTGCCGCCGCCGATGCCGACCACCGCCGACAGCGCACCGATGCCCACGCCGGCCGCCGTCATCGGCGCGCCGCGTGGCGCGGGGACCTGCGCATCTCCGGCCGCGCGCGTGCCGCCGAAGATCAGCTGCGCCGCCGCGAGGAAGCAATAGCCGGCCACGATCCAGCGCAGCACGCCGTCGTCGATGTGCACCGCCAGCGCGCTGCCGAACCAGCCGCCGACCAGCAGCCCCGGCACCATCCATGCCACCGTCGCCCACAGCACGCTGCCGCGTTTCGCGTGCGCGCGCGCCGATGCGGCGGCGGTGAGCACGATGCTCGCCAGCGAACTGGCCAGCGCCGCGTGCATGGCGGCGTCCTTCGGAATGCCCATGCCGGGCAGCAGCCACGCCAGCGCGGCCACGAGTACCAGGCCTCCCCCCACCCCCAGCAGTCCGGCGAGGACGCCGGCGATCGCGCCAAGACCCAGGAACACGAACAGTGCAAGCAACATGGAAGCTCCAGGCTGAAACCGCATGCGATGGAAGCCATCGCGATCGAACCACGCGCGATCGTCGCGAACACGCGGCGCCACGCAAACGACAACACGACCGGCAACCGGAACCGTGCCTGACCACCGCACGCATCGTGGAGACGGTCGCTTCACGATGCTGGGCTATAGTCCCGGCAATGGTCCCCCGCCCATTCATCATCGTACTCGCTGCATGCAGCGTTGCCCTTGCGGCGTCTGCCTGCGCGCAGACGCCTGCGTCCACGCCTGCCGTTTCCATACCGCCGCTGCCGCGACCGCTGGCGGACCCGAAACTCGACCGCGTGCGCACCGCGCTGCTGGCCGCTGAATCGGGCACGTTCAACGCCGCGCAGTTCAGCGACCTCGCCCAGCATCCGCTTTATGGCTGGATCGAATACGCCTCGCTGCGTCGCGATATCGACAACCTCTCGCCGGACGTCGCGCAGGGCTTTTTGACCCGCAATCGCGGCCAGGCCGTCGCCGATGCGTTCCGCGAGTCGTGGATCCCGGCCGCAGCACGCCGCCAGGACTGGTCGTCCGTGCTGGCTGCGTGGAGTCCGTCGATCAAGGGCACCGCCCTGCGCTGCAATGAACTGGAAGCACGCCAGGCGATGGGCCGCAGCGACGCGCAATGGACGCGCGACGCGCAGGCGATCTGGCGCACCGGGAAGTCGCTGCCCGACGCGTGCGACTCGCCGATGGCGACGCTCGTCGTGCAGGGCGGGCTCACGCCGGAGCTGCGCTGGGAGCGCATCGAACTGGCCGCGGCCGAATGGCAGCCGGGCGTGATGCGCGCCGCCGCGCGCGGCCTGCCCGCGGACCAGGCGGCGTTGGCCAACGATTACGCGGCCTTCCTCGATACACCGCACGAACGCGCGTTCAACTGGCCGAAGACCGAACGCAGCCGCGAGATCGCCTCGCAGGGCCTGGCGAAGTACGGCAAATCCTCGCCGGCCGGCGCAGAAGCGATCCTGCCGCGTTATGCCGATGCGCTCGGCCTGAGCGAAGCGCAGCGCGGGCGCGTGCTGTACCAGATCGCGTTGTGGACGGTCGCCTCCTACGAGCCCGAGTCCGCGCGCCGCCTCAACGCCGTCCCCGCCTCGGCGTTCGATGACCGCCTGCACGAATGGCGCGTGCGAGACGCGATGTCGCGTTCGGACTGGACCAGCGCCCTGGCGGCGATCCAGAAGATGGACGCCAAGCAGCGCAGCGACTCGCGATGGACGTTCTTCGAAGCGCGCTTGAACGAGATGGCCGGTCGCAAGCCCGAGGCCGAGCGCCTGTTCCGCCAGGCCGCGGCCAAGCCCGACTTCCACGGCTTCCTCGCCGCCGACCGCCTCGAACTTCCGTACGCGCTATGCCCGTGGCTGCCGGAAACCCCCGCTGCCGCGCAGCAGGCCATCGCGCGCGATCCGGCGATGGTGCGCGCGATGGGCCTGTTCCAGCTCGACCGCATCGGCTGGGCGGTGCGGGAATGGGACGACGCGCTGTCGCGTTTCAACGACGAGCAGCGCCGCATCGCGGTCGAAGTCGCGCAGGGGAACGGCTGGTTCGATCGCGCCGTGTTCTCGCTCGGCAAGAATCCGGACGAATCGCGCCTGTACGGGCTGCGTTTCCCGCTGCACCACGAGGCGACGATCCGCCGCGAAGCGGTGAAGAACAACCTCGACCCGGCCTGGGTCGCGGCGGAAATCCGTGCCGAGAGCATCTTCTATCCCCGCGCGCGCTCGTCTGCGAATGCGATGGGCCTGATGCAGGTGCTGCCGGCCACGGGTTCCGGCGTCGCCAGCCGCATCGGCGTGCCGTGGGGCGGCGCGGACAGCCTGTACGACCCGGACACCAACATCATCCTCGGCACGGCCTACCTGCGGCAGCTGATGGACAAGTACGGCGGCCAGCCGTACCAGGTCATCGCCGGGTACAACGCGGGTCCGGCGCCGCTGGGCCGCTGGCAGTCGCAGCGGCCGGGCATGGATCCGGAATTCTGGATCGAAACCATCAGCTACAAGGAAACGCGCGAATACGTCGCCCGCGTGCTGGCCTTCAGCGTGCTGTACGACTGGCGCCTCAACGGCGATGCACTGCGGGTGAGCGATCGCATGCGCGGCCGCGTCGATGGCACGCGCACGCGCTTCGTGTGCCCCACGCCTGCCGCCGCACCCGTTACGCCCGCTCCGGCACCGGCGACACAATCCCGTCCGCGATCACAGCGTTGAAGGCCGCTGTCGCCTAGACTTTCCGCATGACACAACGTCACGTGGTGATCCTCGGCGGCACCGGCTTCGTCGGCCGGCACCTGATCGCGCGCCTGTTGCAGGGCGGCGACCGCGTGACCGTGCTCAGTCGCGGCGTCGATCCCGCCAAGCGCCGCCTCAAGCCGCAGGGCGCGAGCCTGATCGAAGGCGACGTCGCCGACGCCGACTTTCTCGCAGCCGTGCTCGACGACGCCGACGCGGTGGTGAACCTCACCGGCATCCTCAACGAGAAGGGCGATCGCGGCGACGGCTTCGAACGCGTGTTCGTCGGCATCACCGACGCGCTGATCGACGCGATGCAGCGCATGGGCGTGCGCCGGCTGCTGCAGATGAGCGCGCTCAATGCCGGTCGCGGCGACAGCCATTACCTGCAGGCACGCGGCCGCGCCGAACAACGCGTGCGTGCGTCCGGACTGGACTGGACGCTGCTGCGCCCCTCGGTGATCGCCGGCCCCGGCGACGGCCTGTTCTGCCGCTTCGACGGCCTGCTGAAGTTCGCGCCCGTGTTGCCGATCGGCCGCGCCGACGCGCGCTTCCAGCCGGTGTGGGTGGGCGACGTGGTGGAGGCGTACGCGAAGGCGCTCGACGAGCCGCGCAGCATAGGCCAGTCCTACGACCTCATCGGCCCCGACGTGCTCACGCTCCGGCAGATCGTGAAGCTCGCAGCGCGCGGCCACGGGCGGCATCGCATGGTGGTCGGGCTTCCGGCGTCGCTGGGCAAGCTGCAGGCCGAAGTCGGCGAATGGCTGCCCGGCAAGCCGATCAGCCGCGACAACTGGCGCTCGCTGCAACTGGATTCGGTGAGCCTGGAAGACGGCCTTCGCCGGTTGAACATCACACCGACGCCGGTGGAATCCAGGCTCGGGGAGATCCTCGCCGGCTGCTGAGCCCGCGGGGTTTTCGACGAAGCGTATCCCGCGGTTGCGCTAGCATCGTCGGCCTGCACTGCTGGGAGACACGCAATGGGCCTGATCGACACCCTGCTCGGCCACGCGGGCGAGAAGCCCGTGGAAAAGCTCGCCGAGGAATTCGCACCGCTGCTCGCGCCGGGCGAAACGCTCCAGCGCGCGTTCGGCCTGATCCGCGACCTGATCGTCTTCACCGACCGCCGCATGATCCTGGTCGACAAGCAGGGCGTTACCGGCAGCAAGGTGCAGTACCTGAGCATTCCCTACCGCAGCATCGTGATGTTTTCGGTCGAGACGGCCGGGCATTTCGACATGGATTCGGAACTGCGCATCTGGTTGTCGGGCCAGGCGGCGCCGATCGCGCGCACGCTAGGCCGCGATAGCGGCGTGCGCGAGATTCTCGCGTTGCTCGCCCAGCACGCGCCGCGTTGATGATGAGGAGATTCCTGGTCGGCGGCGCGGTCCGCGACCGCCTGCTCGGCCTGCCGCACGGCGACAACGACTGGGTCGTCGTCGGCGAAACGCAGGCGTCGATGGAAGCCGCCGGCTTCCGCGCGGTGGGCCGCGACTTCCCCGTCTTCCTCGATCCGCACACCGGCGAGGAGCACGCGCTCGCGCGCACCGAACGCAAGAGCGGCCGCGGCTATCGCGGTTTCGTCGTCGATGCCGATCCGGATGTCACGCTCGAAGACGACCTGCAGCGCCGCGATTTCACCATCAACGCCATCGCGCAGGACGAACACGGAACGCTCGTCGATCCGTACGGCGGCGCGCGCGACATCCAGGTGCGCGTGCTGCGCCATGTCGGGCCGGCGTTCGCCGAGGACCCGCTGCGCGTGCTGCGCGCGGCGCGGTTCATGGCGCGCTTCGCCTCGCTCGGTTTCACCGTCGCGCCGGAGACGATGGCGCTGATGCGCGAAATGGTGGCGTCCGGCGAACTGGCCGAACTCACCGCCGAGCGCGTGTGGCAGGAAACGCGTCGCGCGCTGACGTATGCCACGCCGTCCGCGTTCCTGCGCACCCTGCACGATGCGGGCGCGCTCGCCGTCGTGCTTCCCGAGGTGGACGCGCTGTACGGCGTGCCGCAACGCGCGGAATACCACCCGGAAGTCGATACCGGCGTTCATGTGGAACTGGTCTGCGACATGGCCGCGAAGCTCGCGCCGGGCGATGACCTGATCGGTTTCGCCGCGATGACGCACGACCTTGGCAAGGCGCTGACGCCCGCCGACGTGCTGCCCAAGCACCTGGGCCACGAACATGCGGGCCTCAAGCCGCTGCGCGGCTTGTGCGACCGCCTAAAGGTCCCAACCGAGTACCGCCAGCTCGCCGAAGCTGCATGCCGCGAGCACCTCAACGTGCATCGGTTCGACGAACTGCGTGCGAGCACGGTGTACGAATTGCTCGCGCGTTGCGACGGGTTCCGCAAGCCGGCGCGCATCGCGCAGATGGCGATCGTGTGCGAGGCCGACAAGCGCGGCCGCGCCGGATTGCAGGACGTTCCCTATCCGCAGGGCGAAGCGTTGAAGGCCGCGCTGGCCGCAGCGATGAGCGTGCGCGCGGAGGATGTCGCGCGCGGCCTGAGCGGCCCGGACGTGGGCGAGGCGATGAAGAAGGCGAGGATCCGCGCGATCGCGGAGGCTACGGGGAAGAAGCTGTAGCGTTTTAGCCCCTCTCCCATCGGGAGAGGGGTTGGGGGTGAGAAGGCGCTGCTTGCGAACTATTGGTTCGCGCGTCTTCGAACGCCCGAACGCTGCGCGTTCGGGCCGGAGAGGGGCAACGAAGGGAGGCCTCGAACCGCCCATGCAGTGCAACGCTGCGCTGTTGCTGCGTCGCCGCGGGCACACGCCGAGATCAAGATGGGTTCCAGCTTTCGCTGGAATGACGGTTAGATGTAAATGACGGTGAGATGTAGAAGCGTCGATGGAGTGCCCACGCATTGCGGGCCTGGGTCCCGGCCTTCGCCGGGATGACGGTTCCCCAACCGTTCCCGCATCCAACCATCGCGTGCGCGGAATCCCTCACCCCAAAAAACAAAACGCCGGACGACTCCCCAGTCGCCCGGCGCTTTTCGACCCCTGTGCATCTTCGCGCGTCCGTTCCCTCGCCCCCTGGCTCCGGGATCGTCGTCTGCTCCGCGCCGCCGTTCAGGCCGGCATCGCGGAGCCAAGATACGTGAAGTTTCCGTTATGGAACCGGGACGCGATCACAGGATGAAGCCCATCGACCGCACCAGCGCCGATCCGCGCGGCACAACCGTGAACACGGTCGCACCGCGCGGCGTGCCGATCGTCAGAACTCGTACGTCGCGCGCACGTACCACTCGCCGCCGTTGAAGCCGAACGGCGAGGACAGCGGGTACTTCGCGCCGAGGAAGGTCAGCGTGCTGTTGGTCTCGCGGTCGGGGTAGTTGTCGAAGACGTTGTTGCCGCCGACGGTCACGTGCAGCTTGTCCTGCATGAAGCTGACGGTGGCCGACAGGTCGAACAACCACTCCGAACCGAACTCGCCCTTCTCGCCGAAGGTGAAGTCCTCCCAGCTGTCGTAGTAGTTCGCGCGCGCGGTGAAGTTCACATTCCACGGCGAGCGCCAGTCGAAGGTGATGACGCTGCGGTTGCTCGGCAGCTGGTTCTCCAGGTCCGCCACGCGTTCGGCGTCGATCACCGGCGTGGTCGTGCCCGGGATCACCGCGACGCTGTTGACGTCCTGCTTGTTGTAGCCGTGGCGGAAGTCGAACACGCCCGAACCCATGCTGCCGAAGTCGGCGCGGTACACGGCGACCAGGTCGATGCCCTCGACCTTGCTGTCGAAACCGTTGACGAAGTACGACACCTGCCGCAGCAGTTCCGCACCCGGAACGCCGGCATTGATCAGCGCCTGCTGCTCGGGCGAACCGGGCTCGACGTTGATCGTCTGCAGCGCGATGCGGTCGTCGACGTCGATGTTGTAGTAGTCCAGCGTCAGGCTGAAGACCTCGCTGGGCGACCACACGAAACCGGCCGAGTACGACAGCGACTCCTCCGCCGTCACCGGCGTCGCGCCGAGCGCGATCGCCGCCTCGCTCGCCACCGGGAACGTACCCAGCGGAACCAGGTTGCCCGACGAGTCGGCCGTGGTGGTCACGTCCAGCGTGTTGAGCTGCCCCGGCGTCGGCGTGCGGAAGCCAGTGTTGACGGTGGCGCGCACGGCGAAGGCATCGGTGAAGGCGAAACGCGTGGAGACCTTCCAGTCGAAGGTGCTGTCGAAGTTCGACGTGTCCTCGTAACGACCGGCCACGCCGACGGTCCAGTGTTCGACCACATCGGTTTCAAGATCGAGGTACGCGGCTCGGCTGTACTGGCTGAAGTCGCCCGCCGCTTCCGGCGAGTCGCCCTGGAAACCGTCCGAACCCACGCCGAACAGCGCGCCGGTCGGCCCGTTCTCCCACGAGGCCGGATCGCCCGGTCGGATCTTGTAGGTTTCCTCGCGCCACTCGGCACCGAAGGCGACGTTGACGGGCGTGGCGAACACGTCGTTCTGCCAGGGCCAGACGAAGTCGGCGTTGGCGCCACGTTCCAGCTGCGTCAGATCGCCGGGTTCGAAACTGGTCGGGCTCAGACGACCCAGGCTCGGATTGATCGAGTTGGTCATCTTGTAAATCATGTGGTTCTCGCCCTGGCGCAGGCTCACGTCCCAGCGCAGGCTCGCCGCGGTTTCGCCGCGCGCACCGAACACGCCCTCGTAGTCGGTGATTTCCGCGCCGAAGGACGGCGTGTAGCCGCCGGGGAAGATCGGATAGATCGGATTGAGCGCGACGAAGCCCGACGGGCTGCTGGCATTGGCGGTGACGAAATCGGCCGGGTTCAGGCCGCGCGCGCGGATGTCGTCGATGATCGACTGCGCCACCGGATCGGGCAGGCCGTCGCCGTCGCCATCGACGAACAGCGTGCCGCGCGGCGTCACGCCGGGCACGCCGACGGGCGTGCGGTAGAAGAAGCTGGAGTCGTATTCGGTGTCGGCGTAGCTGCCGAAGCCGTAGAGGCTCACGTTCTCGTTGAGCGGGAACTCGGCGTTGAAGAACGAACGGAAGCCTTCGCCGTCCGGATCGCCCCAGCGCTGGCCCAGGCCTTCGAACGGCACCAGGTCGTTGCCGACGGCCGCGCCGACCTGCGCCGCATCCGCGCGCGGCACGCCACGCGAAGTATGGTCGGAATCGAAATACTCGGCGGTCATGTTGAAGAAGCCGCCATCGCCCAGCTGCGCGCCGGCGTTGAACGAGGTGCGCCACTTGTCGCCGTCGCCCTCGTAGGTCGAGCCGTACTGCGTGTCGATGCGCACGCCGTCGGAGTAATCGTTGAGCAGCACGTTGATCACGCCGGCGATGGCGTCGGAGCCGTACTGCGCGGACGAACCGTCGCGCAGGACTTCCACGCGCTGGATGGCGGCGGACGGGATCAGGCTGTAATCGACCGCCTGCGAACCCTGGTTCACCGTGCCGAAGGGTTCGACCTGCAGGTTCACCAGCGCCGAGCGATGGCGGCGCTTGCCGTTGATCAGCACCAGGGTCTGGTCCGGCGGCAGGTTGCGCAGGTTCGCCGGGCGCACGAACGCGGTGCCGTCGGCGATCGGGAAACGCTGCGTGTTGAACGACGGCGCGATGTTGGCCAGCTGGTCGGTGAAGTCGGCCGAAGCCTGCTTCTCCAGGTCCGCCGGGCGGAAGACATCGACCGGGGACATCGATTCGGTGGGCGAGCGGCCCTGCACGCGGGTGCCGGTGACGACGAGCTTGTCGAGGTCGACGGCTTCCTGGCGGGCGGCCGGAGCGGCGGCGGGAGCCGGGGGCTGCGCGGCATCCTGCGCGAAGGCGGCGGGTACGACAGCAGAGAACAGGGCGGCGGCAACGGCCGCGGCAAGGCGATGGCGGTTGGCAACGAGCATTGGCGGTTTCCTTACTCAGGGTGGGCGGACTCCCCCTGTCGAGCCCAGCCCGGAGCTTTAACCACCTCTTAACCTTTGCGCAATACCTATCGTCGCTTTGCCAAATCTGGTTTTATGGCGAGCTTTTGTCCACGCGTGTCGGGTTTGACACGCAAGCCGGGGAATCGCCTCCGAATGGATCGGTGACGATCTTCGATTAACAGATGGCAAAGGCCGGCAAACACGGCCAACATCGTGGAACGCGGATCAGCGGCGGAACCAGCCTTCCACCCAGACCAGCAGCCCACCCAAGGGCGTCGGCCCGAGCATCAACCCCGCCAGCACGCCAAGCGAATTGGCCAGCGCGTCGGCCGAGTCGGCCATGCGGGATACGGTCCAGGCGCCCTGGGCGATTTCCAGCCCGACCCCCAGCGCGATCAACCCCGCCGCCGCGACCGCCTGCCCGCGCCGGTTCGCGAACAGCATCACCGCATAGGCGCTGAGCAGCAGGTAGCCGCCGAAGTGCTCGACCTTGTCGAAGCCGTCCGGCACCGTCGGCAGATCGCTGGCCGACACGAGCGAGCCGAACACCACTGCGCCGATCATCGCGACCCAGATCGCCACCCAGAGCCCCGGCCAGCGGAACTCGCGCAGCACGGGGCGCTTGCCCGTCGTGGCCGCGCTCACAGGCGGAAGCTCAGGTCGCCTACGAGGAAGGCCGCGCCGAACTCGACGCCCTTCTCGAAGCCCATCACCTGGAAGCGCTCGCCCATCTCGCTGGGCAGCGTGAGGCGCTTCACTTCCTGCGTGCGCTTGAGCCGTTCGCCTTCATCGGCGATGCGTTCGATGCGTTCCAGCACGCCGGCCAGGCCGTTGCCGAGCAGGAAACTCGCCTGCGAGCAGTAACCGGCGAAGTCGAAGCCCGCCGCGACGCCCGCCTCGGCCAGCGCGGTGAAGTCGACCGACGCGGTGAGGTCCTGCAGGCCCGGCCACAGAAGCGGTTCGCCGTGCATGCGATGACGGTAGTACGCGCGCAGCGTGCCGTCGTTGCGCTCGGGCAGGTAGAACTCGCCGCGCGAGTAGCCGTAATCGACGAACAGCATCGCGCCGTTGCGCATGCCGCCGGACACCGCCTGCACCCAGTACGGCAGCTGCGGCAGCGCTTCGGAGCGGTAGCCGTGTTCGAACTCTCGTCCGAGCTGGCGCTCCAGGTGGCGCACCGCATTGCCGAGGAACCCGTCGGCCGGACGCAGCACGCGCACCAGTTCGCCGGCTTCGATCGCGACATGTTCCTCGTACACCTCGCCCGCCTCGATGGCGAAGCGCGGCGTCGGCAGTGCGTCGATCACCTCGTTGGCGAACAGCACGCCGTCCCATTCGTCGTCGAACGGGCCGTCGAGCCATTCGACCAGTTCGAACAGCGGCGGCACGAGGCGTTCGCGCAGGCGCTCGCGCTGGCGATGGCGCAGTTCCGCGCTGGGTTCGAGGATGCAGTAGCGGTCCGGCAGCGCATCCAGTTCCATCAGCCGCTTCAGTGCGACTTCGGCGAACGCGCCGGTACCGCCACCGAGCTCGACGAAACGCGCCTGCTCGCCCAGCTGCTGGAACACGGGCGCGACGCTTTCGGCGACGCAGGCGGCGAAGATCGGTCCGATTTCCGGCGCGGTGATGAAATCGCCGCTCTCGCCGAACTTCGCCGCACCGGCGCTGTAATAGCCCAGGCCCGGCGCGTACAGCGCCAGCTCCATGTAGCGCGAGAACGGAATCGCGCCGCCGTTCTCCGCGATCTGCGCACGGATCAGCGCATCCAGGCGCGCGCTATGCGCGAGTGCATCGGCATCGGGCGCGGGCAGGACGCCGGTTTCGCGCTGACGCTCGCGTGCGTCGGGACGATGCGAGGGGGAATCGGTGGACATGCGGCACGGGCGTGGGAACACTGGCCGCTCAGGATACGCCACGCCCCGGAGAGCGCCGTCATGCCCACCCCTGCCGCCACGCCGAAAGTCGCGCTGGTCACCGGCGCGGCCCGGCGCATCGGCGCCGCGATCGCGCGCACCCTGCACGCGGCGGGATACGACATCGCGCTGCATTACCGCGGCTCGGCCGACGAGGCACGGGCACTTGCCGCCGGACTCGAGCGCGCGCGCCCCGGCAGCACGCTGCTGCTGCAGGCCGATCTCGCCGAGTTCGACCGGCTGCCCGAACTGGTCGCGCAGTGCGTCGGCCGCTTCGGCAGGCTCGATGCGCTGGTGAACAACGCCTCCACGTTCACGCCCACGCCGATCGGCACCGCGACGCCCGCGCAATGGGATGCGCTGTTCGCCAGCAACGCGCGTGCACCGTTCTTCCTCGCGCAGGCGGCGGCGCCGCATCTGCGTGCGACGCATGGCGCCATCGTCAACATTGCCGACCTTTACGCCGAACGTCCGCTGCGCGAACACACGCTGTACTGCATGGCGAAGGCCGCGCTGCTGATGATGACGCGTTCGCTCGCGTTGGAGCTGGGGCCGGACGTGCGCGTCAATGCGGTGTCGCCGGGGGCGATTCTGTGGCCGGAAGATCGCAGCGATACCGCCGCGCAACAGGCGATGCTCGCGCGCACGCCGCTGGGGCGGACGGGGACGCCGGAGGAAGTCGCCGAAGCCGTGCGCTGGTTGTTGCAGGATGCGCACTACAGCACCGGACAGGTGCTGCACCTGGATGGCGGGCGACTGCTGAGCGTGTAGCGATGTCGTAGCCCGGGTAAGCGGAGCGCACCCGGAGTCAGGCGTGACAGCTCCCGGGTGCGCTTCGCTTACCCGGGCTACAAGGAAGAGATGGGTTTCCTTGCGAAACCCATCCTGCGTGGTCGTGATGCGCCGGCATCGCACCGGCGCATCAGGCCGTCACTTCGTCGCGAACGCCGATTCCAGCTGCAGCGCGCGGAACGCCGGCGGCGCCTCGCCTTCCATCGCATAGCGGTACAACGCCGCCGAATAGATGCCGCTCAGCGCAGCCTGGTACACGCCCAGCAACAGCAGGCCGATCACGAACAGCACCACGATCGCGATCGCCAATGCCACCGACAGCTGCGCCGCCACGAACGCCAGCAGCGCGCCGACCACGATGATGCCGAACGAGATCAGGCCGAACGCCATGCCGATGCCGACATTGCCGATCGCGTTCTCGCCCCAGGTACGACGCAGCAGGTTCGCGCTGCGCTTGAGCGCTTCGAACGGACCGACCTCCTGATGCACCAGCACCGGCACGACGAGGAACGTCGCCAGCGTCCACGCTGCGCCCAGGCCGCCGCCGACCAGTCGCATCAGCAGGTTGTCGTCGTCCTTCATGCGCTTGAGCAGCACGCCCACCGTCGCCGCGATCGCCGCATACCCCAGGATCGACGGCAGGCGCGCCTTGGCGGCGTTGAAGCCGTCGGCCAGCGTCGGATCGCCGCCGTCCAGGCGGATCATCGCCGCGGCTACCAGCGCGCTGTTGCAGAACACGATCACCGTGTACTGGCAGAAATAGAACAGG
>Ga0209257_1001061_pt1 | contig 36348 bp, 32 predicted proteins | sample AraplaCvi_mCL_r2_FD_184277 | JGI IMG/M metagenome (GOLD analysis project Ga0209257, IMG submission 184277) | Arabidopsis root microbial communities from North Carolina, USA - plate scrape MF_Cvi_mCL_r2 (SPAdes) (version 2) | ecosystem: Host-associated > Plants > Roots > Endosphere | place: USA...
CACGAAGCCCTGCTTCTCGCACGACTTCAGGATCTCTTCGCCGATCGGGCCGTCCAGCACCTTGTGCAGGTGGTCGACCGAGCGGAACAGGAAGGGCATGGTCGGCACCTGCGTCTCGGCGCAGATGTTGTTCATCGGGGCGATGTTCACGCGCACCATCTGCAGCGCGCCGATCTTGGTCTGCTCGATGGTGTCCTTTTCGCTGCCGAGCGAACTGTTGTTGAACACCTTGATGCTGTGCTTGCCGCCCGACAGCGCCTTCAGGCGTTCGCTCATGAACTTCACCGCGGTCACGGTGGGGTAGTCGTCGGGATGGATGTCGGCCGAGCGGAACTCGGTGGCGTGTGCAGCCAATGTGGTCAGCGCGGCTGCGGCGCACGCGGAAAGTGCGACCAGGGTCTTGCGGAACTTCATTTGTCTCTTCCTCTGCTTGGGGGTTGTCGAAAAAATGGGTCAGGTGCCGAAGGCCGGCTCGGACATGCCCGCGATGCCGGCACCGGGCCGCAGCGCGAACACCCCGCCGGCCAGCGGCTGGTCCGACAGGTCGATGCCGCCGGGGCGGATGGAGGTGACGAAGAGCGTGTCGAGGTCCGGGCCGCCGAAGGCGCACATGGCGGGCTTCTTCACCGGTACTTCGAGCGAGCGGTCGAGCCGGCCGTCGGGCGTGAAGCGGTGCACCAGGCCGGCGTCGTTGCCGCAGATCCAGTAGCAGCCGTCGGTGTCCATGGCGGCGCCGTCGGGGCGGCCGGGCAGGGGCTTCATGTCGATGAACAGGCGGCGGTTGGTGGGCGTGCCGGTGTCCGTGTCGTAGTCGAAGGCCCAGACGGCTTGCACGCTCGGGTGCGAGTCCGAGAGGTACATCGTGCGGCCGTCCGGGCTGAAGGCCAGGCCGTTGGGCACGATGAGATCGTCGAGGCGCGCAGCGGCGTTGTCGCTGCCCTTGCCGTAGCTGTAGAGGCGGCCGATGTGCGCACCGGCCGCCATGTCGAGCAGCATCGTGCCGGCCCAGAAGCGGCCCTGGCGGTCGCAGCGGCCGTCGTTGAAGCGCATGGCCGGTGCCGTATGCGCGACGGGGGCGAGCGGGCTGGCGGCCAGCGTGCCGTCGGCCTGCGGCTTCAGCGAGAACAGGCCGCTTTCCATGCCGGCGATCCATTCGCCGGGCACGTCGGCGCGCGGCGCGATGCAGGCGATCATTTCGTTCGCCGTCCATTGCGCATGGCCTTCGCTCGCGTGCCAGCGGTTCAGCGTGCGCGCCGGAATGTCGACCCAGTACAGCGCCTGCTGCGCGGCATGCCACACCGGGCTTTCGCCGGTGCCGTTGCGCGCGTCGAGAACCAGTTCAGCTTGCATCGCCGAAGGGGCCTTGCGCGGTGAAGGCGCCGCCCTGGTAGATGGCGTTCGGGTCGGTCGGCGCGACAGGTGGTTGTGCCTCGACCTTGTCGCGGAACACCTCCGAGCTGTCTTGCGGCACGAAGCCCAGGTGCGCGGCCGCGCTGTTGTCCCACCACACGTCGCGGTTGTTCGACATGCCGTAGACCACCGTGTGCTTCACGTCCGGCGTGAACAGCGACTTCTCGATCAGCGTCGTCAGGTCGCGGTAGCTGAGCCAGGTGCTCATCATGCGGCGGTTGGCGGGCTCCGGGAACGAGGAGCCGATGCGGATGCTCACGGTCTCGATGCCCCAGCGGTCGAAGTAGAACTGCGCCATGTCCTCGCCAAAGGACTTCGACAGGCCGTAGTAGCCGTCGGGCCGGCGCACGGCGTGTGCGTCGATGTGTTCGCTCTGCTTGTAGAAGCCGATCACGTGGTTCGAGCTCGCGAACACCACGCGCTTCACGCCGCGGCGGCGCGCGGCTTCGTAGACATTGAACACGCCCTTGATGTTGGCTTCAAGGATTTCCTCGAACGGGCGCTCCACCGACACGCCGCCCAGGTGGACGATGGCGTCGCAGCCCTCGACCAGCGCATGCACTGCCGCCTTGTCCGACAGGTCGCAGGGCACGACTTCCTCGCTCGCGTCCACGGCCGGCGAAAGCGAAGCGATGTCCGACAGGCGCAGCGTGCCGGCAAAGGGTTTGAGCCGCTCGCGCAGCACCTTGCCGAGTCCGCCGGCCGCGCCGGTCAGGAGGAGGCGGTTCATCTTCTTGTCTGTCATCGTTGCGCGTCCATACATTCAGGAGTCATGGTTTCCGAGGGCCCGCCGTCACGGCGCTTTTCTGAAAGCGGCCGGTACGATGCCGACGGAGCGAAGTCAAAGGGCTGCATGTCGGTGCCGTGGAAGCCGAAAGCCGCAGGCGAAATGGCCGGCGGCGCCAGGAGATGTGAGATGAGTTATCTGTTGTCGTACAACTAGTTGGAGATTATCATCGTGGCCATGGCTCAGTCGACTGCGGGTAATCCCTTGGAATCACAAACGCCGACGGAAACGGCGTCTGCCGCTTCGGCTGCGGGAGCCGCTTTCGTGGGGCGACCGCGCCAGCGCGCACGCGGCCTCGCGCATGGGCTGGTGGAAGACCTGGGCGAAAAAATCCGCAGCCAGTCGCTGCGCCCGGGCGACAAGCTGCCGACCGAGTCGGCCATCATGCAGGCCTATGGCGTGAGCCGCACCGTGGTGCGCGAGGCGCTGTCGAAGCTGCAGGCCGGCGGGCTGGTCGAGACGCTGCACGGCGTGGGCACCTTCGTGCTGCAGCCGCGGGCGGGCGGGGTGTTTCGCCTCGATCCCGGCGAGATCGCTGCATCGGTCGACGTGCTGGCCGTGCTGGAGCTGCGCATCAGCCTGGAAACCGAATCGGCCGGCCTCGCCGCCAGCCGCCGCACCGACGAGCAACTGGTCGCCATGCGCCAGGCGCTCGACGACTTCGAGCGCAACGTGGTCGTGGCGGGCGACACCGTGGGGCCGGACTTCCGCTTCCACCTGCAGATCGCCGAATCGACCGGCAACCCCTATTTCGCGGACATCATGCGGCACCTGGGCACCACGCTCATTCCGCGCACGCGCATCAGCGCCATCCGCACGCACGAGGGTGGCGCGCCCTATCTGAATCGGGTCAACCGCGAGCACGAGGAGATCTACGCGGCCATCGCGCGGCGCGACCCCGAGTCGGCGCGCGCGGCCATGCGCATCCACCTGACCAACAGCCGCGAGCGGCTGCGCCTGGCGCAGGAGGCCGCGCAGCAGAAGGCGAAGGCCGATGCGGCCGCAGGCACGGCCGCGCCGTCGCCCGACGACATTCCCTCCAGCTGAATTTTTCTTGCCGGCCAGGCTGGACAAGTTGTTTTTCTAGTTGTACGATGACTGATAACTCGCTCGGACATGGGCGAAGCCATGACGACCATCGAACAACTGGAGGCAACATGACCATCAACCGGCGCGGCGCACTCGGTGCCGCACTCGCCACCACCCTGGCCGCCAGCCTGCCGCTGAGCGCCATCGCGCAGGGCGCGCAGCAGGGTGGGGGCGGCAACTGGCCCTCGAAGCCGATCCGCATCATCGTCCCGTACCCGCCGGGCGGCTCATCCGACATCATTGCGCGCTCCATCAGCCAGCCGCTGTCGGAGGCGCTGGGCCAGTCGGTCATCATCGACAACAAGGCCGGCGCCAACGGCAATCTCGGCGCCGACCTGCTGGCCAAGGCACCGGCCGACGGCTACACGCTGATGCTGTGCGACCTCGGCGCGCTGGCCATCAGCCCGTCGCTGTACCCCAAGCTGCCGTTCGACCCGTCGAAGGATTTGCGCAGCGTGTCCATGCTGGCCTACTCGCCGCACCTGTTGGTGGTGCACCCCTCGGTGCAGGCGAACACGCTGAAGGAACTGGTCGAGCTCTCGAAGAAAAGCGACTTCAACTTTGCCGTGACCGCCAGCGGCAGCACGGCGCACCTCGCCGGCATCGAACTGCAGCGCAGGGTCGGCGCCAAGTGGGAATACGTGCCCTACAAGGGCGGCGTGCAGGCCGTGCTCGACACCGTCTCGGGCCAGACGCAGGTGCTGATGAACGGCATGCTCGCCACCTACCCGCACGTGCAGTCCGGCAAGCTCAAGCTGATTGCCGTGTCCAAGTCCACGCGCATGCCGCTGATCGGCAACGTGCCGACCATCGCGGAGCAGGGCGCCCCCGGCTACGAGTCGGGCACCTGGCAGGGCGTGGTCGCGGCGCGCGGCGTGCCCGACGCGGTGATCGCCCGGCTCAACAAGGAACTGGTGCGCATCATCCGCACGCCCGACATCCGCGCACGCCTCGCGGGGCAGGGCGCAGAAGTCGTGACCATGACCGTGGCCGAGCAGGACCAGTTCTTCGCCAAGGAGCGCGCGCGCTGGGCGCAAGTCATCAAAGAGGCCAACGTCAGGCTCGACTGACCGGCTGCCGCACATCTTTTTCTTTCCCCCCAAATCTTCACTGGACTCTTCCCGATGAACCCGCAAGAACTCAAGACCATCATGGGCTCCGGCCTGCTCTCGTTCCCGTTGACCGACTTCGACAGCAACGGCGACTTCAACAAGAAGGGCTACGTCGAGCGCCTCGAATGGCTCGCCCCCTACGGTGCCAGCGCTCTGTTCGCGGCCGGCGGCACGGGCGAGTTCTTCTCGCTGACCGGCGACGAATACCCCGGCATCATCCAGACGGCCGTCGACACCTGCCGCGGCGTGGTGCCGATCATTGCTGGCGCCGGCGGCCCCACGCGCTTCGCCATCCAGTGCGCGCAAGCCGCCGAGAAGGCCGGCGCGCACGGCATCCTGCTGCTGCCGCACTACCTCACCGAAGCCGGCCAGGAAGGCCTGGCCGCGCACGTCGAGGCCGTGTGCAAGAGCGTGAAGTTCGGCGTGATCGTCTACAACCGCGCCACCAGCCGCCTGAAGCCCGACACGCTGGCCGGCCTGGCCGAGCGCAACCCCAACCTCGTCGGCTTCAAGGACGGCATCGGCGACATCGAGGCCATGGTCGCCATCTACCAGAAGATGGGCGACCGCTTCGCCTACCTGGGCGGCCTGCCCACGGCCGAGGTCTATGCCGCTGCCTACAAGGCGATGGGCACGCCGGTGTATTCGTCGGCTGTCTTCAACTTCATTCCGAAGACCGCCATGGACTTCTACAAGGCCGTGGCTGCCGACGACCTGCCGACGCAGCACCGCCTGCTGAAGAACTTCTTCATGCCCTACCTCGAACTGCGCAACCGCACACCGGGCTACGCCGTGAGCATCGTGAAGGCGGGCGCCAAGATCGTCGGCCACGACGCGGGCCCGGTGCGCGCACCGCTCACCGACCTGAAGCCCGCGGAGATGGAACAGCTCAAGGCGCTGATCGACGCGCTCGGCCCGCAGTAAGCAGGCAAGCTGTCGAACACGAACAACAACAACACGGAGACAAGGCAATGTTCCTCAAGAAGCTCTTCCTGATTGCCGCCGCGGTGGCCGCGTTCTCCGGCTGCTCGATGATGCCGGCGGGCAATGCGGCATCGGCCTCGCCCGAAGTGGCCGCCGCCGCCGAGCGCCTGCGCATCGCCATGATCGATCCGACCGCCGCCGCGCTCGGCGCGCTGGTGGCCGACGACCTGAGCTATGGCCACTCGAGCGGCAAGGTCGACACCAAGGCCAGCTTCATCGGCGACCTGGTGGACGGCAAGTCGGACTTCGTGGCCATCACGATCACCGACCAGACCATCAAGGTGGTCGACGGCCAGACCGCCATCGTGCGCCACACGCTCGCGGCCGACACCAACGATTCGGGCAAGCCCGGCAAGGTGGCGCTGAAGATCCTCGGCGTCTGGCAGAAGCAGGGCGGAAGCTGGAAGCTGCTCGCCCGCCAGGCCGTGAGGATCTAATACTCCCCAGGCTTCGCGCACACCCTTGCCGGAGCAACACCAGTGGCCCCGGCAGAGCTGGTTCCCGCGGTGTTTCCCGAAGGGGCCGGCGCGGTTTTTGGATTGATTCGAAATGACATCTTCAGATTCCACTTCTCCCGTCAACGGTGCCCCTGTCGTCACCGGCATGCGCGTGGTTCCCGTCGCGGGCCACGACAGCATGCTGATGAACCTCAGCGGCGCGCACGGTCCGTTCTTCACGCGCAACCTGCTGATCCTGACCGACAGCGCCGGCCACACCGGCGTGGGCGAAGTGCCGGGCGGCGAGAAGATCCGCCAGACGCTCGAAGACGCGCGCGGCCTCATCGTCGGCCAGCCCATCGGCCGCCACAACGCCGTGCTCAACAGCATGCGCAGCGCCTTCGCCAACCGCGACAGCGGCGGCCGCGGCCTGCAGACCTTCGACCTGCGCGTGACCATCCATGCAGTGACCGCCGTCGAGGCGGCGTTGCTCGATCTGCTCGGCCAGCATCTCGAAGTGCCCGTGGCGGCCCTGCTCGGCGAAGGCCAGCAGCGCGACGCGGTGCAGATGCTCGGCTACCTTTTCTACGTGGGCGACCGCAACAAGACAGACCTGCCGTACGAAAGCGACCCCGGCGCCGACAACGACTGGTTCCGCCTGCGCCATGAAGAAGCCATGACGCCCGAGGCCATCGTGCGCCTGGCCGAGGCCACGCATGCGCGCTATGGTTTTACCGACTTCAAGCTCAAGGGCGGCGTGCTGCGCGGCGAAGAAGAAGTCGAGGCGATCCGCGCGCTGCACGAGCGCTTTCCGCAGGCGCGCGTCACGCTCGACCCGAACGGCGGCTGGCTGCTGCAGGACGCGATTCGCCTGTGCCGCGACCTGCACGGCGTGATGGCCTATGCCGAAGACCCGTGCGGCGCCGAAGGCGTGTTCTCGGGCCGCGAGGTGATGGCCGAATTCCGCCGCGCCACCGGCCTGCCGACAGCCACCAACATGGTGGCAACCGACTGGCGCGAGATGGTGCACAGCCTGTCGTTGCAGTCGGTCGACATTCCGCTGGCCGATCCGCACTTCTGGACCCTGCAGGGCTCCGTGCGCGTGGCGCAGCTGTGCCAGGCCTGGGGGCTGACCTGGGGCTCGCATTCGAACAACCACTTCGACGTGTCGCTGGCCATGTTCACGCACGTGGCGGCCGCGGCGCCGGGCAAGGTCACCGCGATCGATACGCACTGGATCTGGCAGGACGGCCAGCACCTGACGAAAGAGCCGCTGCAGATCGAGGGCGGCTTCGTGAAGGTGCCCACGCGCGGTGGCCTCGGCGTGGAACTCGACATGGATGCAGTCGAGAAGGCGCACCAGCTCTACCTGAAGCACGGCCTGGGCGCGCGCAACGACGCGCAGGCAATGCAATACTTGATTCCGGGATGGACTTTCGACAACAAAAAACCTTGCATGGTCCGTTGAAGGTTTAGTCTCCCGTTTCCATTTCCGCAGCCGGACACCCAGTGCTCCGGCTTCTTTCTTTCCATCGAGCAGCAAGGAACCCCTCATGCAAAACTTCGACAACCTGATCGGCGGCGAATGGCGTGCCGGCGCAAGCTACAGCCCCAACCTCAACCCCAGCAACCTGTCCGACGTGCTCGGCCAGTACACGCAGGGCGACGCTTCGCACGTCGAGGCTGCCGTTGCTGCCGCCACCGCTGCCTTTCCGGCCTGGGCCACGGGCAGCATCCAGGCGCGCTCCGACGCGCTCGACAAGATCGGCACCGAAATCCTCGCGCGCAAGGAAGAACTCGGCACGCTGCTGGCCCGTGAAGAAGGCAAGACCCGCGCCGAAGGCATCGGCGAAGCCACGCGCGCCGGCCAGATCTTCAAGTTCTTCGCCGGCGAATGCCTGCGCCTGTCGGGCGAGGTGCTGCCTTCGGTGCGGCCCAACATCGGCGTGGAAATCACGCGCGAGCCGGTCGGTGTGGTCGGCCTCATCACGCCGTGGAACTTCCCCATCGCCATCCCGGCCTGGAAGATCGCGCCCGCGCTCGCTTTCGGCAACTGCGTGGTCCTGAAGCCTGCCGACCTCGTGCCTGGCTGCGCCTGGGCGCTGGCCGAAATCATCAGCCGCTCGGGCATCCCGGCCGGCGTGTTCAACCTCGTGATGGGCCGCGGCAGCGTGATCGGCAACGCGCTGGTCAACCATCCCGGCATCCATGCGATCAGCTTCACGGGCTCGGTCGGCGTGGGCCGCAACATCGCCGTGCAGTGCGTCACCAACCACAAGAAGGTGCAGCTCGAAATGGGCGGCAAGAACCCGCAGGTGATCCTGGATGATGCCGACCTCGCGCAGGCCGTGGAGCTCAGCGTGCAGAGCGCCTTCTACTCGACCGGCCAGCGCTGCACCGCGTCGAGCCGCCTCATCGTGACCGAAGGCATCTACCCCAAGTTCATCGAGGCGATGAAGGCGCGCATGGCCAAGATCAAGGTCGGCGATGCGCTCGCGCAGGGCACCGACATCGGCCCCGTCTCGTCCAAGTCGCAGCTCGACCAGGACATGGAATACGTTGCCATCGGCAAGGGCGAAGGCGCCACGCTGGCGGCCGGCGGCGAGCTGCTGAAGCTCGACACCGACGGCTACTACATGTCGCCCGCGCTCTTCAGCGAATCGGCCGCCGCGATGCGCATCAACAAGGAAGAGATCTTCGGGCCGGTCGCAAGCGTGATCCGCGTGAAGAACTACGAAGAGGCGCTGGCCACGGCCAACGACACCGAGTTCGGCCTTTCGGCGGGCATTGCGACCACGAGCCTGAAGTACGCCACGCACTTCAAGCGCCACAGCCAGGCCGGCATGGTGATGGTCAACCTGCCGACAGCGGGTGTGGACTACCACGTGCCGTTCGGCGGCCGCAAGGGTTCGAGCTACGGTCCGCGCGAGCAGGGCAAGTATGCGCAGGAGTTCTTCACTACCGTGAAGACGGCTTACACGCTGGCCTGATCCTTTTGCGGCTTTGAGCGCGCTGTGTTCGGGGCGCGCTCACGCCGACGGGGTACCTTGCTCCGCGAATGTCCTCCGGCCTTCGGCCTCCCCCTTTATTTCGCTGCGCAAGGCACCCCATCGGCGTGATCGATGGACGTAGCGCTTGTGCGGCCAGCACAACGACTGCGTCCATGTGCGAAGGGCATCGGGTGCTCCCCGCAGCGAAATAAAGGAGGAGGCCGCAGGCCGGGGGACATTCGCGGAGGGGAGTACCCGGTGCCCTTCGCACACGCCCCGAAAGAAACGAACGATTCAGGAAGGCAGCGAAGACGGCGGCACGCGACGACGCCGCCGCATCAGGTATTCCACGAGTTCGAACAGGCCTTCGCTCAGCAACGCCAGCGCAGCCGCCGGCAATGCGCCCGCAACGAGCAGTTCGCGATCGTTGAGCGCCAGCCCCGTCACGATGCGCTCGCCAAAGCCACCCGCACCGATGAAGGCCGCGATGGTCGCCGTGCCGATGGCGATCGAGGTCGCGGTGCGCACGCCCGCCAGCAGCGTGGGCAGTGCCAGCGGCAGCAGCACCAGCCGAAGGCTCTGCGGCGGTGTCATGCCGAGTGCAGTGCCGGCCATCCGCAGGCCGTTGGGAACTTCGGCCAGGCCCGTCACCGTGTTGCGCATGATCGGCAGCAGCGAATAGAGCGTCAGCGCGATCAGCGCCGGCAGTGCGCCGATGGCGCCCAGCATCGAGATCAGCACCGCCAGCAGCGCCAGCGAAGGCACGGTCTGCAGCAGGCTCGCGAAACCCAGCACCACCGCGCGCAACCGAACGTGCGCAAACACCAGGATCGCCAGCGGCACGCCGATGAGAATCGCGACGCCGACCGACACCGCCACCAGCAGCAGATGCTGTCGCGCGAGCTTCCACAGGTCCGGCCCGAACAGCTTGGCCATGAAGCCGCGCCGCGCTTCCTGCGGCTGCGCCTTCGCGCCCTTGCCCGCGCTCGCGAGGAAGTCGCGCGCGATGGTGTCGAAGGGCACGCTCTGCAGCTCGGCCCGCGCATTCATCGCGATCATCGCGCGCTCGTCGACGCGGCCTTCGAGCGTCTTCAGCGCGGCCCAGGCCTGCGGCAGCCGCGTGGGCAGGTCGAGCTTGTAGAGCACCACCGCGTCGTAGCGCGGAAAGTACTTCCTGTCGTCTTCCAGCACGCGCAGGCCGAGGTGGTCGATCTTGGCGTCGGTGGTGTAGATGTCGATCACGTCGATCTGCTTCGCGGCCACCGCGTCGTAGGCCAGCCCGTGGTCGAGGCCGGTGGGCATCTGCGTGAAGCCGTAGCGCCCGGCCAGGCCCTTCCAGCCGTCCGCGCGGCCGATGAATTCGTTCGACAGGCCGAACTTCAGCTCGGGGTGCTTCGCCAGGTCGCTCAGCGTGCGCAGGCCCAGCCGCTCGGCGTCGGCTGCGCGCACCGCGAGCGCATAGCCGTCGTTGAAGCCCAGCGGAATGGCCACGCCCAGGCCCATCGGCGCGAGCGCCGCGTTCATGGCTTCGCGCGTGTCCGCCGGCGTGCCCTTGAGGATTTCGAGCGCGATGGTGCCGGTGTATTCGGCGTACAGGTCGATGGCGCCCGAGCGCAGCGCCTCGTACACGATGGCCGTGTTGCCAAGGCCTTGCCGCACGATGGGCGCCGAGGCGGTGTGCGGCGCCGCCGTCTGCGCCAGCAGCTCGGCCAGGATGTACGACTCGGTGAAGCGCTTGGAGCCTACGCGCAGCGTCTCGTCCGCGGCTTGTGCGGGGGCGGGCGCGATGGCAAGCCATGCGAGGGCGTACAGCAGGGCGGCGCGCCAGAAACTGCGGGGCAGATGCATCCGGGCCAGTGTATAGACATCGCTCCGTTTGGCGCGCACCCGCCGCTCTCCTACACGCCGTGGTGCGCGGTGCCGATGGGGCGGCTCGTTGATCGGGCCCACAGTCGGTTGCCATGAAGAGCCGCTCCACGAAGAACGAACTCCCCGGCCCCGACGTCCACGGCCTGCGCGAGCTGCCGGGCGTGCAGGTCGACGGCTACAGCCTGCAGCTGCGCGACAAGGACGGTTTTGTCGGCGATCAGGCCAGCCAGACGGCCTTTCGCGAACTGCTCGAACGCTGGCGCAAGCGCCGCCGCAGGAAGGGCAAGGACCCGCTGGGCGTTTCGCATTCGCGCGACCTCGGCAAGGGGGAGCTTGACCGCGCACTGCAGGAAAAGAAGGCCACCGAGGCCTCCGACGTGATGCATGGCGCCATCGAGGAGTTCGCGCAGGAGCTGGCCCTGGTGATCCAGCGCTTCATGCGCCAGCCCTCGTGGCGGAAGGTGCAGCGCATCGTGGTCGGCGGCGGCTTTCCCGAGAGCGACGTGGGCGAGCGCGCCATCCTGCAGACCGGCGCCATCCTCGAGGAGATGGGCTTGCAGGTGCAGATCGGCCGCCTCTCGCACGACGTGGACGACGGCGGGCTGATCGGCTGGGCGCACCTTGTGCCGCGCGCCATGCTGAAGAAGCACGACGCGATCCTCGCGGTGGACATCGGCGGCACCAACGTGCGCTGCGGCATCGTGAAGACGCGCCACCGCAAGGCGCACGACTTCTCGCTCGCGAAGGTGGTGCGGCGCGAGAAGTGGCGCCATGCGGACGAAGGGCCCGACCGGGGCGGCATGGTCGAACACATCGCCGACATGCTGGAAGACATGGTCCGCTACAGCGAGCGCAGGAAGATCCGGCTCGCGCCCTTCGTCGGCATTGGCTGTCCGGGCCTGATCCGGCCGGACGGCTTCATAGCGCGCGGCGCGCAGAACCTGCCCGGCGACTGGGACAGCCACGCCTTCCACCTGCCCAGCCAGCTGTGGCAGCGCATGCCGATGATGGGCTCGGGCCCGACGCTGGCGCTGATGCACAACGACGCGGTGGTGCAGGGCCTGAGCGAACTGCCTTTCATGCGCGACGTGCGGCACTGGGGCGTGCTGACCATCGGCACGGGGCTGGGCAACGCGAGCTTCACGAACCGGCTTTGAGGCCGGGGCTGCATTACCGGTGTTCGGTCTGCGGGCCTTCCAGCACCAGCGTGCCACCACCCAATGCCTTGTAGACCGCCACCAGCCCGACCGCGAGCCGGCTTGCGCTCTGCGCCCGGTCGCGTTGCGCCTGCAGCAGCGTGCGGCGCGCATCGAGTTCGACGCCGAAGTCGGTGAGTCCGCCCGCGTGGCGCGCATGTGCCAGCACCAGCGCGTCGCGGCTGCGGCGCTCGCGCTCGGCCAGTTCGGTCTGCCGCTGCCGCTCGGCGGCGTAGGCGGTGAGCGCCGAGTCGATCTCGTGCCAGGCCTTGAGCACGGTCTGCTGAAAGGCCATGGCCGCTTCCTGCTGCTGCAGCTCGCGCAGCTCCACGGTGCCGCGGCGGCGTCCGTTGTCGAAGATCGGCAGGCTGATCGACGGGCCCACGTGCCACTGCCGGCTGCCCCATTCGCCGAAACGTTCGCTGCCTACCGATTCGTAGCCGAAGCCGACGCCCAGCGTCACGCGCGGATAGAGGTCGGCCACGGCCACGCCGATGCGGGCGGTGGCTGCATGCAGCTGCGCCTCGGCGGCCGCGATGTCGGGGCGGCGGCGCGCGAGTTCGGCGGGCTGGCCCAGCGCGAGGGCGGGGAGCGCCGGGGCGTCGAGTGCGTCGCCGGTGGCGGTGTCGGCCAGTTCGGTGTTCAGCGCGCCGGGCGCGGCACCGGCCAGCAGCGTGATGCGGTTCATCGCATCGGCTTCCTGCTGCAGCAGCGCGGGAATGCGCGCGCGCAGTTCGGCCACCAGCGCGCGCTGGCGTACGGGGTCCAGGTCGGTGACGAGGCCGCCGTTGGCGCGCGCCTGCACCAGTTCGAGCGACTCGGCGGCTGCCGCGATGTCGGCGCGCGCGATGCGCAGTTCGCGCTGCGTGCCGCGCAGCTCGAAGTAGTTGCGCGCCAGCTCGGCCTGCACACTGAGCCGGGCCTGCCGCAGCAGCGCGGACGAGGCGCTCGCGTCGGCATCGGCCGCCTCGATGGCCCGGCGCACGCGGCCCCACAGGTCGATCTCCCACGAGGCATCGAAGCCGGCCTGGTAGAGGTTGTAGGGCTCGCTGAGCGTGCGGATGAGCTGGTCGCGGTTGGAGACCGACGAGCCAAGCGCATCGATCATCCGCGTGGCGGCGCCGCTTTCGCTCTGGCGCTGCCGGGTGACGCCGGCGCTCGCATTCACCTGTGGCCCCTGCTGCGCCGCCGTGGTGGTGCGCTGTACGCGGCTTTGTGCGAAGCGCAGGGCGGCAGTCTGAAGGTCGGGGTTGCTTGCGAGCACCATGGCTTCGAGGCGGTCCAGCACCGGATCGTTGAAGGCCCTCCAGTCGCCGGATGCGATGCCGCCGGTGGAAGCGCCTTGCCGTTCCGCGCCCAGAAGTGCGGGCGAGCCGCCATGCCAGGCAGTCCAGTCGGCGGGCGTGCGCACCTCGGCCGGCTTGTGGTCGGGCCCCACCGCGCAGCCGGCGAGCAACAGGGAGAAGGCGAAGGCGGTCGCGGCGCGAGGAGCGGACAGAAGAGGCATGGCGTGCTCCCGGTTTCAGACAAGACGGTTGCGGAACAGCCAGGCCGCCAGCGGCAGCGTGATGGCGGCGATGACGGCCAGCGGAATCAGGTTGTGCCAGACCGTGCCCAGCCCCACGCCTTCGAGGTACACGCGCTGCACGAGATCGATGGCAAAGCGCAGCGGGTTGGCCAGCGTGGCCACCTGCAGCGCGTGCGGCATGTTGCGCACCGGCGTGGTCAGGCCCGACAGCAGCATCAGCGGCATCAGCAGCACGAATGCGTAGAGCATGGCCTGCTGCATGTTGGCCGACACGGCCGAGATCGACAGGCCAATGCCCACGCTCGCGACCGTGAAGAACACCAGCCCCGTGTACAGCGTGAGCAGCGAGCCCGCCATCGGAATGCGGAACCAGAACAGCGCCACCAGCAGGATCAGCGACGACTGCACCAGCCCCACCAGCACCGGCGGCAGCGCCTTGCCGATCATGATCTCGAGCGGCGACATCGGCGTGACCAGCAGCTGGTCGAAGGTGCCTTGCTCGCGTTCGCGCGCCACCGACAGCGCGGTGAGCAGCAGCGTCTGCAGCATGCTGAGCGCAGCGATCATGCCGGGCAGCAGGTTCCAGCGCGTTTCGAGGTTCGGGTTGAACCATGCGCGCGATTCGATGACCAGCGGCGACGGCGGGGCGCCCGCGCGCGCGCGCAGTTCCGCGTTGTAGCGTTCGACCACCGCGCTCACGTAGCCCGCCGCCGAGCCCGCGGTGTTGGAGTTGCGCGCATCGAGGATCAGCTGGATCGTCGTGGTCTGCCCCGCGCTGAGCTGCTGCTCGAAGTTGGCGGGAATCTGGAGGACGAGCAGCGCCTGCTCGGTGTCGATCACCTCGCGGATGTCGGCCTGCGAGCGCAGCGTGGCCACGCGGTGGAACACGCCCGTGCTGTCCAGGTGCGCGATGAGTTCCGACGAGGCGCCGTTGCGGCTCTGGTCGAGCAGCGCGTACGGTACGTTGGTGAGGTCGTAGGTCGCGCCGTAGCCGAAGACCAGGCTCTGCAGCAACGCCGGCGCGACCAGGATGGCGCGCGTGGCCGGGTCCTTGAGGATCGTCAGCAGCTCCTTGCGGCAGAGGTTGGCGATGCGCATGAGGAAATCGATCATGGCGTCGGCCCTCAGTCGAGGCTCTTGCGCGTTACCGCGCGCGCCACCAGCAGCAGGCCCACCGCGTACGCCAGCAGGATCGCGCAGTTGCGCCAGATCAGCGGCCACACGTCGCCGGCGAGGAACAGCGTCTTGATCAGGTCCATGAAATAGGTGGCCGGCAGCAGGTGCCCCACCACCCGAACGGCAGTGGGCACGTTGCGCAGATCGAACAGGAAGCCCGACAGCATCATCGAAGGCATGAAGGTCGCGATCAGCGCCACCTGGCTCGCGAGGAACTGGTTGCGCGTGACCGACGAGATCACGAGGCCCAGGCTCACGGCCACGATCAGGTACAGCATCGAGCTGAACACCACCACCAGCAGCGAGCCGTACATCGGCACCGCGAACAGGTAGCGCGCGGAGAGCAGGCACAGCGTGAGCCCGAGCATGCCGACCGCGAAGTACGGGATGATCTTGGCCAGCAGGATCTCGACCGGCCGCACCGGCGTGACGAACAGCGCCTCCAGCGTGCCGCGCTCCCATTCGCGCGCCATCACCAGCGCGGTGAGGAAGGCGCCGACCAGCGTCATGATGAGCACGATCAAGCCCGGCACCAGATACCAGGTGCTGGTGTTCGCGGCGTTGAACCACATGCGCTGCTCGATGGCGACGCTGCCTGCGGGTGGGGCGCCGGCAGCGTTGCCGTTGCGGTCCGCCTGCCGCACGCCCGCTTGCGCGAGGGCGCCGCTCACATAGGCCTTGATGATGCTCGCGCGCCCCGCGTCCGAGCCATGCACGATGAGCTGCACGCGAGCATTGCCGGCAGCGAGCGCGCGCGAGAAATCGGCCGGCACGCGCACGATGCCGTCGACCTTGCGCTCTTGCATCAACGCTTCGGCGTCGTGCATCGAGCCCAGCAGTATTGGCGCGATGGTGGGCGAGAGCTGCAGCCCGGCAATGGCCTCGTGCGCGGTCGGCGAGGCGTCTTCCATGACCACCGCCACGGGCGCGTTCTTCACGTCGAGCGACATGCCGTAGCCGAAGATCAGGATCAGCACCATCGGCAGCAGGATGCCGATGGCGAGGTTGCTGCGGTCGCGCAGCAGCTGGCGGAACTCCTTGCGCGTGAGGGAGACCAGGCGGGACCGGAAGCCGTTCATGCCGCCACCTCTTCCGTGCTCTTGTGCCGCGCCTTCTCGACGATGCCGATGAAGGCCTGTTCCATGTCGATGCGTCTCTCGCCGTCTTCCTCGCCCAGCGCCTGCGCGCGCACCTCCTGCGGCGTGCCGATGGCCAGCACCTTGCCTGCGTCCTGGATCACGATGCGGTCGCAGTACTCCGCCTCTTCCATGAAGTGCGTGGTGATGACGACCGTGGTGCCGCCTTCGGACAGAGCCGTGATGCGGCGCCAGAACTCGCGGCGCGCGAGCGGGTCGGCGCCGCTGGTGGGCTCGTCGAGGAACAGAATCTCGGGCTCGTGCAGCAGGCCGGTGGCCATCGCCAGGCGCTGCCTGTAGCCGCCGGCCAGTTGGCCGCTGGGCGTGTCGAGTGCCTGGGCAAGGTCGAACTGGTGCAGCACCGTGTCCATGCGCTCGCACAGCTTCGCGCCGCGCAGGCCGTAAGCACCCCCGAAGAACGAGAGGTTCTCGCGCACCGTGAGGTTGCCGTAGAGCGCGAACTTCTGCGAGACGTAGCCGATGCGCTGGCGTGCCTGTGCGCGTGCATGCCGCAGGTCGACGCCGGCCACGCGCAACTGGCCGCCGCTGGCGGGCAGCAGGCCGCAGAGCATGCGGAAGGTGGTGGTCTTGCCCGCGCCGTTGGGGCCGAGCAGGCCGAAGATTTCGCCGCGCCGCACCGAGAAGCTGGTGTTGGCCACGGCGACGAAATCACCGAAGCGGCGCACGAGGTCCTTGACCTCGATGACCACCTCGCCGGGTTTGCCGTCGGGCGTCGCCATGGCCGCTGGCGGAATGGTGTCGCTGGCGGGCGATGGCTGCGTGCGCAGCAGCATCATGAAGCCGTCTTCGAGGCGCGGCGCGACGGGCTCGGTGTGCGCGCCGTCGAGCAACGCATCGAGCCGCGCGCCGTCTGCTTCCTCGCGGCGAATGAAGCGCACCTCGCCGCCCTGCGGCACCGCATCGACGATGTCCTGCCGCGCGTCGAGCAGGCGGGCCTGAAGCAATCGCGGCGGTTCGCCATCGGGCGGCGTTGCGACAAAGCAGAGGCCGCGCGCCCGGTCGCGCAGTTCGCCGGGCGCGCCCTGCACCAGCAGCTTGCCGCCGCGCAGCACGAACACATGGCTGCAGCGCTCGGCCTCGTCGAGGTAGGCGGTGCTGACGATGACCGAGAGCTTTTCGTCGTCGACCAGCTGCTGCACGATCTCCCACAGCTCGCGGCGCGAGAGCGGGTCCACGCCCACGGTCGGCTCGTCGAGCAGCAGCAGGTCGGGCGAGCGCACCAGCGTGCAGGCCAGCCCGAGCTTCTGCTTCATGCCGCCCGAGAGCTTGCCGGCGGGGCGGCTGGTGAAGCGGCCGAGGTCGGTCATTTCCATCAGCCGTGCGTAGCGCTCGCGCCGCTGCGCGCGCGGCACGCCGTGCAGGTCGGCGTAGAGGTCGAGGTTTTCCTGCACGCTGAGGTCGTCGTAGAGGCCGAAGCGCTGCGGCATGTAGCTGATGCGGTCCTGCACCGCCTGCGGGTCGGCCGACACGTCGATGCCGAGCACGCGCAGCTCGCCCTGGTCGGCGCGCATCAGGCCGGCCATGAGGCGCAGCAGCGTGGTCTTGCCTGCGCCGTCGGGACCGACCAGCGCGGTGAGCGTGCCGGCGGGTACTTCGAGCGACACGTCGTCGAGCGCGTGCACGGTCGCGGCCGGCGCCTTCGGCACGAAGCGCTTGTGCAGCGAGCGCCCGGCCACGGCCGGCCCGGTGCATTGCATTCAACAGCCCTCCGTGTGGGAGGTCTTGCTCCTTCCCCCGCTGGGGGAAGGCTGGGATGGGGGCAGGCAGAGCGCTCGATGGGTACGCCGTCTGCCCCCACCCCAGCCCTCCCCCAGAGGGGGAGGGAGCAATGCAGGAAGAAGGACGGTCATTCAGGGCCTGCCCGTCGAAGACAGCTGCAGCCGCACCGTGGCCGGCATGCCGAGCCGCAGCCGGTCCTCCTTGTCGTCGACCATCACCCGGATCTCGTAGACGAGGCTGCTGCGCAGCTCCTCCGTCTGCACGGTCTTGGGCGTGAACTCGGCCACCGACGAGATGTAGCCGACCTTGCCCGCGATGGCTTCGCCGGGTTGGCTGTCGGTGCTCACGCGGGCCTCCTGCCCGGCGCGCACGCGGCCGAGGTCGGGTTCGGCCACATAGGCGCGCACCCATTTGGGATCGGTGATGGCGAGCGTGAAGGCCGGGCGCTGCGGCGAGGCCATGTCGCCCGGTTCGAGCAGCCGGGCGCGCACGACGGCATCGATGGGCGCCTTGAGCTCGGCCTCCGCGAGCTGGTGGTTCATGAGCGCGAGCTCGGCGCGGGCCGATTCGAGCTGGGCCTGCGCCTGCCCGATGTCTTCCTTGCGCGGCCCGGTGACGACCAACTGCTGCGCCTTGCGCGCGTTGTCGAGCTGCGCCAGCGCCACCTTGCGCCTGGCCTGCGCGCTGTCGAGGTCCTGCTGGCTCACCGCGCGGCCGGCCGTGGTGGTGCCGATGGCCTGCAGGCGCGCGAGCTGCTGCTGCGCCAGTTCGGCATCGGCTTGCGCGGCGGCCACCTGGGCGCCGGCCTGCGCCACTTCCTCGGGGCGGCTGCCGGTCTTCAGGCGCAGCAGGGCCTGCTCCTGCACGCCGATGCGCGCCTGCGACTGCGCCGCGCGCAGCACCAGCGAGCGGGTGTCGAGCCGGCCCAGCACCTGCCCGGCACGCACGCGGTCGCCTTCGCGCACCATCAGCTCGGCCACGCGCTCGTTGGCGTTGAAGGCCAGCGAGACCTGGCGCAGGTCGACGTTGCCGTACAGCACGAGCTGATCGGAGGGCGCGGCCGAGCGATGCGCGTACCACCAGCCGCCCGCTGCCGCGATGACTGCCACGGCGGCGATGGCGATGAGGGGTTTCCTGTTCATGGCGTGTGTCCTGACGAGGCTGCTGCTGTCCCGGGCCCGATGCGATGTTATCAAATTGAAATTTGAATTTGAAGTATTTTTTCGTTTGGGTTAGCCTCGGGGCATGGCAACCCGCACTCCGCGCACCGACGGCAACACCACGCGCCTGCACATCCTCGAGACCGCAGGGCGGCTGTTCGCGGCGCAGGGTTTCGCGCAGAGCACCAGCAAGGAAATCTGCACCCGCGCGGGCACCAACATGGCCGCGATCAACTACCACTTCGGCGGCCGCGACGGGCTCTACGAAGCGGTGCTGATCGAGGCGCACAGGCAACTGGTGAGCCTCGACGAGCTGATGGCGCTGTCCATGGAGTCCACCGATGCGCGGCTCAAGCTGCGCGCCTTCCTCACGCACATGGTCGAGATGAGCGCGCAGCCGAAGGCGCCGTGGGGCTTCCGGGTGGTGCTGCGCGAGGCGCTGTCGCCGTCGCCGGCCATGCCGGCGATGATCCAGCGGGCGGTGCTGCCCAAGGCCAAGCTGCTGCGCGGCATCATCGGCGAGATCATGGGCTTGCCCGGCGACCATCCCTCGGTGCAGCGCAGCCTGCTGCTCACGGTGCTGCCGTGCCTGGTGATGACGGTGGCGCCCAAGGACCTGAGCAGCAAGGTGCTGCCGGCCCTGAAAGACACGCAGGCGCTGGCGGACGACCTGATGCGTTACGTGCTCGCCGGGCTCGACGCCGTGGCGAAGGAAGCCAAGGCCGCCGAGCCGACTACAGCTGGAAAGCGACGGTGAGCAGCAGCCCCTCGGCCACGTCGCGCAGCAGCCCCGGTCGCCGCGCGCGGTAGGGTTCGCCGGCCGAGGCGGTGGTCTCGATCCACTCGGCCAGCCAGTCAATGTTGTCCTGGCCGTAGAACACCACGGCGGCCTCGTGGTTCAGCAGCAGGCTGCGCAGGTCGAGGTTGATCGAGCCGCAGATGGCGAGTTCGTCGTCCACCACCACGGCCTTGGCATGCGCCATGAACGGCAGCATGCAAAAGCTCACGCCTGCGCGCGCCAGGTCGCGCATGGCGCGTGCGCGCACGAAGTCGGCCAGGCGGTGGTTCGACTTCGCCGGCATCGCGATGGTCACCTGCACGCCGCGCCGCGCGGCCAGCCGCAGAGCGTCGCGCAGGCCGTCGCCGGGCACGAAGTAGGGCGTGATCGCGAGGATGCGGTGCTCGGCGCGGAAGCACGCGTCGATCAGCAAGGCGTGCGCCGTGTCTTCGGTCTGGTCGGGGCCGCTCGGCAGGAACTGGGCCATGGCCGTGCCCGGGCCCTCGGCAACGTCGTCGCACGTGATGGCGCGGGCCTTGCGGCTGCGCACCGAGGTCCAGTCGTGGTCGAACTGGCGCGCCGCCGCTGCGGCTACGCTGCCGCGCAGGTCGAACGACAGGTCGTGCCAGGCCTCGGGATGCTTGTCGCTGCCGGTGAAGTATTCGCCCGCGAGGTTGCGCCCGCCCGACCAGAGCCAGCTGTCGTCGGCGATGGTGAACTTGCGGTGGTTGCGCAGGTTGCGCGGCCCGATGCGGCGCAGGCTGAAGAAGGGGCGGAACACCGCCACCTCGCCGCCCGCCGCCCGCAACCGGTCGAAGTGATGGCGCGGCAGCGACAGCGCGCCGAAGCCGTCGAGCAGCACCCGCACCTTGAGCCCGTCGCGCGCCCGCCTGGCGAGCCGCTCGATCACCGCATGGCCGAGGGGGTCGTCGCCGATGATGAAGGTGCACACGTCGATGCGCTCGCGCGCGCCGTCGATCACCTGCCACAGCGCCTCGCGCGCGGCCTCGCCGTCGGCGTGCATGCGGATCGCGCAGCGCCCCGGCGGCGCGAGGCCGAAGCTCTCGATCAGGTCGGCCGCCCAATGGCCCGGCGGCACCGAGCGCGGCGGCCGCGGCGAGCCAGCGGGACGCAGCTTGCGCTGGCCGAACAGCAGGTACATCGGCAGGATGAGGTAGGGCATCAACACCAGCCCCATGACCCAGGCGATGGCCGTGGTGGGTGCGCGCTGCTCGCGGCGCGCGCGCGTGGTCAGGACGTAGACCAGCAATGCGAAAGTGACGACGAGGAAATGCTGCGAAGGAGAGGGCAGCCAGTCGAACCTTGTGATCGGCATGGAGCGATGATGCCTCGGAGCCTTGGCCCGGCCTTCAGCGTTGAAGGAAGGCCGGCACGCCGCGCCCCTGCGAGGCCAGGAACCGCATCATCGGGTCGACTACCGCGCGCACCGCGGGGCGGTCGCCCACGCGTTTGCGCCAGGCCAGCAGGCGCGGCGTGGCGTCGGTCATGCCGGCGCCTTTGCGGTCGGCGAACACGCAGGCCATGTAGAAGGCGATGTCGGCAAAGGAGTAGGGGCCGGCCAGGTACTCGCGCGTGGCGAGCAGGCCTTCCATCTCGTCGTAGAAGCGCGCGCAGCCGGCGCAGGCTGCGATCGCCGGGGCACTCTGCATGGCCTCCTGCAGGCCGAAGAGCTTGATGACGTTAGGAAAGAAGACCTCGTCGGACTTCTGTTCCAGCTGCCGCGCGCGAGCCCGGTCGGCAATGCCTTCGGGCCACAGCGCCGGGCTGGGATAACGGTCTTCCAGGTATTCGAAGATCTGCGTCGAGTCGAAGAGCGAAACCTCGTCGTCGACCAGCACCGGTACCTGCTGCTTGACGGGGTTGACCCGAAGCACCTCGGGGTGCTTGGGCTCGTAGGCGTCGCCCTCGATGAAGGGCACCATGACCAGTTCGAAGGCAAGGCCTTTTTCGCGCGCCGCGATCTCGACCTTGGCGCCGAACATGCTGAGGGGGCCGGAGTAGATGTGAATCGTCATGGGCCCCGACTTCAACAGAAATGGCGCTTCAGGTCGAGCCCCAGACTTCCTGTGCCGTCTCCACCACGAGGCGCAGCTTGGCGCGCTGCGCTTCCACCGCGATGTTGTTGCCGTGCACCGTACTGGAGAAGCCGCACTGCGGCGACAGTGCGAGCTGTTCGAGCGGGGCGTACTTGGCGGCATCTTCGATCCGGCGCTTGAGCTCGTCCTTGTCCTCCATCTCGCCGAACTTGGTGGTCACGAGGCCGAGCACCACGGTCTTGCCCTTGGGCAGGTAGCGCAGCGGCTTGAAGTCGCCCGAGCGGGCGTCGTCGTATTCCATGAAGTAGGCGTCGAGATCCATCTCTTTCAGCAGCGCCTCGGCCACGGGCTCGTAGTTGCCGGCCGCGGCGTGCGTGCTCTTGAAGTTGCCGCGGCACAGGTGCATGGCCAGCAGCATGCCCGGCGGCTTCTGTGCGACCACCTTGTTGATGAAGGCCGCGTAGCGATGCGGCAGCTCGTTCGGGTCGTCGCCGCGCTTGCGGGCGGCTTCGCGCATGTGCTCGTCGCACAGGTAGGCGAGGTTGGTGTCATCCATCTGCACGTAGGTGCAGCCGGCGTCGGCCAGCGAGCGCAGCTCGTCGCCGTAGGCGTTGGCCACGTCGTCGTAGAACACCGGGTCGAGCTCGGGATAGTGTTCCTTGCTGATGCCGGCGCGGCCGCCGCGGAAGTGCAGCATGGTCGGCGAGGGGATCGTCACCTTCGGCGTGCGGCCTGCCGACAGCTGGCTCTTGAGGTACTGGAAGTCGGCGAGCTGGATGTCCTTGACGTGGCGCACCTTGTCGATCACGCGCATCGCCGGCGGCGCCAGTTCCTCGGTGCCGTCGGGCTTGCGGATGGTGACCGGAATGTCGGTCTTCACGCCGCCGAGCTGGTCGAGGAAATCGATGTGAAAGTAGGTGCGGCGGAACTCGCCGTCGGTGATGCTCTTCAGGCCGATGTCTTCCTGGAAGCGGACGATCTCGGTGATGGCCTTGTCTTCGACCAGGCGAAGCTGCTCGGGCGTGATCTCGCCCTTGGCCTTCTGCTCGCGCGCTTCGAGCAGGTACTTGGGGCGCAGGAAACTGCCCACGTGGTCGTAGCGGGCGGGCAAGGCGGCGTGCTGTGACATGGATGACTCCGTCGTGATGGGGGAACGAGCGGAACATCGTATCGCCTTCGAAACATCGGCGGCTTGAATCAAACGACTCGCCCCGGCTCCGCTTACTGCGCCGACGGCAGACGCGCACGCAGGCAGAAGCTGCCGTGCGCGATGATCGCGCGGTTCATCTGGTTATCGCGCAACAAAGAATCCCGTCGGAGGCCGCTAGGTGATTGCCAGCTGCGCCGGGTGTTGCAAAGTGTTGAAAATAGCCCGGGTCCGCGTTCCGCCCCTCAAAGGAAAAACCATGCAAAGACGCCATCTCATCCAGACCGCCGCCCTGTCGGCGCTAGCGCTTTCAATGTCGCTGGCCAGCGCCCAGGACAACAAGTTCAAGATCGGCCTGATCCTGCCGATGACGGGCCAGTCGGCCTCCACCGGCCGCCAGATCGAAGCCGCCGCGCGCCTCTACATGGCCCAGAACGGCGACACCGTGGCCGGCAAGAAGGTCGAGCTGATCGTCAAGGACGACACCGGCCTGCCCGATGTCACCAAGCGACTGGCGCAGGAACTGGTGGTGAACGACAAGGTCAATGTGCTGGCCGGCTTCGGCCTCACGCCGCTGGCGCTGGCCGTGGCACCGATCGCCACGCAGTCGAAGACGCCTGAAGTGGTGATGGCCGCCGCCACGTCGAGCATCACCGAAGCCTCGCCCTACATCATCCGTTCGAGCTTCACGCTGCCGCAGGTGTCGGTGGCCATGGGCGACTGGGCGCCGAAGAACGGCGTGAAGACAGTCGTCACGCTGGTGGCCGACTACGGTCCCGGCAACGACGCCGAGAAGTTCTTCAGCGAGCGCTTCCAGCTCAACGGCGGCAAGGTGATCGAGAAGCTGCGCGTGCCGCTGCGCAACCCCGACTTCGCGCCGTTCCTGCAGAAGGTGCGCGACGCCAAGCCCGACGCGCTGTTCGTCTTCGTGCCTTCGGGCGCGGGCGCGGCCGTGATGAAGCAGTTCCTCGAGCGCGGCATGGACAAGGCCGGCATCAAGATGATCGCCACCGGCGACGTGACGGACGACGACCAGCTCAACGACATGGGCGATGGCGCGCTGGGCGTGGTCACCTCGCACCACTACTCGGCCGCGCACCCCTCGGCGATGAACAAGAAGTTCGTCGAGGCCTTCCAGAAGGCCAACCCCAAGATGCGCCCCAACTTCATGGCCGTGGGCGGCTATGACGGCATGCGCGTGATCTACGAAGCGCTCAAGACCACCAAGGGCCAGGGCGGCGGCGAAGCGCTGCTGGCGGCCATGAAGGGCCAGGTCTTCGAGAGCCCGCGCGGCCCGGTGCTGATCGATGCGCAGACGCGCGACATCGTGCAGGACGTGTACCTGCGCAAGGTCGAGAAGAAGGACGGACAGCTCTACAACGTCGAGTTCGACGTGATCAAGGGCGTGAAGGATCCGGGCAAAGCTAAATAATGCTCGCCCCCAGGCTGCGCGCACTTCGTGTCGCTTCGCCTTCCCCCTACCGGGGGCAACACCTGCGGCCCGGCGAAGCCGGTTCCGCGGTGTTTCCCGAACGGGCCGCTTTTGTGCAGCACGCTGATAGATAGCTGACATGTTGACCATTCTTTTCGACGGCATCGCCTACGGCATGCTGCTTTTCGTGCTCGCCGTCGGCCTGGCCGTGACGCTCGGGTTGATGAACTTCATCAACCTCGCGCACGGCGCCTTCGCCATGGCGGGCGGGTACCTCACGGTGTTCGCGATGCAGAAGCTGGGCATGCCGTTCCTGGCCTGCCTGCCGTTCGCGTTCATCGTCGTCGCGTTGGCCGGGGCATTGCTCGAACGCACGCTCTATCGGCCGATGTACGGCAAGCCGCACCTCGACCAGGTGCTCTTTTCCATCGGCCTCGCCTTCATGGCCGTGGCGGCCATCGACTACTTCGTGGGATCGTCGCAGCAGAACGTGCAGCTGCCCGAGTGGCTGCGCGGCCGTACCGAAATCGGCGACGGCGCGCTGCTGCTGGGCATGGGGCACTACCGGCTCTTCATCATCGGCGTGTGCGCAGTGCTCACGGTGGTGCTGCAGCTCATCCTCTCGAAGACGCGTTTCGGCAGCCGGCTGCGCGCCGCGGTCGACGATCCGCGCGTGGCGGCGGGGCTGGGCATCAACGTGAACATCGTGTTCCTGCTGACCTTCGCCGTGGGCTCCGGGCTCGCGGGGCTGGGCGGTGCGCTGGGCGCCGAGATCCTCGGGCTCGACCCGACCTTTCCGCTCAAGTACATGATCTATTTCCTGATCGTGGTGTCGGTCGGCGGCACCTCGTCGATCACCGGGCCGCTCGCGGCGGCGCTGCTATTGGGCATTGCCGACGTGGCGGGCAAGTACTTCATTCCGAAGATGGGTGCGTTCACCGTCTACCTGCTGATGATCCTCATATTGATGTGGCGGCCCCAAGGCCTGTTCACCCGCAAAGGGGGGCGCTGAATGAGCACGCCTTCTTCTGCGACCGATCTCCAGTCGGCCCTGCTGCGCAAGGCGCGCTGGCACCCGCTCGAGTTCGTTGTCTGGGCCGTGGCCTTCGCGCTGCCGCTCGTGATGCCTTCGCACTCGCTGCTGATCAACGAGATCGCCATCGTCGCGCTGTTTGCGATGTCGCTCGACCTGATCCTCGGCTACACCGGCATCGTGTCGCTGGGCCATGCCGCCTTCTTCGGCTTCGGCGCGTATGCGGCGGCGCTGTTCGCCAAGCTCGTGATGCCCGACCCGACCGTGGGGCTCGTGGTCGCCACTGTGCTCTCCGCGCTGCTGGGCCTCGTCGCCAGCGTGACGATCTTGCGCGGCAGCGACCTCACGCGCCTGATGGTCACGCTCGGCACCGCGCTGCTGCTGCTCGAACTCGCCAACAAGCTCGACTGGCTCACCGGCGGTGCCGACGGCCTGCAGGGCGTGGTGATGGGGCCGGTGCTCGGCCTGTTCGACTTCGACCTGTACGGCCGCACGGCCGCCTGGTATTCGCTGGCCGTGATGCTGCTGCTCTTCCTGCTGATGCGCCGGCTGGTGCATTCGCCGTTCGGCGCCACGCTCAAGGCCATTCGCGACAACCGGCTGCGCGCCATGGCCATCGGCATCCCGGTGGTGTCGCGCCTTGCGGTCATCTACACCGTGGCAGCCGGCATCGCCGGAGCCGCGGGCGCGCTGCTGGCGCAGACCACCGGCTTCGCCTCGCTCGACGTGCTGGCCTTCGACCGCTCGGCCGACGTGCTGCTGATGCTGGTCATCGGCGGCGTGGGCTGGCTCTATGGCGGCGTGGCGGGCGCGATCGTGTTCAAGCTGCTGCAGACCTGGCTGTCGGCCGTGACGCCGCAGTACTGGATGTTCTGGATCGGCCTGATCCTGGTGCTGCTGGTGCTGGTCGGGCGCGACCGGCTGCTGAAGCCCTGGACGTGGTACGGCGCCGGCAAGAAGAAGGGTGGAGCGGCATGAGCGACACCGTTCTTTCCACCCACGGCCTCGTGATGCGCTTCGGCGGCATCACGGCCACCAACAACGTGTCGATGGAGCTCAAGCGCGGCGCGCGCCATGCGCTGATCGGCCCCAACGGCGCGGGCAAGACCACGCTGATCAACCAGCTCACGGGCGTGCTCACGCCGACCGAAGGCCGCATCACGCTGCTCGGCGAAGACATCACGACGCTCGCGCCGCACAAGCGCGTGGCGCGCGGGTTGGTGCGCACTTTCCAGATCAACCAGTTGTTCGATTCGATGACGCCGCTCGAAACGCTGGCGCTCGTGGTGTCGCAGCACCAGGGCATCGGCGCGCAATGGTGGCGTCCGCTGGGCGCCAGCAAGGCGATCGCGGAGCGCGCGGCGCAACTGCTCGAACAATTTCACCTGAGCGACGTGGCACAGCAGCAGGTGAAGCACCTGGCCTACGGCAAGCGCCGCCTGCTGGAAATCGCCATCGCGCTGGCCTGTGAGCCACGCGTGCTGCTGCTCGACGAGCCGGTGGCGGGCGTGCCCGCAGGCGAGCGTGAGGAGCTGTTGCAGACCGTGGCCGCGCTGCCGGCCGACGTGTCGGTGCTGCTGATCGAGCACGACATGGACCTGGTGTTCAGTTTTGCCGACCGCATGACGGTGCTGGTCAACGGTACGCTGCTGACCGAAGGCGACCCCGAAACCATCGCCAACGATCCCAAGGTGAAAGAGGTCTATCTGGGCCACGGAGAAACCGCCCATGTCTGAGCTGCTGCGCACCGAGAACCTGAGTGCCGGCTACGGCGAGGCCGTGGTACTGCACGACGTGGCGTTCGCGCTCGGCGAAGGCCAGACGCTGGCGCTGCTGGGCCGCAACGGCACGGGCAAGACCACGCTGATCAACACGCTTGCCGGCGCCACGCGCCAGCATGGCGGCAGCATCACGCTGAGCGGACAGGCGCTGCACAAGCTCGCGCCGCATCAGCGCGCGGCGGCCGGCATCGGCTGGGTGCCACAGGAGCGCAACATCTTCAAGTCGCTCACGGTGCACGAGAACCTCACGGCCGTGGAACGGCCCGGCAAGTGGAATCCGCAGCGCGTCTACGAGATGTTCCCGCGTCTCGCGGAGCGCAAGACCAACCTGGGCACGCAGCTGTCGGGCGGCGAGCAGCAGATGCTGGCCGTGGGCCGCGCGCTGGTGCTGAACCCCAAGCTGCTGCTGCTCGACGAGCCGCTCGAAGGGCTCGCGCCGATCATCGTGGAGGAGCTGCTGCGCGCCATCCGCCGCATCACGCAGGACGAGGGGCTGGCCGCGATCATCGTGGAGCAGCATCCGCAGGCGATCCTCGCGATTTCCGACGAGGCAGTGGTGTTGGACCACGGCACCATCGTGCACAAGGACAGCGCCGCGGCGCTGCGCACCCAGCCGCAGGTGCTGGACCGGCTGCTGGGCGTCGCGCGCTAGACGAGTTCCGCGAGGCGCGCCTTCCAGTCTTCGGCACGGCCCAGCCACGGGCCGATGTCGATGCGGCTGGCGCTGCCATCGGCCCGCGTCAGCACGAAGGTCGGAAAGCCCTGGCCGCCCGCGCGTTGCAGCAGCTGGCGGCTTTCGGCGATGTGCTGCGCGGTCGCTTCTCCCGCCAGGCGCTCGACGGCTGCAGCAAAGGCTTCGGCATCGAAACCGAGCTCCGCGGCCACCGCCTTCAGCACTTGCGCATCGGCGATGCGGCGGCCTTCGACATAGTGCGCACGCTGCAGGCGATGCACCATGTCCAGCCCGCCGCCTGAGCGCAGCGATTCGGCCGCGAGGATGGCGGTGATCGGCGGCTCGGAATCCATCACCGCGCCGGTGTCGCGCAGCAGTCCTTCGAAGTAGCCTTCGCCGAAGGGCTGGCCCGTCATCTCGGCGATGCGCCGGTCGTGCGGCATCACGTACTCGCGCCATTGCGGCGTGATCGCGCGGCGGTTGGCGCCGGTCATCATGCCGCCGCCATGGAACGCGACCTGCAGGCCCGGCACGTTGCGCGCCGCATCGACCAGCGGCGCGGCGGCGTAGCACCAGCCGCACAGCGGGTCGAAGATGTAGTGAAGGGTGGTGGTGTCGTTCACTGCGGCCATTTCATTTCTCCCTTGATGACCTTGGCGCCGAGTTCCAGCGACGAGGCGCCTTCCAGCTTCGGGTAGCGCTTCTTCATCGCGGCGATCAGCGCGACCGAGTCCTTGGCCTTGGCGGCTTCGGTCTCGAAGGCCTGCAGGTAGCTGCGCGTGAACTTCACAGAGGCCAGCGTGTACGGCGCCGAGCCGTTGGCGTTCGGCAGGTAGTGGCCGGGCACCACGGTCTTCGGGTGCAGGGCTTCGATGCGGCCCAGCGTCTTGATCCACTCCTGGCGCGACTCGAGCGTCTGCGTGTCGGCCACCCACACGTGGATGTTGGCCGAGACGGGGATGCCGCCGACCACGGCCTTCAGCGAAGGAATCCAGCCAAAGCTGCGTTCGGGCGTGGGGCCGTCGAGGCCGACGACCTGGATCTTGCGGCCTTCGAGCGTGAGGCTGTCGCCGGCCAGCGGCTCGGGCACGACCAGCGCCTTGGGCGCGTTCTCCTTGAGGATCGGGCCCCAGTGCGCGAGCTTGCCGTCCTTCGAGGCCTGGATCGCGGCCACGGTCTGCGGCGTGGCAACGATCTTCGCGTCGGGGAAGGCGGCCTGGATCACGTCGAGGCCGAAGTAGTAGTCGGGATCGCTGTGGCTGATGTAGACCGTGGTGAGCTTCTTGCCCGTGGCCTTGATCTTCTGCACCAGCGCCTCGGCGTCGTTGCGCTGGAACTGGGCGTCGATCAGCACGGCATCGGTCTGGCCGGTGACGATTTCCGACGAGACCGGGAACATCGATTTCGTGCCGGGGTTGTAGACGTCGAGTTTGAGGGGCTGGGCGGCCTGGGCGGCAAGCGGGGCGAGGCTCAGCGTGGTGGCGAGGGCAGCGGCGGAGAGGAGGGCTCTGCGGAACATGGCGGCGATCTTTCTGAATGTGTGATGTGAAGAGGTGACAGCGCTGAATGCCCCGAATGTTAGGTTGCGAAAATCGAAACAAAAACCCGATGATTCACAACGAATAGTTTCGGATTTCGGCCGAATGGGCTTCCGGATCGTCAGTCCGTGGCGCACCGCTCGAGGTGCGCGACCAGCAGCTGCGCCGACGGCGACAGCGCCGCCTCGCCGCGAAAGCAGATCGCGAAACGCCGACGCGCCCACGCGTCGGTGAGCGGCATCAGCCGCAGGCCGAAGGCATCGGTGAAGGGCCGCGCCACCTCCGCCGGCACCACGCTGATCGCGAGCCCGGCCCGCACCACCCGCAATGCCGCGTCGAAGTTGGAAACCAGCACGCGGTACACCAGCGGCTTGCCCGCCACCGCCGCCTCGCGCGCCAGCATCAGCTGCACGGCGCTCAACGCCGGCATGCCGACGAATTCGTGGTCGAGCACCTGCTCGAAGCGCACGTGCTCGTGCCTTGCGACGGGATGCGACGGGTGCGCGACGATGGCGAGGTGGTCGGAGCGGTAGTTGCGCCGCTCCAGGCCGTCGAGGTCGGCGGCGTCCCAGCACAGGCCGATGGAGGCGCTGCCCTCGCGGATGCCGCGCACGATCTCGGGGCTCACGCGCTCTTCCATGTCGACGCGGATGTTGCGGTGGGCCGGGTCCTTCAGAAAGCCCGCCACGTCTTCCGCCAGCGATTCGGCCATGACCGACGCCGAGGCCAGGATGCGCACATGCCCGCGAGCGCCGCCCGCGTAGGCGGCCATGTCGCGCTCGATGCGGTTGACGCTGCCGAGCATCGCGCGGGCGTGCTCCAGCAGGGTTTCGCCGGCCGGCGTGGGCACCACGCCGCGGCGCTTGCGCAGCAACAGCGGCGTGCCCACCGCTTCTTCGAGCTGGGCCAGCCGCTTGCTGATGGCCGAGCCGACGATGCTGGCCTGCTCGCCAGCGCGCGCGATGCTGCGCGTTTCGCAGACGGCGACGAACAGGCGCAGGGTGGTGAGGTCGAGGTCTCTCATGGTGTTCCGTTCTGGAATCAAATGGCTTCCAAAATATACCTTCTGGGTCGAATTGGAACTTCTAATATCAACGCCGTACCCTCACGACGGAGACAAAGTCTTGATTCACCCCTTCCTGCCGCCCCGCGCGGTCGTCCGCGAAGTGGGCCTGCGCGACGGCCTGCAGAGCATCGCCCGCGTGCTGTCCACCGAACGCAAGCTCGAATGGATCCGCGACGCGCATGCGGCCGGCCAGCGCGAGATCGAAGTCGGCTCCTTCGTGCCGGCGCACCTGCTGCCGCAACTGGCCGACACGGCCGAACTGCTGGCCTATGCGAAGACCTTGCCGGGCCTCTTCGCGTCGGTGCTGGTGCCCAACCTGAAGGGCGCGGAGCGTGCCATCGCGGGCGAGGCCGACCTGATGATCGTGCCGCTCTCGGCCAGCCACGCGCACAGCCTCGCCAACCTGCGCAAGACGCCCGACGAGGTGGTGGCCGAGGTGGGCCGCATCCGCGCCGCGCGCGATGCCGCGGGCTCGAAGACGCTCATCGACGGCGGCGTGGGCACGGCCTTCGGCTGCACGCTCCAGGGCCACGTCGACGCCGACGAAGTACTGCGGCTGATGCAGGCGCTGCTCGACGCGGGGGCCGACCGCGTGAGCCTTGCCGACACCGTCGGCTATGCCGATCCGGCGATGGTCCGCAGCCTGTTCGAGCGGGCGCTGCGCATCGCGGGCGACCGGCTGTGGTGCGGCCACTTCCATGACACGCGCGGCCTCGGGCTGGCCAATGTCTATGCCGCGCTGGAAGTCGGCGTGACGCGCTTCGACGCCTGCCTCGCCGGCATCGGCGGCTGCCCGCATGCGCCCGGGGCCAGCGGCAATGTCGACACCGAAGATCTCGTCTTCATGCTCGAGAGCATGGGCGTCGCGACCGGCGTCGATCTGCCGAAGCTGCTCCAGCTGCGCAAGCGCGTGGCGGGCTGGCTCGAAGGCGAAACGCTGCAGGGCACGGTATGGCGCGCGGGCTTCCCGAAGACCTTCGCGGCCACGGCGGGGGTCACGGCATGAGCACGACCGGCACCCAAGAAAAGCGCCTGCCGCTCGCCGGCATCCGCGTGGTCGAGTTCACGCACATGGTCATGGGGCCGACCTGCGGCATGGTGCTCGCGGACCTGGGCGCGGAAGTCATCAAGGTCGAGCCGATCGAGGGCGACCGCACGCGGCACCTGCTGGGCGCGGGGGCCGGCTTCTTTCCCATGTTCAACCGCAACAAGAAGAGCATTGCGCTCGACCTCAAGAAGCCCGAGGGCATCGAGGCCGCGCTGCGCCTGTGTGCCACCGCCGACGTGGTGGCGCAGAACTTCAAGCCCGGCACCATGGACAAGTACGGCCTGGGCTATGCCGCGCTCGGCAAGCTCAACCCGCGCCTCGTGTACGTGAACCACACCGGCTTCCTGCCCGGCCCGTACGAGCACCGCACCGCACTCGACGAGGTGGTGCAGATGATGGGCGGCCTCGCCTACATGACCGGCCGCCCCGGCGATCCGCTGCGTGCCGGCACCAGCGTGAACGACATCATGGGCGGCATGTTCGGCGCCATCGGCGCCATCGCCGCGCTGATGCAGCGCGCCGAGACCGGCAAGGGGCAGGAGGTGCAGTCCGCGCTGTTCGAGAACAACGTGTTCCTGGTCGGCCAGCACATGCTGCAGTACGCCATCACGGGGCAGGCCGCCGCGCCGATGCCCGAGCGCATCTCGGCGTGGGCGCTGTACGACGTGTTCACCGTGAAGGACGGCGAGCAGATCTTCCTGGCCGCGGTGAGCGACGCGCAGTGGAAGACCTTCTGCGACGCGCTGGGCTTCGACGACCTGAAGGCCGACCCGGCCCTGCGCACCAACAACGACCGCGTGCGCTTGCGGCCCACGCTGCTGGCCGATCTGCGCCAGCGCCTGGCCGATCGTTCGGCGGCGGAACTGTCGGCGATCTTCGAGGCCAGGGGCCTGCCGTTCGCGCCGATCACGCGGCCGGAAGACCTGTACGAAGACCCGCACCTGAAGGCCACCGGCGGGCTCGTGGACATCCGCCTGCCCGACGGCGAGCGTGCCGGCGAAACGGCGCAGACGACGCTGTTCCCGATCACGCTCGGCGGCGAGCGCCTTGGCGTGCGCCTGAATCCGCCCACGCTCGGCGAGCACACGCGCGAACTGCTGGCCGAGCTGGGCTATGCACGCGAGCAGGTGGACGCCCTGCACGCCGATTCGGCGGTGGCCTGAGCCTGCGATCCTTTTCCCAAAACATAAAGAGAGACAAGACCATGACGAAGACACTTCCCTCGACGAACCTGAATCGCCTGAACCGCCGCGCGGTGCTCGGCCTCGGCGCGTGCGCCGCCGCGGTGGCCGCGATGGGTGTGCGTCCCGCGTTCGCGCAGGGCTCCGACAAGCCCATCCGCTTCATCCTGCCGATCAGTGCCGGCTCGGGTGTCGACACCATCGTGCGCGCGGCCGCGCCCGCGCTCGGCAAGGCCTTCGGCCAGCCGGTGTTGATAGAGAACCTGCCGGGCGCGGGTGGCATCACCGGCGCGGCGGCCATCGTCAAGGCCGCGCCCGACGGGCTCACGCTGGGCATGGTGTCGAACAATCACGTCATCAATCCGGCGGTGTTCAAGAAGATGCCCTTCGACGCGATCAACGACGTCACGCCGATCAGCGTGGTGGGCGCGACGCCGCTGGTGCTGCTGGTGAACCCGAAGGTGCCCGCGAAGAACGTGAAGGAACTGGTGGCGCTGCTGCGCGCCAAACCCGGGGGCTACAACTACGCCTCGTCGGGCAACGGCACCATCATCCATCTTGCCGGCGAGATGTTCATGGACGAGGCCGGCGTGAAGGCACGGCACATCCCCTACAAGGGCACCGGGCCGATGGTGACCGACATGATCGGCGGGCAGGTCGAGATGGGCGTGGTCGCGCTGCCGGCCGTGCAGCAGCACATCCGAAGCGGGGCGCTGCGCGCCATCGGCCTGTGCGGGGCGACGCGCTCGCCGGCCGCGCCGGAGATTCCGACCATCGCGGAGCAGGGGCTGCCGAACTACGCGGTCGAAGGCTGGTTCGCGGTGATCGGCCCGCCGAAGATGCAGGCGGCCGACGTGCAGCGCGCGCACGATGCGGTGGCCGCGGCCTTCACCAGCGCCGAAGTGCGCGAAGCGATGGACAAGCAAGGCAACGTCATCAAGCCCACGACGCCCGAGCAGGCCGCGAGCTACTTCCGCAGCGAGGCCGCGCGCTATGCGGCGCTGGTGAAGAAAGCGAACGTGGTGCTGGAGTAAGGTTCTTGCTCCTTCCCCCTCTGGGGGAAGGCTGGGATGGGGGCAGGCGGCCGTCGATGAGGCGCTGCGTTGCGGCCGATGCCGTCGTGCCCCCACTCCGACCCTCCCCCGGGCAGGGGAGCAAGAAAAATCAAGCAGGCCCGACCGCGCGGTACAACGCCCGCACGAAATCCGACTGCGTGATCATCCCCGTCAACCGCTTCTCGCCGTCGATGATCGGAATGTGGTGATGCCCGCCCTCGGAGAACAGCGGCACCAGGTCGACCACGGGCCGGTCCGCACTGGCCACGCGCACCTGGCGCGTCATGATCTGGCCGACCACCTCCGGCTTGTTCGACATCACCGTGCGCGTGGCGCGGATCAGGTCGCGCAGCTTGCCGGCGATGCCGTCATGGTGCTGCAGGTCGAGCTGGCGGAAGAAGTCGGCCTGCGTGACGATGCCGACCACGCGGCGTGTGCGGTCGGTGACGGGCAGGGCCTTGATGTGTCGTTCGTGCATCAGCGTCCAGGCTTCCTGCAGCGGCGTGCCGAACTCCACCGAGATGGGCACGCTGGACATGATGTCGGCGCAGGTCAGCGTACCGAGGCGCCGCTTGTACGACTCGAGCTCGGTTTCGCGGATCAGCGATTCGAGGTCGTCCCGGCTGATGTCGAGCACCTGGTTGTAGCGCGTCAGCACCGCGTCGATGTCGGCCTGGCTGAAGCGCGCATCGGCAGCGGGCGGGCGCACCACCTGCACGTGCGGATAGCGCCGCCCGGTGAGCGTGTTGTAGGCCACGCCGGCCAGCACCAGCAGCAGCGAATTGGTGAGGAAAGGGAAGAGGGCGGCCGAGAAATGCGTGGTGTGCGTCAGCACCGCCAGCAGCGCCGCGGCGCCGCCGGGCGGGTGCAGGCAGCGTGCACTGAACATCAGGCCGATGGCGCCGGCCACGGCCACGGCGGCGGCCAGCGCGGGGTCGGGAATCCAGTTGGCGGCGGCGATGCCGACCAGCGCCGACAGCGTGTTGCCGCCGATGACCGACCACGGCTGCGCCAGCGGGCTCGCCGGCACGGCGAACACCAGCACGGCGCTGGCGCCCAGCGGCGCGATCAGCCAGACGGTCGCGGCGAGCGGGCCGGCCAGCCACCGGCACAGCAGCGCCGTGGCCAGCAGCCCGAGGCCGGCGCCCGCAACCGCGCGCAGCCGTTCGCGCGCATCGACGGTGGTGCGGCCCGGCAGCCAGGCGCGCGCGTGATTCAAGAGTGCCTCGAACCGCATCGCAGCCTCCGGCCTCAGCCTTCGTGAGCCACCAGGCGCCCGATCTCGGGCCAGCGGCCATGCAGCCACACCCATGCGACCAGGCCGATGCCGAGCATGCCCATGGAGGTCAGCGCCAGCGCGAGCGTCGAGTGCATCACCAGCGGCGCCACCGCACCGGCCACGATGCCGTTGGCGGTGGAGCCGATCACGGCCTGCAGCGACGAGCCCATGCCGCGGCGCTCCGGGTGCAGGTCGAGCACCAGCAGCGTGACCACCGGCACCATCAGCGCCCAGCCGAAGGCGAATACCGCGAGCGGCCACAGCGCCCAGGCCACGTGCGCCTCGAAGAAGGTGTTGGCCACCACGTTGACCACCGAAGTCGCCAGCATGATGACGAAGCCGTCGCGGATCTGCCGCTTGGGCGCCACCTTGCCGGCCATGCGGCCGCTGGCACGTGCGCCGAGCATGATGCCGCCGATCGTCAGCAGGAAGAACCAGAAGAACTGCTGCGGCTGCAGCGCGAGGTGGTCGCCCAGGAACGCGGGCGCGGCCAGCACGTAGAGGAACATGCCGTTGAAGGGCACGCCACTCGCGAAGGCCAGCAGCAGGAAGCGCGGGTCGGAGCACAGGTCCCAGTAGCCGCGCAGCAGGTACCGCACCTGGAAGGGCTGGCGGTGGTCCTTGTGCAGCGTCTCGGGCAGCAGCTTGTAGTTGGCGGCGAACAGCACCACGCCCACGGCCACCAGGAACCAGAACACAGCATGCCAGCCCGCGTGCACGAACAGGAAGCCGCCCACGATCGGCGCGATGGCCGGGGCCACGCCGAAGTAGATCGTGACCTGGCTCATCACCCGCTGCGCCTCGGCCGGCGGGAACATGTCGCGGATCACCGCGCGCGAGACCACGATGCCGGCGCCGGTCGAGAGGCCCTGCAGCCCTCGGAACAACACGAGCTGCGTGATGTTCTGCGACAGCGCGCAGCCCAGCGAGGCGAGCGTGAACACTGCCAGTCCCCACAGCACCACGGGCCGGCGGCCGAAGCTGTCCGACAGCGCGCCGTGGAACAGGTTCATGAATGCGAAGCCGAACAGGTAGGCCGAGAGCGTCTGCTGCATCTCGGCCGGCGTGGCGCCGATGGAGCGCGCGATGCCCGAGAAGGCCGGGATGTAGGTGTCGATGGAGAAGGGCCCGAGCATGCCGAGCACTGCGAGCAGCACGGCAAGCGCCCAGCGTGGGGCTTGCCAGAGCTTGTCTGCATCGGGATTCATGAGGTTTGCTCCATTCTTCTTGTCGCGAAGGCCAAAAAAGAAAGCGCCCTTGCGGGCGCCTCCTCGTCAGAGAAATACCGGGAGACCGGCTTAGAGCGTATCAATAAAGCTGCGCAGCTTGTCGGAGCGGCTCGGGTGCTTCAGCTTGCGCAGCGCCTTGGCCTCGATCTGGCGGATGCGCTCACGCGTCACGTCGAACTGCTTGCCGACCTCTTCCAGCGTGTGGTCGGTCGACATCTCGATACCGAAGCGCATGCGCAGCACCTTGGCTTCGCGCGGCGTGAGGGAGTCCAGGATGTCCTTCACCACGTCGCGCAGGCCGGCTTGCATGGCGGCCTCGATGGGGGCCGTGTTGCTGCTGTCCTCGATGAAGTCGCCCAGGTGCGAATCGTCGTCGTCGCCGATGGGGGTTTCCATCGAGATCGGCTCCTTCGCGATCTTCATGATCTTGCGGATCT
>Ga0209257_1001062_pt1 | contig 36333 bp, 33 predicted proteins | sample AraplaCvi_mCL_r2_FD_184277 | JGI IMG/M metagenome (GOLD analysis project Ga0209257, IMG submission 184277) | Arabidopsis root microbial communities from North Carolina, USA - plate scrape MF_Cvi_mCL_r2 (SPAdes) (version 2) | ecosystem: Host-associated > Plants > Roots > Endosphere | place: USA...
TCGGAATACGGGAATTCTAGAACGACGCGCACGGGAGCGGCCCGGCGCGCCGCACGGTTCAGCGATGCAGTTCGCCGGCGGCTTCGGGCTGGTAGCGGATCGAGAGCACGCGCAGGTGGATCGTGCGTCCGCCCGGAAGCGGCCATTCGATGGAATCGCCCACGTGCAGGCCGAGCAGGGCGCTGCCGACCGGGGCCAGGATCGACACCTTTTCCGCGCTGCCATCGGCGTCGCGCGGGAAGACCAGCGTCAGCTCATGTTCCTCGCCATTGGTTTCGTCGAGGAAACGGGCGGTGGAGTTCATGGTGATGACGTCCGGCGGCATCTGCGACGGCTCGACGATCGTGGCGCGCTCCAGTTCGGCTTCCAGCGCGGACGTGTCGATGCCCTGCGCGGCCGGGGTTTCCAGCTGCGATTCGATGCGCTCCACGTCCAGGCGCGACATCAGCAGCGGGGGCTTGGGTTCGGACATTGCAAATCTCCAAAGCAACGCGGGCGCCGCACCCGGTGCGTCGCCCGCAGAGGAAAATGTCCGGCGACCATAGCCCCGAGCGGTCGGGGCTTCAAGCCGACAATGCCGGTCCGGCGGTCTCGCGGGCATTGCGGAAGTGGGCGGATGGGGCAGGCTGGATCGAATGTGAAAATTTTCGTGACGAGGCGTTGACAAGGCGCTCTTCGCACCGCAACATACGCGGCCTCGCTCGGCGAAACACCGAAGCGATGCCCAGGTGGCGGAATTGGTAGACGCACTAGTTTCAGGTACTAGCGGGTAAAACCGTGGAGGTTCGAGTCCTCTCCTGGGCACCAAATGATTCACGCTGAATGGCCTCACGGCCCGGCACAAAGAACCCGCGCATTGCGCGGGTTTTTTGTTGCCTGTCGCCTGGTATCGCGACCGTCGTCGTCCTTGGTATTTCCGTCATCCGGCGAACGCCGGGACCCGCGCTCGTCATGCCTGGAACTCCCTCTGACGCAGAACACCTGACGCTCATTCCGCCTGCGCGGGAATGACCGGCGAAAGCGGCCACGACCGTAAACAGCCACGGCACCGCCAAGACACCGCATTCATGCCGATGTGCGACCATTCGCCGCATGAAACGAAAAGCCTCTGGCGCATCGAAATCCTCCAAATCCGGTGCCTCGAAGTCGGGCGCCAAGTCCGCCGGTTCCACATCAGGCAAGAAGACCTCCGGCAAGGCCGCCCCCCCGCGCGGCGGCAAGCCGGGCAAGTTCGCCGGAAGCTCCGGCGGCGGCCGCAAGGCGGCACCGCAGCGTCCCGCATGGATGCCCGAACCGCTCCCGCCCGCGCATCGCGCACGCGGCGGCGCCGCAGCGACGTTCAACGATCCCTACGCCGCACGCGAAGCCGCCCGCTACGAGCAGCCCATCGCCAGCCGCGAAGTGATCCTGCAGATGCTCGTGCAGGCCGACGGGCCGATGCTCGCCGAGGACCTCGCGCAGCAGCTGGGCCTGACCGAGGCCGACCGCTTCGACGCGCTGGGCAAGCGCCTGGGTGCGATGGTGCGCGACGGCCAGTTGCTGCGTAACCGCATGGGCGAATTCCTGCCGGCGCAGCAGCTCGACCTGATTCCGGGCGTCGTCATCGCCAATCCCGACGGCTTCGGCTTCCTGCGTCCGGAATCCGGCGGCGGCGACGACCTGTTCCTGCCGCCGATGGAAATGCGCAAGGCGATGCATGGCGATCGCGTGCTCGCGCGCGTCACGGGCGTGGACCGTCGCGGTCGCCGCGAAGGCGCGATCCTGCGCGTGCTCGAACGTCGCCTCAACCGTCTGATCGGCCGCTTCTGCCTGGAAGCAGGAATCAGCTACGTCGTGCCCGACGACCGCCGCATCCAGCGCAACGTGCAGGTCCCGCCGGACGAACGCCTGGGCGCGCAGAGCGGCCAGCTGGTGGTCGTCGAGCTGATCGAATCGCCCGACGAACACGGCCCGCAGCGCACGCCGATCGGGCGCGTGCTGGCGGTGCTGGGCGATCGCCTCACCGCATCGCTCGCGGTGCAGGCGGCGATCCACGGACACGAGATCCCGCACGAATTCCCGCAGGCCGTGCTCGATGAAGCCTCCGACGTGCCGCTCACCGTGCCCGAAGATATCGCCGCGCAACGCGTGGACCTGCGCGAGCTGCCGCTGGTGACCATCGACGGCGAAGATGCGAAGGACTTCGACGACGCGGTGTATTGCGAATCCAACCGCAACGGCTTCCGTCTGGTCGTCGCCATCGCCGACGTCTCGCATTACGTGCGCCCCGGAACGCCGCTCGACGAGGAAGCGCAGAAGCGCGCCACGTCCGTGTACTTCCCCGGCTTCGTCGTGCCGATGCTGCCGGAGACCCTGTCCAACGGGATCTGCTCGCTAAATCCGAAAGTGGATCGTCTGTGTTTCGTCTGCGACATGCAGATCGATCGCGAAGGCGAGGTCACCAGGTCGAAGTTCTACGAAGCGGTGATGAACTCGCATGCGCGCCTCACCTACACGCAGGTGTGGAACGCGGTGGGTGAAGACGTACGCGAGGAAGACAGGCAGGACGCGATCGAGCGCATCGGCTCGTTGCTGCCGAACGTGCAGCGTTTGCACCAGCTGTACCAGATCCTCGCGAAAGCGCGCGAGCGTCGCGGCGCGATCGAGTTCGAATCCAGCGAAGTGCGTTTCGTGCTCGGCCCGAAGGGCGAGGTCGTGCAGGCCGGCATGCTCCAGCGCAACGATGCGCACAAGCTGATCGAGGAATGCATGATCGCCGCGAACGTGGAAGCGGCGAAGTACCTGATGGCGAGCCACGTGCCGTCCCCGTTCCGCATCCACGAGCGTCCGCCGGAACAGAAGTACGCCGACCTGCTGGAATTCCTGAAGGAATTCAAGCTGCGCATGCCACCGTGGGGCCGCGTGGAGCCGCGCGATTTCACCGCGCTGCTGAAGAAGATCCGCGAACGCGCCGACGCGGCGCTGATCGAATCGGTGCTTCTGCGCAGCCAGTCGCTGGCGGTGTATTCGCCGGAAAACGTCGGCCACTTCGGCCTGGCGCTTGCGGCGTACACGCATTTCACCTCGCCGATCCGTCGCTATCCCGACCTGCTGGTGCATCGCGCGATCAAGTACGCGCTGACCGGCGGCCGTCCCGAGAAGTACCGCTATTCGCCCAGCGAGATGGCCGCGCTCACGCTGCAGTGTTCCGAACGCGAACGCCGCGCCGACGAGGCCGAGCGCGAGGTCGACGAGCGCTACCGCGCCGCGTGGATGGAGCAGCACGTCGGCGGCGAATTCGATGGCGTCATCAGCGGCGTCACCAGCTTCGGCCTGTTCGTCGAACTGGCCGATTCGAAGGTGAATGGCCTGGTCCATGTGACGCAGTTGCCGCACGACTATTACCAGTTCGATCCGATCCGCAAGACGCTGTCGGGTGAGCGATCCGGGCGCGAGTTCCGACTGGGCGATCGCGTGCGCATCGTGGTGATGAAGGCCAGCGTCGAGGAGCGGAAGATCGACTTCAAGCTGGTCGAGGAGCGTGGGGTGAAGTCGTTGCCGCCGCGCGGGCAGCCGGCGAAGCGGGTGAAGCAGAAGTATTGAGGCCGTCGCGGGGGTGTAGACCGGGTAGGCAAAGCGCACCGCGCCCCCGGGCAACACAGTCCTTATGGCGATGAGCGCGCCACAGCGCCTTGCACCGCTAACGCTGCGATTCTTGTGCGGTACCCGCGCTCGCCTTCGGCCTTACCCGGGCTACGAGGCGTCCGCGCCTTGCCATATTCCGGCCGAATCCGTTCAGAAATCCGAGGATTGCGCCGAAAAGCCCCGCAATCCGCGACCCATCGCACAAAACACTGGACCTGTGCCCGCGCGCGCCCGACGATAACGGTTTCGGGCGCCCGATGGCGCCCCGCTTTCCGGAACCCCCATGAGCCAGAAACAATGGATCGCCGGCATCAATGCCGTGTCGGCGGCGCTCGAACACGATGCCGAACACGTGCGTGAGGTGCTGATCGAGGCCGGCGCGAAGAACCCGCGCCTGACCGAGATCGAGAGCAATGCGCGCCGCCTCGACATCGACGTGCGCCGCGTTGCGACGCAGGCGCTGGACGGCGTGGTCGGCAACCTGCGCCACCAGGGCGTGGTCGCGCGCTATGCCGCGGCCAAGACGTGGAACGAGAACGAACTCGAAGCCCTGATCGAAGCCGCCGAAGGCCGTGCGCTGCTGCTGATCCTCGACGGCGTGCAGGACCCGCACAACCTCGGCGCCTGCCTGCGCAGTGCGGCGGCCGCGGGCGCGACGGCGGTGATCATCCCGAAGGACAAGTCGGTGCAGGTCAACGCGACCGTGCGCAAGACCTCCGCCGGCGCGGCCGACAGCGTCGCTGTCATCCCGGTGACCAACCTGGCCCGTACGATGCGCGATCTCCAGAAGCTGGGCGTCTGGCTGTACGGACTGGCAGGCGAGGCGGAAAGCTCGCTCTACGCGCTGGACCTGAAGGGCAATGTCGGCCTGGTGCTCGGCGGTGAAGCCGACGGCCTGCGACGCCTCACGCGCGAGAACTGCGACCAGCTGGTGCGCATTCCGATGCCGGGCGGCGACAGCGCCGGCGTGGAAAGCCTGAACGTGTCCGTGGCTGCGGGCGTCACGCTCTTCGAAGCGGTGCGCCAGCGGGGTTAAGCGTGGGCGGAAGGGGACGTTAACGCCTGCGGGGAAGTGGATTCGATTCGGGGTCGCGATGGGGGCTACGCAAACAAGGGGAGGGCGCCGCGCCTTGCGGCGATGGCTCGTCTTTGCCGCGTCGTGGCTGCCGGCGCTGGCGATGGCCGTCGGAACGGCGCAGGGCGCGGGACCGCCGCCGCTTCGCGATTACGTCCTCGATGCGTGGACGACGCGCAACGGCCTGCCACACAACTCGCTGCGCGACATCGCGCAGACGCCTGAAGGACATCTGTGGTTTGCGACCTGGGAAGGCGCGGTCCGCTACAACGGCATCGATTTCAACGTCATCGGCCGCGGCACCACGCCGGGCCTTCGCGATAACGGTGTCGGTTCGCTCTATGTCGATCCCGCCGGTCGACTGTGGCTCAGCGATTCGCGCGGCAACCTCGGACGCCTCCAGCCCGATGGTCAATGGCGTTTCTGGGAACGCGCGCGCGACTGGCCGCAGGCGCTGATCCACGACATGGCGATGGACAGCCGCGGCCGCATGTGGCTGCTGTTCGAAAACCACGGCATGGGACGCCTGGATCCCGACGATCGCTTCACTTATTTCGCGCCGCCGGCGGGCATTCCGTTGCCGGCGAATTTCCCCCGCATCGCCATCGATGCCGAAGACCGCATCTGGGTCGGCACGATGGACGGCCTGGTGATCCGCCAACCGGATGGCCGATGGGAGCGCGCACCGTCGCGCTGGAAGCTTCCGCCCGGACTTGCGTGGCCGTATCGCGGCGCCGACGGTTCGCTGTGGGTGGTGGCCGCCGACCGCGTGTATCGCGTGCAGGGCGACGACGCAGTGCTCGTGCAACACCTGCCGGGCCTGGGCCATTTCACCGCGATGCTGCGCGACCGCAACGGCGATGTCTGGCTGGGCACGGAAAACCACGGCCTGCTGCGTATCGGTTCGCACGGCGTGGAACGCCTGCTTCCGGGCGAAGTGCTGCCCAACGGACGCATCGGCAGCCTTCTGGAAGACGCCGAAGGCAGCATCTGGGTCGGCGCCAACGGTGGCCTGTTCCGTCTTCGCGAAACGCTGTTCAGCGCGATCACGCGACGCGATGGCGTTTCCGGCGAATACGTCCGCGCGGTGTTCGAGGACCGCGATGGCGATCTGTGGATTGGCGGCGGCGGTGGACTCGATCGCCTCGGCGCGGACGGCCGCATCCGCCATGCAGGAATTCGTAGCGACAGTCCGGATGCGTTGTCGGTGCTCAGCATCGCGCAGGGGAAAGACGGCGACCTGTACGTCGGCACCTACACCGACGGTGTGTTCCGCCTGCGCGATGGCCGCCTGCAACGCCGCTACGCGCAGGACGAAGGCGTGCCGAGCGGGCACGTCCGCGCGATCGCCGTGGACGCCGCCGGCACCGTCTGGGCCGGCACGCGACGCGGCCTGGTGACGCTGGGCGAGGACGGCGCACACGCGCCGACGACGCCCGGCCTGCCGCAAGGCCTGATCACCGCGCTGGCGAGCATCGACGGCGCGCTGTGGATTGGCTCAGTCGAAGGCGCGCACGTGCTGCGCGGCGGCAAGGTCGAACGCATCGATGTGGATGCGATGGGCGGAGCGCGCTCGGTGTTCGGTTTCCGCAGCGTGCACGGCGATGTATGGATCGCCACCGATCGCGGCCTGTATCGCTACCGCGACGGCAAGCTCGCGCGCGTCGGCCTCGAACAGGGCCTGCCCGTGGACGCCGTGTTCCAGCTCGTGCCCGATCGCGTCGGCAACGCATGGGTCACCAGCAATCGCGGCGTGCTGCGCATCCGCATGGAAGCGCTCGATGCGGTGGCCGACGGCGGCGCGGGCCCGCTGCCGAGCGAGCGTTACACCGAGGCAGATGGCCTGCCCAGTTCGCAGGCGAACGGCAGTTCGTCGCCGTCGGCGATCCTGCGTCGCGACGGCAGCGTGTGGATCCCGACCGCGGCCGGCATCGCGGCGGTGGATCCGGCGCGCTTGCAGCGTTATCTCGATCGCAGTCCGCCGCCGACGGTGATCGAGCGCGTCGAGCTCGACGGTCAAGGCGTTCCGTTCAATGCGCGCACCTCGCTGCCGGGTGGAAAGCGCATCGGCGTGTCGTACGTCGGCTTGAGCTACGTGATGAGCGATCGCATCCGCTATCGCACGCGGCTGATCGGGCTGGACACGCATTGGGTCGAACGCGATCGCCAGCGCACCGTGGAATACATGGGCCTGCCGCCGGGCGATTACGTGTTGCAGGTCGCGGCCGCGCATCCGGGCGGGCCGTGGACGCAGGACGTGGCGAACTGGTCGTTCACGATCAAGCCGCTCTGGTGGCAGCGCAGCGACGTGCGCGCACTCGCCGCGCTGCTGCTGCTGTACGCGCTGTACACGCTGTATCGCTACCTGGTGCATCGCTATCGCACGAAGAACCTGCGCCTTGCGCGGCTGGTCAACGAACGCACGCGCGACCTGCAGGCGCAGGCCGAACGCCTGCTCGCGGTGGATCGCGAACGCGCGCAGCTGCTCGAACGCGTGCGCCGGCAGGCCGTCGCCTACGAGCGACAGGCGCGCGAGGACGCGCTTACCGGCCTTCCGAATCGCCGCCGCTTCGACGAGATCCTAAAGCGCGACATGGCCGTGTCGCAGCGCGCCGGCCATCCGTTGTGTCTGGCGCTGATCGACCTGGATCATTTCAAGCGCATCAACGACACGCACTCGCACGCGGTGGGCGATGCGGTGCTGCGCGAGGCGGCGATCCTGTTCGCGGCCGGCAGCCGCACGGCGGACCTGCTGGCACGCCTGGGCGGCGAGGAGTTCGCGCTGCTGCTGCCCGACACGACGCTTGACGAGGCGATCACCATCTGCGAACGCATGCAGGCCACCTTCGAGGCCCACGCGACGTGGGCCGGCGTGGACGGCCTGCGCGTGACCTTCAGCGTCGGCATCGCCGAATGCCGTTTCGACGACACGCCCGCGCGCCTGATGGAACGCGCGGACGCGGCGATGTACCGCGCCAAGAACCAGGGCCGCAACATCATCTGCGTGGATGCGAATCCACCCGAAGCGCGCCTGTGACATGAACCGCGCCTGCGCCGTGACGGCGCCGCGCGCGGGGGTGTGGAATAATCGCCGCACACCAGGAAGCGGGGACGACCCCGCCGCTCCATTCGCACTCGGGGACGGCCCCATTCGCACTGGAGACTGTCATGCCCTGGATTCTTCTCGTTCTCGCCGGCCTGTTCGAAGTGGGCTGGGCCATCGGCCTGAAATACACCGACGGCTTCACGAAGCCCTTGCCGACCGTGGCCACCATCGCCGCGATGGCGATCAGCCTGGGGCTGCTCGGCATCGCGATGAAATCGCTGCCGGTGGGCACCGCCTACGCGATCTGGGTGGGTGTCGGCGCCGTCGGTACCGTGATCCTGGGCATCGTGCTGTTCAACGAACCGACCAATCCGCTGCGCCTGATCAGTGTCGGTTTCATCATCGCCGGGCTGGTCGGACTGAAGCTGGCCAGTCCGTAACGACGCTTCACGCCGCCGGTGTGCGCATGCGCGCGGGATTTCCCGCGACGGTCGCACCGGCGGGCACGTCGCGCGTGACCACGCTGCCTGCGCCGATGAGCGCGTCGTCGCCGATGGTCACGCCGGGCAGGATGATCGCGCCACCGCCGATCCACACGTTACGCCCGATGCGCACGGGTTTGCCGAACTCCCAGCCTTCGCGGCGCTGCGCCGGATCGCGCGGGTGGTCGGCGGTATAGATCTGCACCGCCGGCCCGATCTGCGTGCCGTCGCCGATGTCCACGCGCACCACGTCGAGGATCACGCAGTCGAAGTTGAGGAACACGCCGCGCCCGAGGTGCACGTTGAAGCCGTAGTCGCAGTGGAAGGGTGGGCGGATCTCGCTGCCTGCGCCGGCCGCTCCGAGGCGTTCGGCCAGCAATGCATGACGTTGCGCCGGCGTCATGCCCAGCGCCGCGTTGTAGCGCACCATCCATTCGCGCGCGTCGGCCTGCGCGGCCTGTATTTCCGCATCGTCGGCGCGATACAGCTCGCCGGCGAGCATCGCCTGCATCGGCGTCAGCGTGTCGCTCACGGCGCCACCACCGGCGGCTGCGCCGGCGGCCATGCGTTGACGATGCGGCAGAACAGCTGCGCCGTGCGCTCGGTGTCGTACACGGCCGAATGCTGCTCGTCGCTGTTCCACGACAGTCCCGCCGCCTGCACCGCGCGCGCGAGCACGGTCTGCCCGTACGCGACGCCGGCCAGGCTCACCGTGTCGAACACGCTGAAGGGATGGAACGGATTGCGTTTGTGGCCGCTGCGCGCGACTGCGGCGTTGAGGAAGTTCAGATCGAAGTGCGCGTTGTGCCCGACCAGGATCGCGCGCTGGCAGCCGTGCTTCTTCAACGCGGCGCGCACCGGAGCGAATACGGTTTCCAGTGCGACACGTTCGGTCTTCGCGTCGCGGAACGGATGGTCGATGTCGATGCCGGTGACTTCCAGCGACTTGGGGTCGATCTCCAGTCCCGGCGCGGGCACCACATGGCTGCTGGTGATCTCGCCGACGAACAGCAGGCCGTTCTCGTCGATGTCGATCGGCGCCACGGCGATTTCGAGCAGCGCGTGGCGATTCCAGTCGAAGCCGCCGGTTTCCACGTCCACAACCACCGGCAGGAAGCCGCGGAATCGTGAAGCAAGGCGGGCGGGCGGGGCGGGTGCGTCGGCGTTCTGCATGCCGGAAAGGTTAGCAGACGGTCCAAATGCGGCCGCCGTCGCCTCAGGCGGCTTTCGTCCCCAGCACCACGCCCACGCCACGCATCTGCTCGAACAGCGAACGCCCCTGTTCCACGAACGCGGCGACGTCGGCATGCCCGGCTTCCACGGCCAGCGCTTCCAACTGCGCGCGTCCGGTCAGTTCCGGCGATTCGTCGAGCCGCTGCAACAGGCGGAACGCCAGCGGGCTCAGCTGGGAGAACCGTACGTCACCGTCCGTTCCGCGACGCACCAGCAGCAGCGTCGGTTCCGGCGGAGGCGCATCGGGCCGATGATCCGGCCCGATGCGATGCACCGGCCACGCGTATGCGAGCGGCCAGGCCAGCGGCGACAGCGCGGGGATGCCATCGAGCAGATCGCCGGCAGCATCGTGGCAGGGCAGTTCCGCGTCGCTGATCTGGAGCGCGAGTTCCACCCATTCGTAGTGCGCCAGCTCGCCGGCGAATGGCGGAAGCGCCGGTACATCGTTGTCGCGTGCTTCCAGGAAACGCAGGAACTCGCGCCCCAGTTCGGGAAACAGCGGCGTCTGCGCGCGATGCACGCGGAAGAAATCGCGCACGAGCACGCGCCAGTCGTCGCCGAGCACCTGCTTGAGCACCGGGAAATTACCGGCCAGCAGGCTTTCGACGTTGTTGAACACGAGGTCGCGGTAGATCGCCACGCGCCGGTCTTCGATGCCATCCGGCGCGGGCGCGGCCTGCGGATCGCGCAGGTGGCGGGTGAGGGCGAGCTGCTGCGCGCGCAGGCGCGGCGGTGCGTCAGGCACGGGCATGCGCCTGCGATGCGGGTGCGTGTTCGCGCATGACGCGACGCACCGTGTCCAGTTCGCCGAGCAGTTCGGCGTAGGGCGGAATATTGAAATCGCGCTCCAGCAACGTCGGGCGCGCGCCGAAACGACGATAGGCATCGCCCAGAAGCGACCACACCGCGTCCTTCACCGGCGCGCCGTGCGTGTCGACCTTGAGGTCGTCCGCTTCGTCGTAGTGACCGGCGACGTGGATGCAGGCGATGCGATGGGCCGGCATCGCGGCGAGGAATTCGAGCGGATCGTAGCGATGGTTGATCGCGTTGACGTAGATGTTGTTGACGTCCAGCAGCAGGTCGCAGTCGGCTTCTTCCAGCACGGCGTTGATGAAGCCGGCTTCGTCGAGCGCGTTCTGGTCCCGGTCGACCGGCATCGTCGCGTAGTACGAGACGTTCTCCACCGCGATGCGGCGGCCGACGATGTCCTGCGTCTGGCGGATGCGCGCGGCGACGTGGCGCACCGCTTCCTCGGTGAACGGCAGTGGCAGCAGGTCGTAGAGCTGGCCGTCGTCGCTGCAGTAGCTCAGATGTTCGCTGTAGACCGCGACGTGGTGGCGGTCGAGGAAACGCCGTACGCGCGCAAGGAAGGTTTCGTCCAGCGGCGCGAAACCGCCGAGCGAAAGCGACAGTCCGTGGCACGAAAGCGTGTGTCGCGCGCTGAGTTCGTCGAGCGCTTCGCCGAGCTTTCCGCCGACGCCGATCCAGTTTTCGGGAGCGCATTCGAGGAAGTCGAAATCGCGCTTCGAATCGGAAGCGGGCGCTGCGTCCCGCAGCGGGCCCAACAGGGCCCGCCGCAGTCCGAGTCCGACTGAGTGATCAGGCAGGCTCATGCGCGATGCGTTGCGTGCGTTGCAGCGTCTTTACGCCATGCCGCCGCACTTGCCTTCGCCGCACTTGCCTTCCATCTTGTCGCCCTTCTTCGCCTTCAGTTCGTCGGCGGAGAGGAAGCCGTCCTTGTTCGCGTCGTGCGTGGCGAACTTGCTGGTGTCGCCGTTGTGCGCGGCGCCGAATTCGGCCTGCGACACCTTGCCGTCCTTGTCGGTGTCCATCTTGTCGAGGCCGCACTTGCCTTCGCCGGCCTTGGTGCCTTCGCCGGCGCTGACCATGTAACCCGACGCCAGGTCGGTCATGGCGAAAGCCGAGCCCGACAGGGCGATCCCGCCGGCCAGGGCGGCGCCGGCAACGAGGACGACGGTCTTGCTGGTCTTGCTGGACATGGGTGGAACTCCTGTACGCGATGCGGGGGAACCCGCGGAGATTGGCCCGGATTCCGAGCCTGGGAACGATGACAGGCGAAAGGCTAGCGATCGGTGAAATCGGAGGCGCGTGACGCGCTGCAACAGGCCTCGCGGCGACGGCGTTGTGCGCGGTTCACGACGCGGACGGCTGTAAGCGTTTACGGCGTTCGTCTGTTCGAGATCGCGACTTTGCGCAATCCGGTGCGCGGATGCATAGGCCATCAGTCGTGGTGGGGATGCGCGGATGCGCCCAGTAGAGCCTGAAACAGGCCGAAGCGGGCCTCGTAGCCCGGGTAAGCGAAGCGCACCCGGGGAGCCCTCTAGCCGCACAAACAAAAACGAGCCCGTTCGGGCTCGTTTCATTCGAACTCATTCCTCGCGTCGACCCGGGTGCGCTTCGCTTACCCGGGCTACAAGACCCTAAGCGGGTTACGGTGCCGCCGTCGTCGAGCTGCCATCGCGCTTCTCGCGCGGCGGCAGCGCTTCCTCGCCGCGCACGAGGAACCAGACGTTCTCGGCGATGTTGGTGGCGTGGTCGCCGATGCGTTCGATGTTCTTGGCCATGAACAGCAGGTGCGTGCACGGCGTGATGCTGCGCGCGTCTTCCATCATGTAGGTGAGCAGTTCGCGGAACAGCGCGGTGTAGGCCACATCCAGGTCGGCGTCGCGAGCGCGGACGCGCTGGGCGAGTTCGACGTTGTTGTCGCGATAGGCCACCAGCACGTCGCGAACCTGCTGCACGGCAAGGGTGCCGATCGCATGCAGCCCGCTCACGTGCGGCAGCGGCGGCGAGAGGTTCAGCGCGAGCGAGCGCTTGGCGACGTTGGCCGCGTAGTCGCCGACGCGCTCGATGTCGGAGGCGATGCGGATGGCGGCGAGGATCTCGCGCAGGTCGCGCGCCATCGGCCCGCGCAGCGCGAGCTTCATGACGTCGTGGCTGACTTCCTGCTCGAGCGCGTCGATCGCCTCGTCGTTGGCGATGATGCGTTCGGCGGCCTTGTCGTCGCGACGCTGGACCACGTCCAGCGCGGATTCCAGCTGCGCGGCGGCCATCTCGCCCATGCGCAGGGTTTCGTTGAGAAGGCGGCGCTGCTCTTCGTCGTAGCTCTTGACGATGTGGTCGTGCATCTGGGTGCTCATGTGTGTGGTTCCTGGTGTTCGCTCCCTCCCCTGCGAATGCAGGGAAGGGTTGGGGAGGGGTGAAGTGTCTTGCGGTGCCGCTTGATGGCGCCGACGTAACCCCCTCCCAACCTCCCCCTGCATTCGCAGGGGGAGGAGAAGAACATCACCCGAATCTACCGGTGATGTAATCCTCGGTCTGCTGCTTCGTCGGATTCGAGAAGATCGCTTCCGTCGTCCCGTGCTCGATCAGGTCGCCCAGGTACATGAAGGCGGTGAAGTCCGAAACACGCGCGGCCTGCTGCATGTTGTGGGTCACGATCACGATCGTGTAGTCCTTCTTCAGCTCTTCGACCAGCTGCTCGATGCGGCTGGTGGAGATCGGATCCAGCGCCGACGTCGGTTCATCGAGGAGCAGCACGTCCGGACGAAGCGCTACGGCGCGCGCGATGCACAGGCGCTGCTGCTGGCCGCCGGACAGGCCCAGCGCGCTCTGGCCCAGCTTGTCCTTCACTTCGTCCCACAGCGCGCCCTGGCGCAGCGCGTGTTCGACGCGCACATCCATCTCGGCCTTGGACAGCTTCTCGTGGTGGCGGATGCCGTAGGCGACGTTCTCGTAGATCGTCATCGGGAACGGCACCGGCTTCTGGAACACCATGCCGACCTTGCTGCGCAGGCGGTTCATCGGATAGCGCGAATCCAGGATGTTCTCGCCGTCGAGGATCACCTCGCCGCGGGCTTCAAGCTTCGGATACAGCGCGTAGATGCGGTTGAAGATGCGCAGCAGCGTGGACTTGCCGCAGCCGGACGGCCCGATCAGCGCGGTGACGCGCTTTTCCGGCATTTCCAGGTTGATGTCCTTCAACGCGTGGAACTTGTCGTAGTAGAAGTTCAGGCCGCGAGCGGCGAGCTTCACCGGCGATGCGGCCACCGTGGCGGCCTTGCGCTCGGGCGTGGCGAGACTGATGCGTGCGTCGTTCATGGCGGTGTTCCGGGGCGAGAGGCCCGAAAGGTTCGAGAGGTCAGTCATGGCTGATCCGGTTGCGCAGCACGATGGCGCGCGCGATGAGGCTGATGAGGAGGACGAAGACGGTCAGGACCAGCGCGCCGGCCCAGGCCAGCACCTGCCACGACTCGTACGGGCTGCCGGCGAACTGGTTCATCACCACCGGCACGGAGGCCATCGGCTGCAACACATTGGTCGACCAGTACTGGTTGCCGAAGGCGGTGAACAGCAGCGGTGCGGTTTCGCCGGAAATGCGGGCCAGCGCGAGCAGCACGCCGGTCACGATGCCGGCCGACGCGCTGCGATACAGCACCTGCATGATGACCTTCCACTGCGGCACGCCCAGCGACAGCGCGGCTTCGCGCATCTGCGCCGGCACCAGGCGCAGCATTTCGTCGGTGGTGCGCACCACCACCGGCAGCACGATGAAGGCCAGCGCGATCGCGCCGGCGAGCGCGGAGAAGTTGCCGCCGGTCTGCATCACCACCAGCGTGTAGACGAACAGGCCCAGCACGATCGAAGGCGCCGACAGCAGGATGTCGTTGACGAAGCGCACCACGGTGCCGAACTTGCGCGCGTGGCCGTATTCGGCCAGCCAGGTGCCGGCGGCGATGCCCAGCGGCGTGCCTATCAGGATGGCGATCACGCACATCACGGCGCTGCCGAAGAAGGCATTCAACAGGCCGCCTTCCTGCATCGGCGGCGGCGTGTTCTGCGTGAACAGCGCCCAGTTGATGCCGCCGATGCCCTTGGAGATCAGCGTCCACAGGATCCAGCCCAGGAAGAACAGGCCGAACAGCGCGGCGGCGCAGGCCAGCAGCAGGGAGACGGCATTGATGATGCGACGGCGACGATAGAGCGCGTCGGCGACCTTGAAATCGTGTGCGGTCTTAACGGACACGGTGCCCATCAGTTGCCCTCCTTGCGGGCGAGCTTGAGCAGCATGAAGCGCGCGATCGCGAGCACCACGAAGGTCACGATGAACAGCACGAAGCCCAGCAGCAGCAGCGCGGAGCGATAGGTTTCCGTCGCCTCGCCGAAGTCGTTGGCGATCAGCGCCGCGATCGTCGTGCCAGGTTCGAGCAGCGACGCGGAGAAGTTCACGCTGTTGCCGATGACGAAGGCGACCGCCATCGTTTCGCCCAGCGCACGGCCAAGGCCAAGGAAGATGCCGCCGATCACCGCCGAGCGCGTGTACGGCAGCACGATGTCCCAGCTCACTTCCCACTTCGTCGAACCCAGCGCGTAGGCCGATTCCTTCAGGCGCGTGGGCACGGTGAGGAAGACCTCGCGCATCACCGAGGAAATGAAGGGGATCACCATGATCGCCAGCACGACGCCGGCGGTGAGCATGCCGATGCCCAGCGGCGGGCCCTGGAAGAGGGCGCCGATCACCGGCAGCGTGCCGATGTGGTCGTTGAGCCAAGGCGTGACGTACTCGGTCATCACCGGCACGAGCACGAACAGGCCCCACATGCCGTAGATGATCGAGGGAATTCCGGCGAGCAGTTCGATCGCCGTGCCGATCGGTCCACGCGCCCAGCGCGGCGCGACTTCGGTCAGGAAGAAGGCGATGCCGAAGCTGACCGGCACGGCGATCAGCATCGCGATGAGCGCGGTGACGACCGTGCCGTAGATCGGCACGAGCGCGCCGTAGCGGTTCTCGACCGGATTCCATTCGGTGCTGAAGAAGAAGCGCAGGCCCTCGGTGGCGAGGACGTCGCGGCCGCCCCAGAGCATCGACAGTGCCGCGCTCGCGAGCGCGACGAGCACGAAGATCACGGTGCCGGTGAGGACGTAGCGGAACAGCCGGTCGTTGCGTGCGTCCTTGTGGTCGCGCGACTTGGAGACTTCAACGGCGGGAAGGGAAGTGGCGTTCATCCGGAGGGTTTCGTGTGGCCGGTTCCGTGCGTGGTGCGTGGATGGAACTTCGTCATGCCCGCGAAGGCGGGAATCCATGGACGTTGTCGCCGTATCGCAGGGAGAGAGAGGGAGTGCGACCCGGTGCTGCGTTCATGGCTTCTCCGCTGTTCGCGGGATGACGGTGACGCTTCTTGATCTGTGAGCTGCTTGCGCGGTTGGCTTGATGCGTCTGATGCGTGGATCCCTGCTTTCGCAGGGATGACGCACTGGCAAAGGCGCTCGCGCGTTGCGCGAGCGCGCCAGTGCGTCACTTGAACTCAGCCGCCCAGTACGCTTCTACCTGCTGCACCAGCGCCGGCGGCAGCGGGACGTAGTCCAGCGCCTGCGCCTGCGACTGGCCGTTCTCGAAGGCCCACTTGAAGAACTCGCGCGTGTGAGCCGAGCGCTGCGCGTCCTTCGGCGTCTTGTACATCAGGATGAAATTGGTCGCGGTGATCGGCCAGGCCTGGTCGCCGGTCGCATTGGTGATCACCAGGTTGAAGTCCTTCGCGCTCGCCCAGTCGGCGCCCGCGGCGGCGGCCTGGAAGGTTTCGGCGCTGGGCTGCACCCAGTTGCCGGCGGCGTTCTGCAGCGATGCGAACGCCATCTTGTTCTGCAGCGCGTAGGCCAGTTCGACGTAACCGATCGAACCCTTGATCTGCTTCACGTAGGACGCGACGCCTTCGTTGCCCTTGCCGCCCACGCCGCCCGGCCACTGCACCGAAGTGCCTTCGCCGACCTTCGACTTCCACTCCGGGGACACCTTGGAGAGGTAGTTGGTGAAGTTGAACGTGGTGCCCGAACCATCGGAGCGGTGCACGATGTTGATCTTGGTCGACGGCAGCGCGAGCCCCGGATTCACGGCGGCGATCGCCGGGTCGTTCCAGGTCGCGATCTTGCCGGCGAAGATGTCGGCCAGCAGCGGACCGGTGAGGCGCAGCTTGCCCGGCTCGATGCCTTCGATGTTCACCACCGGCACCACGCCGCCGATCGCGGACGGGAACTGGCCCAGGCCCGCGGCGGCGAGTTCATCCGACGGCAGCGGCTTGTCGGAGGAACCGAAGTCCACCGTGCCGGCCTTGATCTGCGCGATGCCGCCGCCGGAACCGATCGACTGGTAGTTCACCTTCGCGCCGGTGCTCTTGTTGTAGTCGTCGGACCACTTGGAGATCAGCGGGTAGATGAAGGTCGCGCCGGCGCCGGTGATCTGCGCGGCGACGTTGTCGGAAGCCTGCGTGGCGGCGGCGGGCGCGCCTGCATCGGCGGCGGTCGCCGGTGCGTTGTTCTCGCCAGCGGGCTTGCAGGCCGCGACGGTCAGGGCAATGGCGAAGGCGAGGGCGGCAATGCGGGCCGACGACGGGTTCATGCGCAACTCCGAGGGGAAGGATCCGGCCTGCTGGCCGGGCTGCGCCATTTGATGATCTTTTTGTTACAGCGCTATGACATGCGGCTGTCATAAATCTGAAGCGAAGTTGTGCTGGGGCGCGAGCTGGTTTTGGGGACTGACCCTTCTCCCGCTCGCGGGAGAAGGTGCCGGCAGGCGGATGAGGGCGCGGCGCGTGGCCTTGTCCACTGCGCCTGCCCTCACCCCAACCCCTCTCCCGCAGGCGGGAGAGGGGCTTTTCAAAAGAGAAGGCGGACCTTTCGGCCCGCCTTCCTCAAACCTGAACGCGTGATCCAAGGATCCGCGAGCGGATCAGTAGTTCATGTTCGTCGACCAGTAGGTCTCGATCTGCTTCACCAGCGCGTCCGGCAGCGGGACGTAGTCCAGCGCCTTGGCCTGCGCGTCGCCGTTGGCGTAGACCCAGCGGAAGAATTCCTTGGCGTTCTTGGCGCCGGCGGCGTTCTTGGGCTGCTTGTACATCAGGATGAAGTTGGTGGCGGTGATCGGCCAGGAATTCGCACCCGGAGCGTTCGTCATCACCAGGTAGAAGTCCTTCGCGTTGCCCCACTCGGCGCTGGCGGCGGCGGCCGAGAAGCTCTCGTCCGACGGCAGCACGAAGTTGCCCGCGGCGTTCTTCAGGCGCGAGTAGGCCATCTTGTTCTGCAGCGCGTACGACAGCTCGACGTAGCCGATGCCGCCGACGATCTGCTTCACGTACGCAGCGACGCCCTCGTTGCCCTTGCCGCCGATACCGACCGGCCACTTCACCGACGTGCCTTCACCGACCTTGGTCTTCCACTCCGGCGACACCTTGGAGAGGTAGTTGACGAAGTTGAACGTGGTGCCCGAGCCGTCCGAACGGTGCACGACGGTGATCTTGCGGTCCGGCAGCTGCACGCCGCCGTTGAGCGCGGCGATCGCCGGGTCGTTCCACTTGGTGATCTTGCCCAGGAAGATGTTGGCCAGCGTGTCGCCGTCCAGCTTCAGGGCGCCCGACGCGATGCCCGGCACGTTGACGACCGGCACCACGCCGCCGATGACCGACGGGAACTGCGCCAGGCCAGCCTGGGCCAGGTCTTCCGGCTTCAGCGGGGCGTCGGAGGAACCGAAGTCCACCGTCGCGGCCTTGATCTGGGCGATGCCGCCGCCGGAACCGATCGACTGGTAGTTGACCTTCTTGCCGTTCGCCTTGGCGTAGTCGGCCGACCACTTCGACATCACGGGATACACGAACGACGCGCCGGCGCCGGTGACGTCGGCGGCCTGCGCACTCATGGCGACGGTGCCGGCCAGCGCAAGCGCGGCGAGGCGGAACTGGATGGACTTGAACACGATGCTCTCCTGGAGTGACGACGGGCCGTGCCCGTTCGTGGCGCATTTGATAACCGTTGGATGACAGCGCCGGGTCGGGTGTGTGACAGCGGCGTTACCGAGACTTCGTGCGACGAACGGCAGCAGGTGCGCGAGGTCGCGAAAAAAAAGGGCGCGGCCACACGACCGCGCCCGGAGGTTCACAAGAGGGAGGGAGCTGGAACCGTTTAAGCGTCGATTACCAGTAGAACTGCACGCGGGCTTCGATGACGTTCGGGTTGTCGTCGACCTTGCGGTTCACCAGCTGGCCCTGTTCGCCCGGATTCACCAGGCCGGTGGCCGGCGTGCGCGCGTAGAAGCGCGAGCTGTCGACCATCACGTAGTTCAGCATGAACTTGAAGTTCGAGCGCCAGTACCAGTTCACGCCGACGGTCCAGCTGTCCATCTGGCCACCGAGCACGCCATCGACGGCAGCCGCGGCGGTCGGGTTGGCGGCCGGGATGATCACGCCGTCGTCCAGGTCGATCGAGTCGAAGCGCGCACCCAGCTGCCACATGCCGCTGGCCGGTTCGTCCGGCAGGCCCGTGGTCGGCACGCCGCCCTTGTAGCCCCAGGTCTCGCCGGTGATGTTCCACAGGCCGCTGATGTACCAGCTGCTGCTGTCGAAGTCCTTCGACTGGCGCGGGTTGCCGTTGTCGTAACGCTCGACCGTCGACTGCATGTATTCGCTCTGCAGCTTGAACGGACCGGTGATCCACATCGCTTCGCCGCCGATGGTGGCCTGGCGGTCGACGTTGGTCATGTTGCCGCTGTCGACCAGGCGCGTGCCGGCGAGGTCGGCCTGCGGACGCGTGCGGATGCGCACCGTGTCCTGGAAGCTGTCGTAGTTCACGTAGGACAGGCCCAGGTGCACGACGTTGCCCGACTCGTTGATCGGCGCGAACGTGCCACGGACGCCCCAGCCCGGACCGTGCGGCGTCGGCGCCGGGTGCTCGGTCAGCTCACGGGTGAAGAAGCTGGTGGTGACCGACCAGTTGTTGTCGCCGATGCCGTACTGCGCGCCGAGGCGGCGGGCCACACCGTAGGTGTTGGTGACCATCGCCTTGGAGATGAAATCGTTGTTCTTGGTCGAGGACAGCTCTTCCAGGCTGTTGGGCTGCTTGAACTGGCCCAGCTGGAAGAAGTGGTTCGAGTTGCCGCCGATCTTGTACTTGGCGTTGACGTCGAGCCACTTGTCGGCCTTGGCGTCGTAACCGAGGACCCACTCGAAGTTGCCCGGGCCCTTGCCCTTGAGCACCAGCTCGGCGCGGCGCAGTTCATTGTCGCTGTCGCGGCCGTCCAGCTGGTCGCCACCGACGTTGAGGTCGGTGAAGTCGCTGTCGAAGTAGTTGTAGTCGGCCTGGACCAGGCCTTCGAAGGAGACTTCGGAATTGCCGATCACGTCGAGCGCGATTTCGGCATGCGCGGCGGGCGCGACGAGAGCGGCGAGCAGCGCGACGGACAGGGTGCTGCGGGACAGTTTCATGGACGTAGCCCTTGGGGCGTAGTGAGAAGACGCTGCGCAGGCTAGGGTGTGAAAGTTGCGTAAATGTGACAGCGCTGACTTATTTCGCTTCGATGACGCGTGCATGACGAAGGTGCCGACGGGCGGCGAGGCGTCGTGATGACGGTCGGAATCGACACGAGACTGTCGTAGCCCGGGTAAGCGCAGCGCACCCGGGAACCCCTCTCGCGATACGGATGCAGCAACCCGGGTGCGCTGCGCTTACCGGGGCTACGACAGCAGGATGCGGCGCCCCAAACGCGAGGGGTGGCGTCGAATATTTCAGTTCCGTGCAGCCGGACTATCAGGTCGCGATCGCGTCCGGCTCGCCCGGCGTCTTGTCCGGGTAGCGGCAGATGTCGCGGATCGCGCAATGCGGGCAGTCGGGCTTGCGCGCCTTGCAGACGTACCGGCCGTGCAGGATCAGCCAGTGGTGCGCGTCGTGCAGGTAGTCGGGCGGAACGACCTTCACCAGCGCGTCCTCGACCGCGCGCACCGTCTTGCCGGGCGCCAGGCCGGTACGGTTCGCGACGCGGAAGATGTGAGTGTCCACCGCCATCGTCGGCTCGCCGAAGGCGGTGTTGAGCACCACGTTCGCCGTCTTGCGGCCGACGCCCGGCAACGCTTCGAGCGCCTCGCGGTCGCGCGGCACTTCGCCGCCGTGGTGTTCGATCAGCTGCTGCGCCATCGCGACCACGTTCGCGGCTTTCGTGTTGTACAGGCCGATCGTGGAGATGTACGGCTTCAACTTCTCCACGCCGAGCTTCGCGATCTGCTGCGGCGTGTTCGCGACGGGAAACAGTTTGCGCGTGGCCTTGTTGACGCCCACATCCGTCGCCTGCGCCGACAGCGTCACCGCGACCAGCAACTCGTACGGCGTGGTGAATTCCAGTTCGGTCGTCGGCTTCGGATTGAGCGCCTTCAAGCGCGCGAACATCGTTTCGATTTCAGCAGCCGACAGGCGGCTGATGCGCCGCGCGCGTTTGGTCGCGGCCTTCTTCTTCGTTGCGGCGGGCGTCATGGCTTGTGGCGTTGCGCGGCCTTCTCGCGTGCACGCGCAAGCGCGGCGGCGGCGGCCGAGGGCAGGGCGGAAGGCATCGGCGCGGCGATGTCGGCGATCGGCGCCGGTGCGCGCTTTTCGGCGCGTTCGCGTGCGCGACGCTCGAGTCGTCCGTTGCGCGCGCGATAACGTTCGCGTGCGGCAAGCGCCGTAATGCGTTCGTCGCGCACGTGGTGCAGGCGTGCACGACATTCCTCGTTACAGGAACCGCATTCGAGGCCGCGATCGAGCAATCCCGCTTCGATCGCAGCATCGACATCGTCCACGCGCAACGCCGCGTTGATCGCGTGCGCCGCAGCGCCTGCCGGATCGACGCAGCCGCACACGCAGGCGACGACGGTTGCGTGCATCACTGGCCGCTGAAGTCCGGCTTGCGGCGTTCCAGGAAGGCGGTGGTGCCTTCGCGCATGTCCTGCGTGGCGAACATCAGGCCGAACTGCGCGGTTTCATATTCGAGACCTTCCTCGATGCCGCACTCGCCACCGACGTTGACGCAGTCCAGCACGCCGCGCAGTGCGAGCGGCGCGGAATTCGCGATCTGTTCGGCCAGCTTCATCGTTTCGCTTTCCAGTTCGGCCGCCGGTACCACGCGGTTGACGATGCCCAGCTCGCGCGCACGCGCCGCGTCGATCGGCGCGCCGACCAGGCACAGCTCCAGCGTCGCCGCGCGACCGGCCAGCCGCAGCAGGCGCTGGGTGCCGCCGAAGCCGGGGATCAGGCCGAGGTTGATCTCCGGCTGGCCGACCTTGGCCGTGTCCGCCGCGATGCGCAGATGGCAGCCCATGGCCAGCTCCAGCCCGCCGCCGAGGGCGAAGCCATTGATCATTCCGATGACCGGCTTGGGCATCTTCTCGACCCGGCGCATCAGCTTCTGGCCGCGCAGCGAGAAGTCGCGGCCCTGGACCGGGGTGAGCCCGTTCATCTCGGCGATGTCGGCGCCGGCGACGAAGGCCTTGGGGCCGGCGCCGGTCAGGACCACGCAGCGGACCGCCGGATCGGCCGCGGCCGCCTCGAACGCCGCCAGCAGGGCGTCCAGGGTCGCGGCGTTGAGCGCATTCAGCTTGTCGGGGCGGTTGACGGTGACGACGCGGACGGCGCCGCGGTCGGCGGTGGTGACGGGCGATTCGGACATGGAAGGGGCGGGTCCAGAAGGCGGGGGGAAGGGCGAATTTTTCGTGCCAGCGGGCTCCGGAACTTCGGCCGGGAGACGCTGTCTGAGCCGTTCGGCGTCAGTGGCGATTAAGCACGGGCGCCGGTATCCTAGCGCGTCCATCCGGGTCCATTCGACCGGTGCGGGCCTTATCACTAAGGAGCGGTAGTCCCGCCCCGATCCATTACGGAGATTCATTCGAATGAAGTTGCGTTTGATCGCTGCCGCCGTCGCGGCCCTGGCCCTGACCGGCACTGCCGCCGCGCAGAACACTTCGACCGAGCAGGGCAAGCTGAGCTACGCGCTCGGTTACGACCTGGGCCGCAACGCCATCGAAAGCGGCGAGCAGGTCGACGTCAACACCATCATCAAGGGTCTCCAGGACGGCTACGGCAAGAAGCAGCCGTCGGTTCCGGTCGACCAGCTGCGCACTGCCGTGCAGAACATGCAGCAGCGCCAGCAGACCAAGGCCAAGGCCGCGTGGGACAAGGCCGCTTCCGAGAACAAGACGAAGTCCGACCAGTTCATCGCCGCCAACAAGGCGAAGGCCGGCGTGAAGTCGCTGCCGAGCGGCGTGCAGTACCGCGAGATCGAGAAGGGCTCGGGCGCCAAGCCGACGCAGGCCAGCACCGTGCAGCTCGAAGTCGCCGGTCCCTACGCCTGGGGCGAGCGTCCGGAGCAGGCCCGTCCGGCGCAGCAGATCCCGTCGATCAAGGTCAGCGACATCGAAATGGCCGCGATGCGCGAAGCGCTGCTGCAGATGCCGGCCGGCTCGAAGTGGGAAATCACGCTGCCGGCCGACAAGGCCTATGGCGCCGACCCGCGCACGCCGTTCCCGCCGAACGTCGCCGTGCAGTTCGAAGTCAAGCTGGTCAGCGTCAAGTGACGTAACGGCGCGTTCGCGCAACGCGCGAACGCCTTTGCCGTTACGTCATTCCGGCGAAGGCCGGAATCCAGGCCCGTAACGCCTGGATCATGCAATACCACGTCGAGCCGGCCCTGCCGGCTCGACGTCTTTCATGCGCACCATTTCACGAGCGTCGTCGCAATGCGCAACGACGCACGCGGCAACGCGCGTCCTGCCACTTGTACGCACCAGTTGTACGCACCGGTTGAAACCGAAGCACGTCCGCCTTACGTTGGTCGATCGATGAATACCTTTTTCCGCGCCGTGCTCAGCCCCTGCATCGGCATCTGCTCGCTGGACGACGATGGCCTGTGCAGCGGTTGCCATCGCACCACCGCGGAGATCGCGCGCTGGTCGCAGATGAACGACGACGAGCGCCTGCGCCTGATGGAAACCGTGCTGCCCGAACGCGAGTCGCGCCGCCGGTGAACCTCACGTCCGCCATGTCCGCATTGCCCGACTGGCCGGACCTCTCCGCGGCGCTGTATCCGCTCGACGATCCGCCGCCCGGCCCGGGCTGGAACCTCGCCGAACTGCACGACCTGGTGCCCCACGATGCGGTCAGCATCGAAGCCGCCGTCCTCGTCGGGCTGGTCCCGCGCGAGGAAGGTACGCAGGTGCTGCTCACGCGCCGTACCGACGCGCTGCGCCAGCACGGCGGTCAGGTGAGCTTTCCCGGTGGCCGGATCGAACCGGACGACGCCGATGCCGTCGCCGCCGCGCTGCGCGAAACGCACGAGGAAATCGGCGTCGGTGCGCGGCAGATCCGCCCGCTCGGTTTCCTCGATCCGTTAGCGACGATCACCGGCTATCGCGTGCAACCGGTCGTCGCGCTGCTGGCCAGCGATTACGTCGCGATGCCCGATCCGAACGAAGTGGCCGACGTGTTCGAAGTGCCGCTCGCGTTCCTGCTCGATCCGGCGAACCTCGCCACGCACACGCTCGATTTCCGCGGCCGTCCGCGCGAGGTCTTCGAGTACCGCTATCCCGCGCAACGCATCTGGGGCGCCACCGCGTCGATGCTCTTCAACCTGCGCCAACGCCTGGAGGCGATCCGATGAGCGACGCGACCCCGAACTGGACCACGCTCGTGTCCGCCGAAGACCTGGCTGCCGTGCTGGGTCGCGACGACGTCATCGTTTTCGATACGCGCCACAGCCTCGCCGAGCCCGAAGCCGGTGAAGCGGCGCATCGTGCCGCGCATATTCCCGGCGCGTTCTATGCGCACCTGGACCGCGAGCTGTCCGATCACCGCAAGCAGCACGACGGTCGCCATCCGTGGCCGGAATTGCAGGATTTCACCGCCGCGCTCGGGCGCTGGGGCGTGACGCCGCAGCATCAGGTCGTGGTTTACGACGCGTCCGAAGGCGCGCTCGCCGCCGCGCGCATGTGGTTCCTGCTGCGCACGCTGGGGCACAGGCGCGTCGCGGTGCTCGATGGCGGGCTGCAACGCTGGCAGTCGCTGGGATTGCCGCTGGAAGCCGACATGCCCGTTGCGAAGCCCGCATCGTCGTATCCGGCGACGTTCGATCAAACCCGCCTGCTCGATGCCGCGCAGGTGCAGGCGCACCTGGACGCGGGCGGCATGCTGCTCGACGCGCGCGCCGCCGAACGTTTCCGCGGCGACGTCGAACCGATCGACCGCGTCGCGGGCCACGTGCCGGGTGCGCGCAATCGTCCGTATGCGCTGTCGATGCGCGACGGCCGCTTCCGTCCCGCGCGGGAACTCGCGGACGAATTCGCGCAGGTGTTGCAGGGGCGCGATCCACGAGAGGTCGTGGCGATGTGCGGTTCGGGCGTCACCGCCTGTCACCTGCTGCTCGCGCTGGAACATGCCGGCGTCGAGGGCGCGCGCTTGTACACCGGTTCGTGGAGCGGCTGGATCCAGGATCCCTCGCGTCCCATCGCACACGGCGCCTGATGTACCGAACCGGCCCGTTGGCTTCGAAGGTTACGCAATCGCGAACACCGTAACCTGATCGTCATACGCGTCCCCGATCCTTGCGCGATTTCGCACAGGGGGCGTGCGCCATGTCACGCATCGCGGGTTGGTTGGTTGCAATGGTGTTGTCGGTCGCGTGTTCGGCCGCGCACGCACAGGTGGATGCAGAGCGCGTCCAGATCCACGGATCGCAGACGATGGCGGCGCGGCTCATGCCCGCCGTGGCCGAGTCTTGGCTGCGCGATATCGGGTACCAGGACATCAGGCGCGTACAGCCCAGTTCCACATTGACGGAGATCCACGCGCAGCGCGACGGCCTGCCTGTCATCGTGGAGATCCAGGCGAGCAGTTCCGCGCAGGGTTTCCAGGATGTCGTCGACGGCAACGCGCAGATCGCGATGATGACGCGCCGGCCGAACGCGGCCGAACTCGACGCGGGTTGGCAGCTGGGCGATCTGGCCTCGCACGACCAGGAATTCGCGATGGCGCTGGATGGCGCGGCCGTCGTCGTGCATCGCGACAATCCGCTGGCGAAGCTGGGCTTCGCGCAGCTGCGTCGCGTGCTGTCGGGCCAGGTGCGCGACTGGCGCGAGCTCGGCGGTCGTGGCCAGGTGCACCTGCACATGGTCGCCGGCGCGAACTCCGCGCGTGACCTTGTCGACGAGCGCGTGATGCAGGGTTCGCCCTACGCGCCGGCGCAATTGCATGCCGATGGCGACTCGCTGGTGAAGGCGATCGCGAAGGATCCGGGCGGCATCGGCTTCGTCACCTTGCGCCAGCCGTGGGGCGCGAGCGTGCGTCCGCTTGCGTTGTCCGACGGCGGCCGTGCAATCGCGCCCACGCGCCTTGCGGTGCAGAGCGAGGACTATCCGCTCGCGCGCCGCTTCTATCTCTACGGCAGCCAGATGATGGGTGCGCTGAGCCGCAGCTTCGCGCTGTACACGATGGGCCAGCGCGGACAGGACGCGGTGACGCGCGCCGGACATTTCGCCATGACGCTGCGTCCGGGCTACGCGCCGCCGACGCTGTTCGGTCCGAAGGATTACCGCGACCTCGTCGCGAACGCGACGCGGCTGCCGCTGAGCCTGCGCTTCAACCTCATCGGCAACAACGAAAGCGGCGTGGCGGCGAGCGTCTACGACAGCCGCGCGGTTCGCGATGTCGATCGCATCGTCGCCTTCATGCAGCTGCCGGTGAATAGCGGTCGTCGTCTGCTGGTGGTGGGTTTCGCCGACATGCCCGGCAGTTCGGTCGCCGCGACGATGATGAGCAACGATCGCGCCGACCTCGTCGCGCACGAGCTGATGGCGCGCGGATTGCCGGTGATGCATGCGCGCGGCGTCGGTTCGCAGGTGCCGCTCGCGGCGTCGGGGACGCCGATGGCGCGCTATCGGAATGAGCGGGTCGAGATCTGGATGTTGTAAGTCGCGACACGTACGTAGCCCGGATAAGCGAAGCGCATCCGGGGTGCCGTGACGGCAAGAAAGCCGCCGCACGTTAACGGTGCAACGCGCTGCGGCGCGTTCGTCGCCATGGGCGCTGGGTTGCTCGGGGGCGCGGTGCGCATGCGCTTACCCGGGGCTACAAGAGCGCTTACTTCCCCAGCTTCGCGACGAGTGCCTTCAACGCGGCCTGCGTCGAAGGATCGCTCCACGCCGCGATGAACTTCGGCAGTTGGATGTTTTCCGGATGCATTGCGGCAACCAGGTCCGCGCGTGCGATCGCGCGGGTCTGACGCATCACCGGCTGCGGCAGCTTCAGCAGCTGTGCGAGCCATTCGCGTGCGCGTGCGTTCACCTGTTCCAGCGGTACGAGCTCATCGACCAGGCCGATGCGTTCGGCGCGCTCTGCTTCCACCATGTCGCCGGCCACCACGAGGCGTTCGGCGCGATACGTGCCGACCACGCGCTGCATCAGGTGCAGGATGCCGACCGGCACGACAAGGCCGACCTGCGTTTCGTTCAAACCGATGCGGAAGGGTTTGGCCGGATCCTCGCTGCGCGCCATCACGCGGTAGTCGCAGCACAACGCCAGTACGCAGCCGCCGGCGGGCGCGTGACCTGCGATCGCGGCGACCACCGGCACCGGGCATTCGGCGATGGCGCGCGCGGCTAGGAAAAAGCTCTCCCACGCAGCCATCAGCGCGTCGCGATCGTCGCCAAGCGAAAGCAGGTGCGGTACGTCGAGCCCGGCCGAGAACACTTTCACGCCACCGCCAAGCACGATGCCCTGCGCACCGGAATCCACGGCCTTGGCGAGCGCATCGACCAGGTCGTTGCACAACTGCGGATTGAGCGCGTTGACCGGCGCGCGCGCCAGGCGCAGTTCGACGATGCCGTCGGCGGAGTGGGAATCGACAAGGCTCATGGCTTCTCCTGCGATGAAGCGCGACGTGAATGGCGCCCGGCGGCGTCAAGGCTGTGCGGGCAGTGACGGGTATCATAGGCCCATGAACGCGACCTGCCTCCGCCTCGGCCTGCTGGCCCTCACGCTCGCCGCATCGTCGGCCGCATCGGCTGCCGATTGCAGCCTCAAGATCGTCGATGGCTGGGTGCGTCTTCCGCCCGCGGCGATGCCGATGATGGCCGGCTTCGGGCGCATCGAGAATCCGTGCGCGAAGCCGGCGACGATCACCGGCGCGAGCAGCGCGGCGTTCGGCGAGGTCGAGATGCACGAGACGCGCGTGGTCGATGGCGTGAGCCGCATGCGTGCGGTGCCGGAACTGCGCATCGCGCCGGGCGAGTCGGCGACGTTCAAGCCCGGCGGCCTGCACCTGATGCTGATGGAGCCGGGCGCGGCGTTGAAGCCGGGCAGCAAGGTCGCCATCGAGTTCAAGCTCAAGGATGGCAAGAAAGCGCTGGGCGAATTCGTGGTGAAGAAGGCCGGCGAGTAGGGCGCTTCGTTCCTCTTCGCGTAAAGAAAAACGGCGCCGATGGGCGCCGTTTTCGTCTGGATCGTTGGAGCGCGCGAGTTACGTACACGCCTCGCGCACCGCCACCGGCAGCTCCGCCGCACGCCCGGTACCGCGGTCGATCCACACCATCACGACGTTGCCGTCGCAATACAGCACCGACTCGTCGTGCGCATCGACGATGCGATGGCCGATGCTGACGCTCGTGTTGCCCAGCCGCTCGACGAACAGCTCGATGTCCACTTCCGCCGGCCATTCGATCGGGCGACGGTAGTTGAGATGCGCGGCGGCGACGACGGGCGCTACGTGCTCATCCAGGCCCTGTCCCGCCACGCCGAGCATCCAGCGCAGGCGCGCTTCCTCGAGGTAGCTCAGGTACTTCGAATTGTTGACGTGGTTGAACGCGTCCAGGTCGCGCCAGCGCACGGAGAGCGGAACGCGGATCAGCGCGATGGGCGCTTCGTTCGATTCGACGGCCGGCGCCTGCGGTGCAGGCGAGCCGACGGGTGCCGCGCTCTCGGTCGTTTTCTTCACCGCCGGCTTGCGCCGGCGGGTGGTGGTCTTGCGGGTCTTCGGTGTTGCGGTGTCGCTCATGCGGCGGATTTCTTCTTCTTGGTGTTCGTCTTCGTGACTGCCTTCTTCGCTGCCGTCTTGCTCGCGGCGGGCTTCGAAGTCGCCGTCACCTTGCCATCGGCCTTGGCCGCAGCCGGACGCGCCTTGCGTGCCGGCGCTTCGGGCTTGCCCAGCAGCGGCGCGAGGAAGCGGCCGGTGTGCGAGTTCGGCAGCGCGGCGATGTCCTCCGGCGTACCGCAGGCCAGGATCGTGCCGCCGCGATGGCCGCCCTCCGGCCCCAGGTCGATCACCCAGTCCGCCGTCTTGATGACATCGAGGTTGTGCTCGATCACCACCACCGTGTTGCCATCGTCGCGCAGGCGATGCAGCACGGTCAGCAGGTGTTCGATGTCGTGGAAATGCAGGCCCGTCGTCGGCTCGTCGAGGATGTACAGAGTGCGGCCGGTGTCGCGTCGCGAGAGTTCCTTCGACAGCTTCACGCGCTGCGCTTCGCCACCGGACAGCGTGGTCGCGCTCTGGCCCAGCTTGATGTAGCTCAGGCCCACGTCCATCAGCGTTTCCAGTTTGCGCGAGATCGCCGGGATGTTCTCGAACAGGTTCAGCGCATCCTCGACCGTCATCTCCAGCACGTCGTTGATGTTGTAACCCTTGTAGAGGATCTCCAGCGTTTCGCGGTTGTAGCGCTTGCCGCCGCAGACGTCGCACGGCACGTACACGTCGGGCAGGAAGTGCATCTCGACCTTGATCAGGCCGTCGCCCTGGCACGCCTCGCAACGGCCGCCGCGCACGTTGAAGCTGAAACGACCCGGCGAATAGCCGCGCGCACGCGCTTCGGGCACCTGCGCGTACATCTCGCGCAGCGGCGTGAACAGGCCGGTGTAGGTGGCCGGGTTCGAACGCGGCGTGCGGCCGATCGGCGACTGGTCGATGTCGACGACCTTGTCCCACAGCTCGATGTTCTCGTGGTCGCGGTACGGCGCCGGCGTGTGCGCGGCGCCGTTGAGTTCGTTCGCGGTGATCGCGAACAGCGTGTCGTTGATCAGCGTCGACTTGCCCGAACCCGATACGCCCGTAACCGCCGTGAACAGCCCCGACGGAATCGCGAGGTCGACGTTCTTCAGGTTGTTGCCGGTGGCGCCGTGCAGGTGGAACGTGGTCTTCGCATCGGGCTTGTGGCGCCTGGTCGGCACTTCGATGCGGCGCTTGCCGGACAGGTACTGGCCTGTCAGCGAACGCGGCGCCTTCAGCAGATCGTTGAGCGTGCCGTGCGCGATCACTTCACCGCCGTGCACGCCGGCACCGGGGCCGATGTCGACGACGTAATCGGCCAGGCGGATCGCATCCTCGTCGTGTTCGACGACGATGACGGTGTTGCCGAGGTCGCGAAGGCGGGTGAGCGTGCCGAGCAGGCGTTCGTTGTCGCGCTGGTGCAGGCCGATGGACGGCTCGTCGAGCACGTACATCACGCCGACCAGGCCGGCGCCGATCTGCGAGGCCAGACGAATTCGCTGCGCCTCGCCACCGGAAAGCGAATCGGCCTTGCGTTCCAGCGTGAGGTAATCCAGGCCGACGTCCACGAGGAAGCGCAGCCGGTCGGAGATTTCCTTGACGATCTTGATCGCGATCTCGCCGCGCCAGCCGGGCAGGTTGAGCGCCTTGAAGAACGCGAGCGCTTCGTCCACCGGCATCACCACGATGTCGGGCAGGGGACGCTCGGCGACGAACACGTTGCGCGCGGCGCGGTTCAGTCGTGCGCCGCCGCAGTCGGTGCAGGCGCGTTCGCTGATGTACTTGGCCAGTTCCTCGCGCACCGCGGCCGATTCGGTTTCGCGATAGCGCCGTTCCAGGTTCGGCACGATGCCCTCGAAGCGATGCTTGCGCTGGCTGCGCCCGCCGGCCTCGGTGAGGTAGGTGAAACTGATGGTTTCATCGCCGCTGCCGAACAGCACCGCATCGCGCGCCTTCTTCGGCAGCGACTGCCACGGCGCATCGACGTCGAACTTGTAATGGCGCGCCAGCGACTGGATCAGCTGGAAGTAATAGGCGTTGCGACGATCCCAGCCGCGCACCGCACCGGCCGAGAGCGACAGCTCCGGATGCACGACCACGCGCGAGGGATCGAAGAACTGCGCCACGCCCAGGCCATCGCAGGTCGGGCACGCGCCCACCGGCGAGTTGAACGAGAACAGGCGCGGCTCGAGTTCCGGCAGCGAGTATTCGCACACCGGGCAGGAATACTTCGACGAGAACAGCAGCGGCGCGGCTTCGGCGTCGTCCAGCGACATCACCTGCGCCATGCCGTCGCCGAGCTTGAGCGCGGTTTCGAAGGATTCGGCGAGGCGCTGCTTGATGTCCTCGCGCGGCTTGAAGCGGTCCACGACCGCTTCGATGGTGTGCTTCACGCGCAATGCCAGCGGCGGCACGGCGTCGATCTCGTACAGCGTGCCGTCCACGCGCACGCGCACGAAGCCCTGCGCGCGCAGCTGTTCGAATACCTGTGCGTGCTCGCCCTTGCGTTCGCGGATCACCGGCGCCAGCAGCATGTAGCGCTGTTCGCGGCCGGCTTCGGTCTCGCCCAGCGCGACGACCTGGTCGACCATCTGGCTGACCGTCTGCGCTTCCAGCGGATAGCCGTGATCGGGGCAGCGCGGCGTGCCGACGCGTGCGTAGAGCAGGCGCAGGTAGTCGTAGATCTCGGTGATCGTGCCCACCGTCGATCGCGGGTTGTGCGAGGTCGACTTCTGCTCGATCGAGATCGCCGGCGACAGGCCTTCGATGTGGTCGACATCGGGCTTCTCCATCACCGAAAGGAACTGCCGGGCGTAAGCCGACAGCGATTCGACGTAGCGACGCTGGCCTTCGGCGTAGATCGTGTCGAACGCGAGCGAGGACTTGCCCGAACCGGACAGGCCGGTGATCACGATCAGCTTGTCGCGGGGAAGGTCGAGGTCGATGTTCTTGAGGTTGTGCGTCCGCGCGCCGCGGATGCGGATGTAATCCAGCGCCATCGGTTGCCTGTATGGGGAGGGTCGCCGCCACGGAGCGCGGGGCGAACAGAGGAGCGTATCGACAGGCGAACATGGGGGCAAATGCCCGGAACCAAAGGCGCGTGGGAGACGGCGTGGAGCACGGTTCAGCGTGTTCCACGCGGGGTTGCTGAACGAGTCGTGCGCGGCGCGCAGTGCTACCTCCCCCGCGAATGCAGGGGTGAGGAGGGACGCTTGCGCGCCACTGGCGCGCGTCCTGAGGAACGCCATCGGGCTGTGCCCGATGGCCGTGGGGTTGGGGAGGGGTGAAGTCAGTCGCGGTCGCGCCCGGTTCGAGCGTGACGATCCCCTGGTGCGCTTCGCTTACCCGGGCTACGGACCTACGGGTCGGTGGTCACAGCAGCCGGAATGCCGCCGCTTCGCCGCTGCCCGCCTGCGCGGTGGTCTCCAGCGCGGCCGGGCTGACGCCGTTGACGATCAGCTGGACCTTGATCGCCTCGGCGCGCTGCTGCGCCAGCGAGGGATCGTCGGCGGCCGGCCCGGCGATCTGCAGGCGCGTGCCGTCGCCGGAGGCCTGGATCACCTGCGCGGCCTTGCTCAGCAGCGCGAGGCTGTCGGGTGCCACGCGCGCGCTGCCGGGCTCGAAGCGGATCGGCGTCTGCGTCACGGCCTCGTTCAGTGCCTTCACCAGCGGCGCGCCGGACGTGCCCGGCTTCACTTCGGCCAACACGGCCGAGGCCGCATCGACCTGTGCGCCATCGCCCACGCCCTGGAATAGGCCGGTATAGGCGTAGCCGGGGTAGAGCAGTTCGGCGCGCGCGAGCAGCGTCTTGCGATCGGCGTCGCTGGCGTGGCCGTGCAGCTCTATGCGGCGTCCTTCGAACGACACCGCCGCGTTGGGCTGGGTGAGGGATTCGAGGAATTTCGGCAACGCGTCCTGCCACGGCGCGGGGCGCGCGCCGCGATCGACCTTGAGCTCGCCCGAGACACGACCGAACGCACGACGCAAGGCCGCTTCGATCGACTGCCGCGCGGCATCGCTGCCGACGACGCCGTCGTAGCGCACGGTGCCGTTGTTGTTCACCAGGTTCAGGGTCGCGTCGAACTGCGCGACCGGTTCGGCGGCCGTCGCCGGGGACGACGCCTGGGTATTCGGGGTTTCGCGATTGCAGGCGGTCGTCGCGACGACGCTTGCGACCAGCAATACGGGGAAAAGACGGACTGGCTTCATGGGCACTCCATCGCGGGGGCGGGAGGAAGGGCCCGGCGGACCGGGCCCTTCCCGCTACGACATGGTGGAACGAACGCTTACTTGTGCGAGGCGTAGTCGATCTCGACCGGATCGGCGCACTCCTGCGTGCCGTTGTTGCACAGCTTGTAGCTCATCGTGCCGCTACCGATGATGCGGAACGTATCCGTCGCCGTGCCCTTGTTCTTCACGGTCTTCAGGATCGCGCCGTTGCGGTAGATGTCGATGTTCTTCTTGCCGTGCGTCCACTCCAGCGTGACCTGGGTGCGGTGGTTGGCGAGCTGGATCGCCTCGGCTTCCACCGAACGCGGCCAGTTGGCATCGACGAAGCTCGGATACAGCGACACGCCCGTGGCCTTGCTGAAGCCGCGGATCGTCACGTACCAGGTGCCGCCCTGCGGAGCCGGGAAGAAGCAGTTCTCGTTGTTGCCGGCGCTGTACGGACGGCAGTCGTACGAGGTCGTGGTCGGCTCGGCGCCGCGACGCACGTAGAGATCCGCATCACCCGTTCCGCCGTACATCGCGAACAGCAGGTTCGAGGCGCCGTTGGGCACGAGCAGCTGGTAGCGCACGGTGTCGTTGGCGAGCACTTCGATGCCGGTGACGGTGACGCCGTTGGTCAGTTCGGTGGCCGGCGGCGGTTCCGGTGCCGGCGGCACGTCCGGCGGCAGCGGTTCGTCGCCCTTGGCCACCGCAACGGCGTAGCGCGCGTCGATGATGCCGGCGCCGCACCACTGGTTGTAGCCGCAACCTCCCGGGAAGCCGCCCGACGCATACGCCGTGTTCTCCAGGATCTTCTTGATCTGGTCCGGCGTCTTCGGCGTCGCCGCGGCCGACTGCATCAACGCGATCACGCCCGACACGTGCGGCGCCGACATCGACGTACCGGCGTACCACGCATAGCCTTCGGCGCCCTGGCCCTGCGCGCCGAGGTTCAGCGTCGACAGGATGTTGTCTTCCGCCGGCGCGAAGCCCGAGCCGCCCGGTGCGGCGACATCGACGACGTTGCCGTAGTTGGAGAAGTCGGAGATCTCGCCGGTCGGGCCGACCGATGCGACGGTGATGACGTCGTTGCAGCTTGCGGGCGAGAAGTTCGCCGCATCGGCGGACGAGTTGCCGGCCGATACGACTACCGTCGTGCCGCGCGCCTTCGCCGCGGTATACGCCGCCTGTTCGGCGACCGAACACGCACCGCTGCCGCCGAGGCTGAGGTTGATCACTTCGGCCGGCGTCGCATTGGCCGGAACGCCTGCGACCGTGCCGCCGGAGGCCCACGTCACCGCGTCGATGATGTCGGACTCGTAACCGCCGCACTTGCCCAGCACGCGTACCGGCTGCACCTTCGCACCGAACGCCACGCCGGCCACGCCTGCGTTGTTGTTGGTCGCCGCGGCGACGGTGCCGGCCACGTGCGTGCCGTGCCAGCTGCTGTCCTCGGGAATGCCGAAGATGTTGCATTCGCCGTCGTGCCAGTCGCCCGGATCGTTCGGGTCCGCGTCGCGGCCGTCGCCGTCCACGCTCACTTCGGTATCGATGATGAAGTCGTAGCCCGCAACGGTCTGCGAATTGAGTTCCGAATGCGGCGTGATGCCGGTATCGAGCACCGCGACGACGACGCCGTCGCCGGTCGACAGGTCCCATGCCGGTTCGACGTTGATGCCGCCCGGGCCGTTCTTGTAGTGCCACTGCTGCGCGTAGAGCGGATCGTTGGGCACCATCAGCGGCTTGCGCAGGCGATCGGGTTCGACCGCGAGCACGTTGGGATCCTTCATGATCTCCAGCATCAGCTGCTTGGTGGCGACGCTGTCGAGCTTGCGATCGGTGCGGATCAGCGAGCTGCCCGTGGCCAGGGTACGCATCGGCGCGATGCCGACGTTGAGGTTCTTCGCCGCGGTGGCGAACTGTCGTGTCGTCGCGGCTGCGCTAAGGCGCTTGGCGCCCTCACGGTAGGTGACGATGAAACGGTCGAATTTCTGCGGCTGCTGCTGTGCGGCCTTGGCAGCCGCAGGCGAAAGCGTGGAGACCTTCACCTTGTTGGCGACGGGGAGCTTCCCGCCGGAATAGGCCGCGGGGGCGGCGATGAGCGCGGTGGCGATGGCGAGGGCGGTCCACTTCAGGGTGCGTGCTTTGCGAGTCATGACAACGTCCTTTGTTGGCTGCTGCTGGAACATCCGGTGCCGCCCCCTGTGCGGCGCCGGTGCGAGTGCGTGCCGGCGCGAACCGGTACGCGACTTGGGTGATGCGCGCGCCCAGACGCCGTCCGGGCGCCGTGCGCGTGCATGCTGACGAGGAATGACGAGCGCCCCGCGCGCGCAGGCGCGATGGGGACGGGAGAGGAGGCGGGGAGGGCGACGCGCGCCGCGGAAGCCGGGGCGCGGTCGCCCGGTCGTGCGGACGATGCCGCGTCCTCCGAAGACATCAGGGCGCGAGACTGCACAGCGACTGTCCCCCCGGCCGTGCGCGAGCGCCGGCCCATCGAGTTGGCTGGACATGGACGGGCCCTGAACCGTCCACGTCGGGCGACCGTAAGGGAAGCGTCGAGGTCGCGCAAGCGTTTCGTATTCCTAACAGAATCAACACGTTGCTGAATGCGCAGTGGAACGTGTCGGCGGTCGCGGTTCTGCTCCCGGGAGGTCGCGCAGGGGTGGTTCCGGGCGGTCGGGCCACGGCGCCGATCCCGGTCCGGATCTTTCCGGCGCCAGTGGGGCGGGGTTGCTCCAACTCGCTGAAAGCCCTAGAATTCCGCTTCTGTCCGCCCGCCTCGGGTGGCACAGCGACCAAAATAACTACAGAGGAATCTGGTCATGTACGCAGTTGTAGTCACCGGCGGTAAGCAGTACCGCGTGATGCAGGGCGAAACCCTGCGCGTCGAGCTGCTCGATGTCGAAGTCGGCAGCGAGATCAAGCTGGACAACGTCCTGATGCTGGGCGGCAGCGATGGCGTGAAGGTTGGCGATGCCCTGAAGGGCGCGTCGGTCTCCGCCAAGGTCGTCGGCCACGGCCGCGCCGACAAGGTGCGCATCGTGAAGTTCCGTCGCCGCAAGCACCATCGCAAGCAGATGGGCCACCGTCAGCATTACACCGAAATCGAAATCACCGGCATTGCCGGCTAAGTAAGGAGAAGCAGCCATGGCACACAAAAAGGGCGTAGGTTCCACCCGTAACGGCCGCGACTCCAACCCGAAGTACCTGGGCGTGAAGATCTACGGCGGCCAGGCCATCGAGGCCGGCAACATCATCGTTCGTCAGCGCGGCACCCAGTTCCATCCGGGCGCCGGCGTCGGCCTCGGTCGCGACCACACGCTGTTCGCGCTGGTCGACGGCAAGGTCGAGTTCTCGACCAAGGGTCCGAAGAAGCGTCGCACCGTCAGCGTCGTCGAGTAATAACGACGAGCTGTCCGCGAAGGGCCCCGCTTCGGCGGGGCTTTTCGTTTCGGGAATAGGGAATGGAGAATCGGGAATCGCAACAGCGAAATCCTGATGCTCCCTTGCCCGAATCCCGCGCGATGCTTCTGATTTAAACGATTCCCGATTCTCCATTCCCGATTCACGGCACCCCAATGAAACTCGTCGACGAAGCCGAAATCCAGGTCAGCGCAGGCAACGGCGGCAACGGCTGCGTTGGTTTCCGTCGCGAAAAATTCATCCCGCTCGGCGGCCCCGATGGCGGCGACGGCGGCGATGGCGGCAGCGTGTGGCTGCTCGCCGACGAAAACCTCAACACCCTGGTCGACTTCCGCCACCAGCGCCAGTTCCGCGCCAAGCGCGGCGAGAACGGCATGGGCCGGCAGATGTACGGCAAGGCCGG
>Ga0209257_1001063_pt1 | contig 36304 bp, 33 predicted proteins | sample AraplaCvi_mCL_r2_FD_184277 | JGI IMG/M metagenome (GOLD analysis project Ga0209257, IMG submission 184277) | Arabidopsis root microbial communities from North Carolina, USA - plate scrape MF_Cvi_mCL_r2 (SPAdes) (version 2) | ecosystem: Host-associated > Plants > Roots > Endosphere | place: USA...
GCACGAACCCGATCGCGTGATCGCCGAGGCGGCCCGCGTGCTGCGCGGCGGCGGTCACCTGCTGATCGTCGATTTCGCGCCGCACGAGGATGAGGAATTGCGCACGCTCGGGGCGCATGCGCGCCTCGGCTTCTCCGACGCGCAGATTCGCGGCTGGTTCGCCTCGGCCGGCCTGCTGCTTGAGACAACGCAGACGCTCGAGGGTGGCGACCTTGCGGTGAAGCTGTGGCTCGGGCGGCGGCGTAGCGACGAAGATCAGACCCCCGCGACCGAGAGCGGGCAGAATAAAAGGCTTGCCGCATGACATCGAACCTGAATTCGCTCGCCGAGGCGCGCCGCGCTGCGGCTTCGCCCCTGTTCGCCAATCTCGACGGCGATATCGGCGTCAGTTTCGAATTCTTCCCGCCGAAGACCGAGAAGATGGAGGCGCAGCTGTGGGATACGTTCCGGACTCTTGAGCCCCTTGGTCCGCGCTTCGTGTCGGTGACCTATGGTGCGGGCGGATCGACCCGCGAGCGCACCCATTCGACCGTCGCGCGCATCGCTGCCGAAAGCGCCGTCGCGCCCGCCGCGCATCTGACCTGCGTCGAGGCGTCGCGCGCCGAGATCGACGAGGTCGCGCAGGCCTATTGGGACGCCGGCGTACGCCATATCGTGGCATTGCGCGGCGACGTGCCGAGCGGTGGTCCCTATCGCGCGCATCCCGACGGCTATGCCAATGCGATCGAACTGGTTGCGGGGCTGAAGAGGGTTGCGCCGTTCGATATTTCGGTCGCCGCCTATCCCGAAGTACACCCCGATGCGTCGTGCGCCGAAGCCGATCTCGACAATCTCAGGCGCAAGCTGGACGCAGGCGCGACGCGCGCGATCACCCAGTTCTTTTTCTCGCCGGAGGCCTTTCTGCGCTTCCGTGACGCCGCCGCGGCAGCGGGGATCGACGCGCCGATCATCCCGGGTATCCTGCCGGTGTCGAACGTCTCGCAGACGAAGCGCATGGCCGATATGTGCGGCACCGCTATCCCTTCATGGATGGTGTCGCTGTTCGAAGGGCTCGACGACCTGCCGGCCGCGCGCCAGCTCGTCGCCGCGACGATCGCTGCCGAGATGAGCCGCCGTCTCTATGCAGGCGGAGTGCGCGATTTCCACTTCTACACGCTCAACCGCGCCGAGCTGAGCTATGCCATCTGCCACCTTCTGGGCCTGCGCCCGAAGCTTGCCCCCGCGACGGAGAAAGCCGCATGATCAGTGCACGCGAAGCCCTGCAAGCGGCGGCGAAGGAGCGTATCCTGCTCACCGATGGCGGCTGGGGCACCCAGATCCAGCTCAGGAAGCTGACCGAGGCTTGTTATGCGGGAAGCCTCGGCCTGTCGCACGACCAGAAGGGCAACAACGATATCCTCGCCCTGACACGACCCGATGTCGTGACCGCGATCGGCGAATCCTATCTGGCTGCCGGGTCGGACATCGTCTCGACCAACACTTTCAGCGCGAACCGGATCAGCCAAGCGGACTATGGCGCCGAAGCGCTCGTCGCCGATATCAACATCGAAAGCGCGCGGCTGGGGCGCGAGACTGCCGTCAAATATGAAGCGCTCGATGGCCGCCGTCGCTTCGTTGCGGGTGCGGTGGGGCCAACGAACAAGACGCTGTCGCTGTCACCCGACGTCAACAATCCGGGTTTTCGCGAGATCGATTTCGACGAGCTGAAGGACGTCTATCTGGAGCAGGTCGTCGCGCTCGCCGAGGGCGGCGCGGATTTCATCCTGATCGAGACGATCTTCGATACGCTCAATGCCAAGGCCGGGATCGCCGCGACGATCGAAGCCGAAGCAAAGGTCGGCCGCGAATTGCCGCTGATGATCTCGATGACGCTGACCGATCTCAGCGGTCGCAACCTGTCGGGGCATACGGTCGAGGCGTTCTGGTACGCGGTGCGCCATGCGAAGCCGCTGACGATCGGGCTTAATTGCTCGTTCGGCGCGGCCCAGCTCCGCCCGCATGTGAAGGTTTTGTCCGAACTCGCCGATGCGCTGGTCATGGTCTATCCGAACGCCGGGCTGCCCAACGAACTCGGCGAATATGACGAGCTGCCCGAGACGACCGCAGAACTCGTTCGCGAATGGGCCGAGCATGGCCAGGTCAATATCCTTGGCGGCTGCTGCGGTTCGACCCCGGCGCACATCGCCGCGATGGCGAAGGCGATCAAGGGGCTTCCGGCACGGCAAATTCCCGAAGTGGCGGTGCGGACCCGGCTTGCGGGGCTCGAGCCCTTCACGATGGCCGCCTGATCCCGTGACTGACATTCCGACATGGACGATCCGGGAGGCTGGAACCGATGACGCTGCGGCGCTCGCGCTGATCGGTGCGGCGACCTTTCTGGAAACCTTTGCCGGTATTCTGGATGGCGATGCGATTGTCGGTCATTGCGCCACACAGCACAGCGAGGCCGCCTATCGTGCCCATCTGGCCGCCGGCGCGCGTGCCTGGATTGCCGAAGCGCAGCCGGGGGGAGCGCCGATCGGCTTCGCCCTCGTCGGCAAGCCCGATCTGGCCGCTGCGGAGGAGGGCGATATCGAACTGAAGCGCATCTATTCGCTGTCGCGCTTTCACGGGACGGGGCTTGGCGCCGCGCTGATGGCGCGGGCGCTGGAGGCCGCGAGCGGATGCCGCCGCCTTCTTCTCGGGGTCTATGCGCGCAACGAACGAGCGCTCGCCTTTTACCGCAAACAGGGATTCGCCGATCTCGGCACCCGCCAGTTCAATGTCGGGGGCAAGCTCTACGACGATTTCGTCCTTGCCCGCCCGCTCGCTGCCTGATGACCGGAATTTTTCGATGACCACCGCTGCTTCCTCCAGTTTCGTCAATATCGGCGAGCGCACCAACGTCACGGGTTCCGCGGCATTCAAGAAGCTGATCCTCGCCGACGACTACAGCGCGGCGGTCGAGGTTGCGCGCCAGCAGGTCGAGAATGGTGCGCAGGTCATCGACGTCAATATGGACGAGGGTCTGCTCGACGCCGAATATGCGATGACGACCTTTCTGAAGCTCATCGCCGCCGAGCCCGACATCGCGCGCATCCCGGTGATGATCGACAGCTCGAAATGGGACGTGATCGAGGCGGGGCTGAAATGCGTTCCCGGCAAGCCGATCGTCAATTCGATCAGTATGAAGGAAGGCGAGGAGCCCTTCCTGAACCATGCGCGCAAATGCATGGCCTATGGCGCCGCGGTCGTCGTGATGGCGTTCGACGAGGTCGGGCAGGCCGATACGAAGGAGCGCAAGGTCGAGATTTGCGAGCGCGCCTACAAACTGCTGATGACGATCGGCTTCCCGCCAGAGGATATCATCTTCGATCCCAACATCTTCGCTGTCGCGACGGGGCTCGAGGAACATGACAATTATGCCGTCGACTTCATCGAGGCGGTGAAGGAAATCCGCGTCCGCTGTCCCCATGCCCATTTCTCGGGCGGCCTCTCGAACCTCAGCTTCGGCTTCCGCGGCAACGAGACGGTGCGCCGCGCGATGCACAGCGTATTCCTCTATTATGCGATCCCGGCCGGGCTCGACATGGCAATCGTCAACGCGGGTCAGCTCGACGTCTACGATACGATCGATCCCGAACTGCGCACTGCGTGTGAGGACGTCATCCTCAACCGCAAGGTCGAAGGCGAGGAACTGAGCCCCACCGAGCGCCTCATCGCGCTTGCGGAACGCTACAAGGGCACCAACGCCGCGCAGGAAAAGGCGGCCGAGGAATGGCGCGGCTGGGAGGTGCGCAAGCGGCTCGAACATGCGCTGGTCAAGGGCATCGACGCGCATATCGTCGACGATACCGAAGAGATGCGGCAACAGATGGACCGCCCGATCGAGGTGATCGAGGGGCCGCTGATGGACGGGATGAACGTCGTTGGCGACCTGTTCGGATCGGGCAAGATGTTCCTGCCGCAGGTCGTGAAGTCGGCACGCGTGATGAAAAAGGCGGTCGCGCACCTGCTGCCCTTCATCGAGGCGTCGAAGGAACCGGGCGCGAAGGGCAAGGGCAGGGTCGTGATGGCGACCGTCAAGGGCGACGTTCACGACATCGGCAAGAATATCGTCGGGGTCGTGCTGCAATGTAATGGGTTCGAGATCGTCGACCTTGGCGTGATGGTGCCGTGGAGCAAGATCCTCGAGGCGGCGAACGAGAATGATGCCGACATGATCGGTCTTTCGGGTCTGATAACTCCTTCGCTCGACGAAATGGTGACGGTGGCCGAGGAAATGCAGCGCGCGGGCATGACGATGCCGCTGCTGATCGGCGGCGCGACGACGTCGAAGGTCCACACCGCCTTGCGTATCGACCCCGCCTATCAGGGACCGGTGCTCCACGTTCTCGATGCCAGCCGCGCGGTCGGCGTTGCGACGTCGCTGGTTAGCGACACCGGCCGCGACGCCTATGTGCGGGGCTTCAAGGACGATTATGCGCACGTCCGCGACGTGCGTGCGGGCAAGGGGCAGAGCGTTCTCCACACGCTCGAAGAGGCGCGCGCCAACTATTACGACGCCTATCTGAGCGACAAGCCCGCGCCACCGCTGCAGCCGGGCCTGCACCGCTTCGACGACTGGTCGCTCGAGGATCTGCGCGAATGCATCGACTGGACGCCCTTCTTCCGGGCGTGGGAATTGCACGGCACTTACCCCTCGATCCTGGATGACGACGTGGTTGGCGAGACGGCGCAGGCGCTCAAGGCCGACGCCGACGCGATGCTCGACAGGATCATCGCGGAGAAGTGGCTGACCGCGCGCGGCGTATGCGCTTTCTGGCCGTGCGCGCGCGATGGCGACAGCGTGACGATCCACCTCGCCGACGAGGAGCGTCATGTCACGCTCCCCTTCCTGCGTCAGCAGATCAAGAAGAGCCGCGATCGCGCGAATATGTGCCTCGCCGACTTCATCGATCCTGCGGGCGACTGGATGGGCGGCTTCGCGGTCGGCATCCACGGCATCGAGCCCTATTCGGAGCGCTTCCGCGCCGACAAGGATGATTATTCGGACATCTTGCTGAAAGCACTCGCCGACCGTTTTGCCGAGGCTTTTGCCGAGCGGCTGCACCAGCATGTCCGCACCACCTTGTGGGGTTATGCACCCGGCGAGCAGCTGACGAACGAGGCGCTGATCAAGGAAGAATATCGCGGCATCCGTCCGGCGCCCGGCTATCCGGCGTGCCCCGATCACAGCCTGAAGCCGATCCTGTTCGACCTGCTCGCGGCGGGCGACAATGCCGGGCTCGTACTGACCGAAAGCTTTGCGATGCTGCCGACGGCGGCGGTCAGCGGCTTCTATTTCGGCCATCCCGAAAGCCAGTATTTCGGTGTCGCACGGATCGGGAGCGATCAGCTCGAAGATTATGCGGAGCGCCGCGGGGTCGACCTCGAGACCGCGACGCGGTGGCTCCGTCCGAATCTCGATTAACCGGCCATGGCGCGCCTGTCCGATAAGGGGACAGGCGCGCGGTTAACCAGCTTCGCCAACGACTTGCGCCGCGAGAACGGCTATGGCGGAGCAATGCTCAAGCTGATCCTCCGCCGGCCGTTGCTGCCGCTGCTCGCCCTTCCGCTGCTTCTTGCGCCGGTGCCGTTGCCCGCGCAGACGAGCGATGCGCCCTTCAGCGTCGATGGTCGCGGCTTCGGACGGCTGCAGGATGCGGTCGACGCGATCGGCGACGGCGAGGGCACGATCCGCATCGCCCCCGGTTATCACCGCGACTGCGCGGTCCAGACCGCGGGCCGCATCGCGTTCGTCTCGGCCGAGCCCGGCCGTGCGATCTTCGATGGCGTGACCTGCGAGGGCAAGGCGGCACTCGTGCTGCGCGGCAATGGCGCGCGCGTCGATGGCATCGTCTTCCAGAACATGCGCGTGCCCGACGGCAACGGCGCCGGCATCCGGCTCGAGAAGAGCAATCTGGAAGTCGTCAATTCGATGTTCCGCAGCAGCGAGGAAGGCATCCTCACCGCCGATGATCCCGACAGCATGCTGACGATCGACCGCTCGACTTTCTCGCGCCTCGGCCGCTGCGACCGCGGGCTCAGCTGCGCACATAGCGTCTATACCGGCCTTTATGGCCGCGTCGTCGTGACGCACACGCGTTTCGACAAGGGCACCGGCGGCCATTATCTCAAGACCCGCGCAAAGCAGGTCGAGATCAGCGATAACAGCTTCGACGATACGCAGGGCACCGCGACCAACTATATGATCGACCTGCCCTCGGGTTCGGTCGGCAGCATCACGAACAATCTGTTCGTGCAGGGCCGTGACAAGGAAAATTACTCGGCGTTCATCGCTGTCGCGGCTGAAGATCGCGGCAATCCGTCGCGCGGCCTGTCGATCAGCGGCAACCGCGCAAGCCTGCCCGCCGACATGGGACGCAAGTCCTTCTTTGTCGCCGACTGGAGCGGAGAGGCGCTGGCGATCGGCGCGAACCAGCTCGGTCCGGGGCTGCAGCGCTTCGAAAAGCGCTGAGGTTCAAGCTTCGCCGCGCGTTTCGATAAGCGACGCGGCGAGCGCCTCGGCCGGGGTCTTGCCGCCCCACAGCACGAACTGGAACACGGGGTAGAAGCGCTCGCACTCGTCGATCGCGCTTTCGATCAGCGTCTCGGTAAGGTCGAGCGGCAGCTGTGCGTCGCTGCCGAGCAGCATGCCGTGGCGAAACAGGATCGTGCCGCTGTTCGACCACAGCTCGAAATGGCCGAGCCACAGCTGTTCGTTGATCATCGCCAGCGCCTCGTGCGCGACGGCACGCTTGTCCTCGACGACGCGAATGTCGGGGAAGGCGAGCAGCTGGATGACCCCGTCGTCGGGGCGCCATACCGCGCGGAGTTCATAGGTCGTCCAGCTGCCCTGCGCGGTCGCGACGATCTCGTCTTCGCCGACCATCTCGTGCGGCCAGTCGTGCGCGGCGAAATAGGAAGCGATCATGTCGATCGGTGCCGCTTCCTGGGCGTCCTCGTCGTCGTAGATATCGTCACTCATGCGAGCGCCCTTAGACCGAAAGCGGCAAAGACGCGAGTCCGCGTCCCGCCGCCTTCGGGGACTGTCCTGTGCATAAATGGGCTGGTGTCAGGCCTTGGGCTTGCGCGGGGCAGGCTTGGCGGCCGGCTTGGCAGCGGGTTTCGCCGCTGCCTTGGGAGCCGCGGCGGGCTTGGCGGCACCTTCCAGCTTGTCGAGCCGGGCCTTCAGGGCGTCGGCTTCGGCGCGCGCCTTGGCGGCCATTTCCTTCACCGCCTCGAATTCCTCGCGGCTGACGAAGTCCATGCGGCCGACGAACTCCTTCGCGCGCTCGCGCATCGCGGCTTCGGCCTCGCGGCCGGCACCGGCGACGGTTCCGGCGATGCCGTTGATCATCTTGGCCAGATCGTCGAAAATCCGGTTTTCGCTTTGCATTTCATTTCCTTCCAGGGGGAGAACCCCTTGCCCTTTATCCTATCTGGGTAGTCGCGGCGGGGACGACAACCCCCTTGTTCTCCGCATCCGGATTGCGCTGGTCGATCTGGAAGTTGAGGATCGTCGCGAAACAGAGCCAGGCGATATAGGGCAGGAGCAGCCACGCGGCGGCCTTGCGGATCGGCGAAAAGGCAAAGAAAGTCGCGACCGTCACCATCAGGATGAAGATGATCAGATACAGCGCACTCGTCACCTGGTGCGCGCCGAAGAAGAGCGGCGACCAGGCGAAATTGGCGATCAGCTGGACGAAGAACAGCAACAGCGCAAAGCCGCGCCCCTTCGCGCCGCGCGCGTGGAGCACCATCGCAAGCGACAGACCCATGCAGATATAGAGGATCGTCCACGCGACCCCGAACACCCATCCCGGCGGAACGATGCCTGGCAGGTCGAGCGCGGCGAACCACCGGTTGCTGTAGCCGCTGTTCGACAGCAGGCCCATCGCGGTGCCGATCAGCACGATCGAGGGCACTGTGACCATCGCCCAGCGCCAATAGGACATGCGTAACTGGCCGGGCGTAGCAATCTCGGTCATGCGGATATGGTCCCTGAATCCTTGAACGCGTCTGCGATTCTGCGGTGAACAGATGTCGCGGCTGTTATTTCCGCCGTCAAGCGCTTCGCCGCGTTGCAGCAATCAGGAATTCGACATTGCCTTCGGGCCCGGTGATCGGGCTTTCGACCAGATCGAGCACATCCCAGCCTTCGCCGGTCAGCCAGTCGCGGACCTCGCCGCAGACGCGTTCGTGCACCACGGCATCGCGTACCACGCCCTTTTTGCCGACCTCGTGCCGTTCGGCCTCGAACTGGGGTTTGATCAGCGCCACCATGCGCGCGCCGTCCTTCGCGAAGCCCATCGGTACCGGCAGCACCTTGGACAGCGCGATGAAGCTCGCATCGCAAACGATCAGATCGACCGGTTCCGGGATATGATCGGATGTCAGGATGCGCGCGCTGGTCTGTTCGTGCACGATCACACGTTCGTCCTGCCGCAATTTCCAGGCAAGCTGGTTGGTGCCCGAGTCCACTGCATAGACGCGCGCCGCGCCGCGGCTCAGCAGCACGTCGGTGAAGCCGCCCGTCGACGATCCGACGTCGATCGCGACCGCGCCGGTCACATCCCAGCCGAGATGCGTCAGCGCATGGTCCAGCTTGATCCCGCCGCGCGACACCCACGGATGGTCGCGGCCCTTGACGCTGACTTCGGCATCGTCGGCGATCTGCTGTCCGGCCTTGTCGATCTTGCGGTCGCCGACGAAGGCGAGTCCGGCGAGGATCAGCGCCTGCGCGCGCGTCCGGCTTTCTGCGAGTCCGCGGTCGACGAGCAGCTGGTCCGCGCGCTGCTTCGCCATCAGCCGCGCGCCTTGCCGGTCAGCAGGCCGGGGGTCAGGATCTGCGGCAGGATCTCCGGCTCGGCGGCGCCGGGCTTGTACCAGAGATAGAGCGGTACGCTGTTGCGGCCATGCTCGGCAAGCGTGCGCGTGATGACCGGGTCGCCGTTGGTCCAGTCGCCGACGAGCGTCACGACGCCCGCCTTGCCGAATGCCGCCTGCACCGCTTCCCGGTTGATCGCGCCCGCCTCGTTCGCCTTGCACGACAGGCACCAGTCGGCGGTGAAATAGACGAAGACCGGCTTGCCGGTGGCGCGTGCCTTGGCAAGGGCCTCCGGGGTGAAAGTATCACCGCGCACTTCGGCCGACGCTGCGGATGGCGTGGCCGTTCCTACCTGATAAGCAAGGACGCTCACGGCGACCAGCGGGACCAGCAGCAATAGTTTGCCGACGTGCCCGCGGTCGGGGCCCTTCATCCAGTGACGATAGAGTCCGACGAAGCCGGCGCTGGCGGCGAGGGCGCTGACCAAATCGCCCCAGCGCAATCCTTCCACCTGCTGCGTCAGCAGCCAGCCAAGCGCCACGGCCGTCAAACCCATCGGCGCGGCCATCCATTTGCGGAAGGTTGCCATCCAGGGCCCGGGTTTCGGGAGGCGGCTGCGAAGGCCGGGAACGAACCCGATGGCAAGGAAGGGAAGGGCAAGGCCGAGGCCGAGCCCGCCGAAGACCGGCAGCGCTGCCCAGGCTGGCAGCACGAGTGTCGCGCCGAGCGCTGCGCCCAGCAATGGCCCGCTGCACGGCGTCGCGACGAAGGCCGCAAGCGCACCGGTCCAGAAGCCGCCCGCCGCACCGCCCTGACTCGCGAGCTTCTGGCCGCCGCCGAACGACGGCAGCTCATAGACGCCCGCAAGGTTGAGCGTGATTGCGACAGCAAGGAGCATCAGGATGAACACACTGACCGGGTGCTGCAGCTGGAAGGCCCAGCCGACCTGCTCGCCCGTTGCCCGCAACGCCAGCAGCACCCCGCCGAGCAGCAGCGCCGTGACGACGGCGCCGGCGGTGTACGCGAGCGCCTCGACCTTGGCTTCGCGTGCATCGCCGCCGGACCGGGCGAGGCTCAGCGCCTTCAGGCTCAGGATGGGAAACACGCACGGCATCAGGTTCAGGATCAGCCCGCCGAGAATTGCACCGCCGAGCGCGGTCCAGAAGAGCGCCATATCGAGGCCGCCGCCGCGCGTCGCGATCGGCTCGCCCGCGGCAGGAACGGCTCCGGATTTGAAATCGACCGCCAGCCCGCGTCCGTCGCCCAGCTTGACGAGCGCCGCAACGTCGCCCGCGGCGTCGCCCTTCGCCCTGGTCTCGATGACGATCCAGTCGCCGTTGCGGCTGAAGCTTTGCGGCGCGGCATAGTCGGCGACATTCTGGGTTTCCAGAAACAGATGCGGCGCGTCGAGCGCGGTGCCGTCGGGCAGCGGGACCGCGAAGCGCAGCAGCTCTCCCTTGCGTTCCCACGTCCCCGGCCGGTCGAGCGGCTGCGGCAGCTTGGCGCGCCACTGGTCGAATTGCGTACGCGCCGGTCCGATTTTCCCGTCGCCGGCCTTCATGGCGACCGAGATCACCGCCTTTTCGGGCACGCATAACTTGTCCGAGCAGACGAGCCACCGCGCGAGGCCGGTCAGGGTCAGGTCGGTACCCGGCGCGATGCTCCGGTCGACCTGCACATCGGCCAGCAGGGCATAGGGATGTTCATAGGCATGGTTCATCATGCCGAAGAGGGTGAGCGCCTCGGGCACCGGGTAACGGAACGGCGCGACGGTCACCCCCTCGGGCAGATTCCATTCGACTTCGAGCCCGAAGCCTGCATCGCCGCCATTCAGCCAATAGCCGTGCGAGCCCTTGTCGGGGGTCATCGTCAGCGCGACCGACGTCGTGCTGCCGGGCGCGGGCGCGGGTGATTCGGCGACAAGTTTCGCCGTCATATGCGGCGTCTGCGCGCGGGCAGGAGCCAGTGCCAGCCCGATCAGCGCCAAAAGGGCCAATATCGCGCGCAAAACTGTCATAAAAACCTGTCTAGGCAATTCCAAGATCCGCCTGCCGCCGTTCATCGTCTAAGGCTTGCCATATAGGCGGCTTTCGACGAGAGGACAGCCCGCGCTGACGACCCCCTATCGGAGATGCTGCCCCGTGACGTTCAAATATCTGACCACCGCCCTTGCCGCTGCTCTTTCGGTTGCCGGAGCCGGTGCGGTTATCGCGCAGGATTCCGCTCCGCAGGCCGCCCGGGTGACGGCAGGGACGCCCGCACCGAAGCTCGTGATCGCGATTTCCGTCGATCAGTTCTCGGCCGATCTGTTTGCCGAATATCGCAGCCATTTTACCGGCGGCCTTGCCCGGCTCGCGCAGGGCGTGGTTTTCCCTTCGGGCTATCAGTCCCATGGCGCGACCGAAACCTGCCCCGGTCATTCGACGATCCTGACCGGCAATCACCCCGCGCACACGGGGATCATCGCGAACAACTATTTCGACCTGTCGGTCGCGCGCGAGGACAAGCGCATCTATTGCGCCGAGGACGAAACCCTCCCCGACACCAGTTCCAAGAGCGGCAAATATGCAGCTTCGGTGAATCACCTGCTGGTTGCCACGCTCGGCGACTGGATGAAGGCGGCGAATCCGAAAGCGCAGGTCGTCTCGGTCGCGGGCAAGGACCGGGCGGCGATCATGATGGGTGGACGCAAGGCCGACGAGCTGATGTGGCTGACGCCGACCGGGCTGACGAGCTTTCGCGGCATCGAGCTGTCGCCGACGGCCCAAAAGGCGAGTGGAGTTATCGCGGCGGCCATCGCCGCGCCGCGCGCCGCGCTCACGCTGCCCTCCGACTGTGCCTCGCACGATATCGCGATCCCGATCGGCACCAAGGGTGTCACCGTCGGGACCGGCCGCTTCCAGCGGGACGGCGGCGATTTTCGTCGCTTCATGGCTTCGCCCGAAGCCGACGGCGCGGTGCTCGCGACCGGTGCCGCCCTGCGCGCCGCCCGCAAGATGGGCGAGGGCGATACAACCGATCTGCTGATTCTGGGCCTGTCGGCGACCGACTATATCGGTCACGGTACGGGTACCGAGGGCAGCGAAATGTGCATGCAGATGCTGGCGCTCGACCGCGAGCTCGGCGACTTCTTCGCACGCCTCGACGCAACGGGGATCGACTATATGGTCATGCTGACGGCGGACCATGGCGGGCACGACATTCCCGAACGCAATCGCCAGAATGCCTGGCCTGCGGCCGAGCGGGTCGATAGCGCGCTCGATCCGGACGCGATGGGCAAGGCCGTTGCCGAGAAGCTCGGTCTGCCGCAGCCGCTGCTCTATAGCGACGGGCCGTTCGGCGACATGTATCTGTCGAAGGCGCTGACGCCTGCGCAGCGCAAGGCTGCGCTTGCCGAATTTGTCGCGCGGTTCAGGGCGCATCCGCAGGTCGAGGCCGTCGTCACGGGCGAAGAGCTCGCGAAATATCCGATCTCGAAACGCGCGCCGGATACCTGGACGCTGATGGACAAGCTCCGCGCCTCGTACAATCCGCAGCGCTCGGGCGACTTTCTCGTCGTGCTGAAGCCGCGGGTCACGCCGATCCCCGAATCGGGCATGGGCTATGTCGCGACGCACGGATCGGTGTGGGATTATGACCGGCGGGTACCGATGCTCTTCTGGCGCAAGGGACTGACCGGATTCGAGCAACCGAATGCCGTAATGACGGTGGACATCCTGCCGACGCTCGCGTCGGTGATCGGCGTACCGCTCGATATGAACAAGATCGACGGCCGCTGCCTCGACCTGATTTCGGGTCCCGAGAGCAGCTGCCGCTAAACAGAAAACGGGACAAAATGACGAAGAGTTTGACGAAGTTCACCGGCCGGATGCTGCTGGTCGGGTGCGGCAATATGGCGGGCGCGATGCTCGACCGCTGGCTGGCGGCCGGGCTCGATCCCGCGAGCGTCGCGATCGTCGATCCGTTTGCGGCACCGCGCGCGGGGATTTTGCACCATGCCTCACTCGCGGAGTGGAAAGAGGCGGGTGGCAGCGCAGACTGGATCATGCTCGGCATGAAGCCGCAGCAGCTTGGCGAGGTCGCGGACGATCTCGCTTCCTCCATGGACGGCGGCGTCCATCTGCTCTCGATTCTGGCCGGCGTATCGCTCGCGGATCTTGCGCAGCGCTTCCCCGATGCAAGGGCGCAGGTACGGATACTTCCGAATCTGGCAGCACGGATCGGCGCGGGCGTGTCGGCGGTTGCCAGCCTGGGCAACGCTGACGAGGCGGCCGTCACCTCGCTGCTGAAACCGCTCGGCACCGTTGTGGCGCTTGCCGACGACTCGACGATGGATCTGGTCACGGCCTTCACCGGCAGCGGCCCGGCCTTTGTCTTCCGCCTGATCGAATCCTATGCCGCTGCCGGCGAGCGGCTCGGCCTTGCAGCCGACGATGCGCTGAAGCTCGCGATCGCAACTTTCGGCGGTTCGACCGCACTCCTTGCCGACAGCGGCGAGAAGCCGGGCACGCTGATCGCGCAGGTCGCAAGCAAGGGCGGGACGACGCAGGCGGGGCTCGACGTGCTCGACAGCGATGGCCAGCTTGCAGCGCTGCTTACCAATGTCCTTCGCGCGGCGCGCGATCGCGGCCGCGAGCTCGCCGACATCGCACGCGGCGAAGGCTAGGTCTCGCTGCCCAGTTTCGCGGCCCGCGTCCGTTCGCGCGGCGTCATCAAGGCCTCGGTGACGTGCCAGAAGCCTGTCACCGCCTGCTGGCCGGCGTGGGTGTAGGCGCGGCTCATCGCATCGCGGAGCTGCGCGAATATCGCCGCCTCGACCGCCCGCCCGCCGGGGGTGAGGCGCAGTTCCTTCTGCCGCCTGTCGCGGTTTCCGGGGCGCGTGGTCAGATAGTCGCGCCCCTCGAGCTCCTTCACCACGCGGCCGAGCGACTGTTTGGTGATGCCAAGCAGCGCGAGAAGGTCCGAAATCGTGATCCCCGGCGCACGCGCGATAAAGTAGAGCGCACGATAATGCGCCCGGCCCAGCTCGTTCTCGGCGAGCCGTGCGTCGATGGTGCGCCACAATGCGCCATGGCCGAAAAACAGATATTCGATGCCGCGGCGTACCTCATCCTCGCGCAAGAAAAGGGCAGAGGCAGCGGGTACTTGTGAAAGAAAATTTTCATCCGGCATAGTCACTACCGTTGCGCCGCGCGCCCGGTTTTGGCAAGAGGCGCGCACGTTTCAGCCCGATTCTACAGGTGTTTTTGCCATGCTCGCTCCTGCCTTCGCCCGTCTTCCGCATCCGAACCCGACGGCGGACGACGTACGTGCGGCGGCGATTGCCGATCCGGTCTTCGGGCGCGTCTTCACCGATCATATGGTGTCGATCCGTTATTCGGAAGCGAAGGGCTGGCATGATGCGCAGGTGATGCCGCGCGGGCCGCTGTCGCTCGATCCGGCGACCGCCGTGCTCCATTATGCGCAGGAAATCTTCGAGGGGCTGAAGGCCTACCGGCTCGACGACGGGTCGATGGCGCTGTTCCGGGTCGAGGCAAATGCGGCGCGTTTCAATGCGAGCGCGCGGCGCATGGCGATGGCCGAAATCCCCGAAGAGCTGTTCATCGGTGCGGTGAAGGCGGCGGTCGAGGCCGACGCCGACTGGTTTCCGCCGGTCGCGGGCGGCGCGCTCTACCTTCGCCCCTTCATGTATGCGAGCGAGGTGTTCCTCGGCGTGAAACCCGCGTCCGAATATCATTTCCTCGTGATCGTCTCGCCCGTCGGCAATTACTTCAAGTCGGGCGCCCCGGCGGTGTCGCTATGGGTGTCGGAGGATTATACGCGCGCCGCGCCGGGGGGCACCGGCGCCGCGAAATGCGGCGGCAACTATGCGGCGAGCCTGATCGCGCAGCAGGAAGCGATCGCGAAGGGCCACGACCAGGTCGTCTTCCTCGACGCTGCCGAGCGTCGCTGGATCGAGGAACTGGGGGGCATGAACATGTTCTTCGTGTTCGACGACGGCAGCATCGTCACGCCGCCGCTGACCGGCACGATCCTGCCGGGCATCACCCGCGACGCGATCATCACGCTCGCTCGCGACGCCGGACTGGTCGTTCGCGAGGAGCCCTACTCGATCGACCAGTGGCAGGCCGATGCCGAAAGCGGCAAGCTCACCGAAAGCTTCGCCTGCGGCACCGCCGCGGTGGTCACCCCGGTGGGCAAGGTGACGCGCGGGCAAACGAGCTTCACGATCGGCGCAGGCGGTCCGGGGCAGGTCACGACGACGCTCAAGGACAAGCTCGTCGGCATCCAGCGCGGCCTTGCGGCCGATCCGCACGGCTGGGTGACGCGCCTCTAAGCCCTTTCTTGCAATAACCGGCGGCGCGTTCTAGAGCGCGCGTCGCACCGGCCGTTGGGGCGTAGCCAAGCGGTAAGGCAGCGGTTTTTGGTACCGCCATGCGCAGGTTCGAATCCTGCCGCCCCAGCCAGCCGGTGTTTCCAGAGGCGCTCTTAAGCTCTCAGGGCGCCTCAGTTAAATCAATAAAAACAATGAGTTATCTTGAATCGGAATCGCATCTGCTCTTGTCGGAAAATTGTGCGTTCAGGATTTAAACCCGTTCGCGTGACGGGAAAGCCATGCCCATGCTTCCCAGCCTCACCGTCAAGGCATCGAACCTGCGCCGAAACCCTGCAGGAAATCGGATGATGGCGGCCTGCCCCTGCTCATTCCGGCGCACCGGCCTCGCGGCGTCCATGCAGTTGCAACTCCGCGCGGTACTCGCTCACCGGCGACCGATGGTGCAATGGCGGGCTGCCTCTCCCGATGCGGCGAAAGCTAGGGGGATGGGACCGAGCTAGGTCGCAGGCCGGACTTGCGCCGGAACAACATCTGACGGTGCGATTTGCAACGGCGCCAGAATGTCGGCCATCCGGATCAGGTCGGCAAATGTCCGAGCCTCCATCTTGCGCATCGCACTTCCCCGGTGCGCCTTGACGGTGATCTCGCTGATGTTGAGTTCGCCCCCGACCTGCTTGTTCAAAAGCCCCTGTGCCACCAGCATCATGACTTCTGCTTCGCGCCGCGTCAGCGTCGCGAACCTGAACGAGAGCTGCTTCAACAGATCGGCTTCATGCCGCCGCCGCCGATCGACATCCAGGGCCCTCTCGACGGCATCGATTACATGGTCGTCATTCCCGCTGTTGGCGATCAGGTCGACAACGCCGGTCTGAATGGCCCAGCTCGCGATCCGGGCATCGACGCTCTCTGCCACGATGACCATCGGTGGAACCGGTCCGGTTCCAGTCATGGCACCAACGGCTTCCGTATCGGCGTTGGGTAACGCATGGCCTGCGATAATCAGGCAGGACGGGGTTCCCGATTGGCGACATGACCCGACGCCCAGGATGTCGGCGTGGTCCCGGGCGGCGATCTGCCGGGATCTCAACAGAGAGCACATGCGATCCGCCATCTTTTCCCCGAGCCCGACGAGATGCGCCGTCGGACCGGCGTCCACGGGAACGGGGGTCCCATGGATGCGCCCGCGGGGGGCAGGGCGTTGAGACAGAAAATGAAAAGCTCGATGCGCTTCCGGTTGGACGGACACTGCCTGAAGATGGGTCATGTTTCTCTCCGATCGCATCAAGGACGCAGCGGATCGAAAAACCCTCAAGGACGAACAGGCTTTTTTTGAGTTGTTACTTCGAAACCATCTCGACACCCCGTTCGCCGCTCACGACGCGCACCGGATAGATTTCAGCGATGGATCGCGCAAAGCGCGGCGCATCGCCCGTCTGGAACTGGCCGCTGACGCGGAGCGACGCTACCCCGGGATCGCGAATAATGACCTGTTCGCGCGAGTAGCGGTTCATTTCCGATATCGCTTCGCCCAGCGGCCGGTCGTCGAGTTCGATAAGACCTCTGCTCCAGCCAGGCGACATGGCGTCCTGTGCCGAAGCCTCGACGAACCCTCCGCCGGGGGTCTCTACGAACCGCTGACCTGGCATCAGGACGTGGCGTTTGCCGCCCGCCTTCCGGGGTTCGACGGCGACGCGCCCTTCAAGCAGGGTTACCTCCAGTTCCTTCGCGGTGGCATCCACCTCGAACTTCGTCCCGAGGGCGACGATCCGCATGCCGTCCGCATTCACCGAGAATTGGTGGTCGAGGCCCTTTTTCACCTCGAAGAAGGCGCGCCCTTCGACCAGCTCGACCGCGCGCGCGCCTTCGCCGAACCGTCCCACGGCCTTGCTGTCGCTGTCGAGAATCATCCGGCTCCCGTCGGGAAGCGCGATCGTCTTCACCTCGCCGTGCGCGGAGACATAGCTGACCGGTTGTGCCGCTGGATTACCTGCCGGGCCGCCGGCGTTGCGGAGGGTCATCGTCCCGACGAACGCAACGAGGAGGACCGCGGCGGCGGCGGCAATGTTGCGTGTCCATCGGGTCTTCGGGCGAACGGGTACGGCAAGGGCATGGGTGCGCATCGCGGCGAGGATTTCGTTATCCGCCCCACCCGCAAAGACGTCCCATGCCCGGTCGGCGCGGCGTACCGCGGCGGCGCTGCCGGGATCCGACGCGAGCCAGTCCGAGAAGAGCTCTTCCTCCTGCTCGGTCAGCCCCTCGGCGCGGCGTGCGACGAAATAGGCGGCGACCTCGTCCGGCTCCATCGCGTTCAGACGCTCGATTGTCAGGGCCTCACGCAACATCCCGTGCCTCAAGTTCCGAACCCAGATGCTGCACCGCCTTTACGACATGTTTTTCAACGGCGCTCACCGATATTCCCAGTTGTGCGGCGATCTCGCCATTTTTGAAACCTTCCAGACGTCTCAGAATGAAAATCGTCCGCGTCCGTTCGGGCAGGGTAAGCAGCGCTGCGATCGCAACGCCCAGCTCCTGTTTGCCGCTGGCGATCCGTTCGGGGTCGAGTTCGTCCTCGCCGTGCCAGTCGTCGTCGAGCACGACGTGAAGGTCGGCGTGCCGCGCCGAACGTCGGCGCGCCCGATCGGCGAGCACACTGTTCGCCGTCTTCATGACATAGCCCGATAATTGACCGATCGGTTCGCAGCTGTCGCGCGCTGCAATCCGCGCGAAAACATCCTGCACCAGATCCTCGGTTTCGTCGTCGTCACGGACACGGCGCCGAAAGAAGTTGCGCAGCCAGCCGCCGATCGGACGCGCGCGTTCTGCAAGCTGCTCGTTCGCAGACCGGTCCCGACCATTGGTCCCCATCGGCTCGAAACTGTCACGCTGCGGCATTCGCCACCTTGTGCGCACGTCGGCGGGTTCGAGGAGTTGAGCGACCAGATTCATATTCCCTGCCGGCACCGCGTCGCGCGTCGGCGGGCGCCGGCCGGACCCGCAGCGGCACGACCGTTGTGATCGTCGCGCCGCTCGCGTCGCCGCTATGACGGACGCGGCGAAGGCCGCCTAGCTGCACGATGGTGTCGAATCGCGACATCGGGATCGATGGGCCGGGCACGCGGTCCGCCGCTAGAAGCCGCCGCTGAGCGTGATCTCGAACCGCCGCTTGCGAGGGTCGCCATAGGGGCTGATCCCTTCCGAGCGGAAATTGAGATTGCTTTCACGCGGCGGGCTATGATCGAAAACGTTGATGAGGCCGAACGCTATGGTAAGATCGCGCAGGGGCCCCGCGCCGGCCATCCGGACGCGCTGGCTTGCGTAGAGGTCGAGATAGGCTTGCGCCCGAACATGACTGCCACCCTGTACCAACGCGTCACCTGGGCCGGACTGCCCCGGAACCGAGACCTGATAGGGTCCGAAATATTGCAGGTTCGCGCCAAGATTGAGATCGCCGCTGGACCAGTGGAAGCCGCCGTTGGCACGCCAGCGTAGCGGGCCGTTGCGTGTCCCCGCTCTGTCGACCGGCGTCTGGAACAGGCCGGTCTGCCGGGATTTCATATGATAGGTTGCGTCCACGTAAAGGCGGAGCTGTCCGCCCAGTGCCGATGTCGGCCATTCGGCGCGCGCGTCGATCGCCTCGACCTCCAGCCCCGCGCCATTCATCGCGCGTGTATCGAGCGTCTGCACGGGACCGCCCGTGAAGCCCCGCGCCCGATCGGCGTCGCTGAGCGGGCCGCGTTCGACCCGCTCGGGCCAGAAATCCTCGTGCGCGAGGACGAGCGCGCTGCTCAGGAACAGCACGTCGCGGCTGCGCCGGATACGCGAGTAATCGAATGTAAGGCGAAGATCATTCTCGCCCCACGGCGACAATATGGTGCCGAGAGACAGCGTATTCGCACGTATGGTCTTCAATCCGGCAAATCCGGACGCAAGATACAGATAGGGGCCATCCGAGCCCAGAAATGTCCCGGCGCGTTTCGGGTCAGGCGCGGACCCGAATGTCCCTGTCGAGACGAACTCGTTCAGATATGTCAGCTCGGGCGGCTGTTCGCCCGTCGCGTAGCTCGCGCGCACGAGCACTCCGGGGACCGGGCTGAACTTTGCACCGGCCGTATAGGTGACCGACGAGAAGGATGCGCGGCGCTGGTCGGCTGGCGCGAAAGAGGCTGGGGCACTGGGAAAGCCATATTTCTGGCGATCGACGCGCGCTGCCAGTTGCACCTCCAGATCGCTCAGGAAGCGTATCGGCGCCTCGTCGCCGAACAGGCGCGAACGCAATTCCGCATAGAGCGATTCCGACGTGCTCGTCCGCGGTGCGAGCTTGACGTCATATTCCGAGAACATGCCGCCATAGCCGAAGCCTTGCGTTTCCACATGCGCGGGAAGGTCATCCTCGCGCCTTTCTGCCAGCAGCGTCAGTGTCGAACGCCCGGCCGCGGTCGAGAAAAGCGGTCCGGCCAGCCGCAGCGACTGTTCGCGAAAGCGGCTCCGGAAGGATCCGCTGGCTGTTCCCGTGTAAGGGTCTTGGAGAAGGGCGGACTGAAAGGCCGCCCAGTCGCCGAACGGATTGATCGTCGACTGCGGATTTTCATACAGGATATACGGGGACACATAGGTGGACTCGCTGCTCGCCTCGCGGCGGTAACGGACCGAACCGAATGCTGCCTCCGCCGTGCCCCGCCATTCGTACGGCAGGTCGGCGACGAGACCGAAAGTATAGCGCGAGCTGGTATAGGATACCTTCGCGCGGCGCTCATTGCCTCCGACGGGAAAGGTCACGAAAATCGGTTGTTCGAAGGGATTGAGCGGCGATGTTTCCGGTATCGCAAGAAGCCCGTCCGAACCCCGCAAGATGCTTTGTCCCTGATTTCGCAGAACGATGGCGTCGCCGTAAATCTCGACGCCCGGAACAACATGCTGGCGGATATTGGCAAGTATTGCCCATGTCCGTGACGCCGAGCCGATATCGCTTCGTGCGGTTCCATCGCCGATGCTGAAGTCGAGCTTTCCGGCATTCTGCCCGAGCGCCGCTGCAAGCTCACCCGACCCGCCGATGAAATCCCTGGGAAGATAGGTGTAGCGCGACGGCAGCGTTCCGCCGCCGTACGATGGCTTCAGCGTGAGCGGCGTCGAGCCGTTGAAATCGCCCAGCGGGCCGTTGGCGCTGAAAATCGCGATCGAGTTTCCATAGGGCAGCGCCTGGATGTAGCTCGCGGGAATGTTGGCGGCGCTCAGGCGCCGGTCGCGGAGGCGGTAGTCCCGGTCGCCAGACTGTATGCCGTCCGACCAGCTATGTGCTGCGTAGAATGATATCTCGGTACTGCCGTCGTTGGGCGAATAGCCGAAGCCTCCTTCGGTGACGACGCGCGGGGCATCGCCGCGCGTGCTGAGGCCTACGGTCTGATGCAGTTGCAGGCCGCGCGTATCGCGGTCGATGACCACATTGACGGCGCCACCGAGCGCCCCGAATCCGTGGATGCCGCCCGCTGTTCCGGTCAGGGTTTCGACGCGGTCTATAGCGTGCAGGGGGAGTGCGTTGAGGTCGGGTTGCCGCATGCCGAACAGCACTCGCGGGATCGAGGGCATGCGCCGGCCGTCGATCAGGATCAGCGTCCCGTCGGGCCCGAGCCCCCGCAGGTCGATTTCGGAAATCGTCTCGCCTTCGCTCAGTTGGCCGGGCGAGCGGACCTGCGTATTGGCAGGAACGCGCGACCGGAAAAACTGGTCGAGATTGTCGCGATGCGAGCTGACGACTTCGCGCCGTGTTGCGACGCGATAGGGCTGGATATCGCTTTCGACGCGCCGGATATCCGCATTCTGCGACCGCCTGCCGATGACCAGGATTTCGGGTACGGCGACATCCTGCTCGGCTAGGGCTTTCGTTTCGCGCGCTTCGAGGACGAGGATCCCTGACGCGGTCTGGCGCACAACGATGTTGGTTCCTGCAAGGAGGCGCTGCACCGCGTCCCTTGGGTTCATTCGCCCCCGGAGCGGCCCCGTCCGTAGCCCCTTCACGAGCTTGCGGTCGAAAAGCAATTCGATCCGCGCCTGCCGCGCGACATCCTGAAGCGCACTCGCAAGATCGCCGCCGCGTACGTCGATTTTCGCGGTCGGCGGATTGGCGGCGGCAGGACAGGCTGCGGCCACGGAAATGCTCGCCAGAAAAGGCAGGAAACCCTTCACGCCCGATGCCCCCCACTCGGCAGCGACCTGTCGCCCGATCCAGCGAGAATACCCGGGCCGGATGGGGGCGACGAAATCGCCAGCGCTGCCGCAGACCCGTGCCGCCTGCATTTGCAGCGGCACTGCTCGCTTGGTAATCCGACCCGCTTTTTCCGATAGGCGGACCCGACCGGCGCCGGTAGTTAGACCAAAGTATCATCGTAGCGGATTGCGGCGGGCGGGGGCTTTCGGCAGCCTATGTCTTGGCTCGAACAATCCGCTGCCAGGTGCGCGTCGTTCGGGGCGGCATGAGAGCGCTGTGATTTCCCATCTCGCCGATGCTCCCTATAGACCGGTTCATGAACGATCATTTCCAATGGGCCCACGGCTACTGCGCAGCGCGCGGATATCTCTCTCCTGTCCCCTCGACCAGCCTCCCGGCACTATGGTTTGATGTCGGAAAGGCCGATCAGACGGGGCGATTCATCCTTGGAGATGCATCGGGAGAAGCCGCCGCTGCCGCGTTCGCGGCGGTCGATGAACCCCACATCTATGTCGATATCGCCGCACCTCGAAGCCTGATTCTTCCATTTGTTCCCCGGCACTGGCGAGCGCGCGACCCGATGTGGCTGATGACGGCCGGCACCGACGTTCCCGAGGCGAGGCAGGCCCCTGACTTCACCCTGGAGATCGACGAAGGTACGGACCGTCTTGAGGCGACCGCGACACATGCCAGCGGAGCGCTCGCAGCGCGCGGCGTTCTGGGTATCAACGGCACGACCGCAGTCTACGACCAGATCGTCACCGAACCGCAATTCACCCGCCGCGGTCTCGGATCGGCTATCATGGCAGCGCTCGGAAGCGCCGCGCGTCGGCGCGGCGTGACCCGCAGCCTTCTGGTCGCCACGCCCGACGGCAAGGCGCTATACGAACGGCTCGGCTGGTCTGTGCGCAGCGACATCGTTTCGGTCATTTCACCTGAAATTTAGTCGGCCGCCCCGCTCTGCCTATTTCCGTTTTCGGTAACGAGCAGAGGAGGCCGAGAGCCTCCGGTTCATCATCGCTTTCTCGAACCGCGGAATGCCGGGGGTTGACGCGCGCGCGCCTTGCGCTAATAGTTTAGTTAATGCTTCACTATTCTCCAGAACAGCTAGACCGGGCTTTCCACGCTCTTGCCGACCCGGGACGGCGGGCGATGGTCGACCGTCTGAGCCATGGGTCCGCTTCGGTGAGCGAACTTGCGAAGCCGATGTCGATGAGCCTCTCCGCCGTCGTTCAGCATCTCAGGATTCTGGAAGAGGCCGGGCTCGTGCGAAGCGAGAAGATGGGCCGCGTTCGCACCTGCACTCTCGAGATCGACACGATGACGGCGGTGGAGCGCTGGATCTCGGAGCGCAAACGCTTCTGGGAACAGCAATATGACCAACTGGAACTCTATCTGGCCCGCGAAGCCGCCAAGGAGACTTGATCGATGCCCGTCACCAACGCCACCTTCACGATCGAACGCCTGCTGAACGCCTCGCCCGAGCGCGTCTTTGCCGCTTACACCAGTCTCGAGGCGAAAGGCGCCTGGTTCAAGGCGCCCTCGGATATGGAAACGCTGGCCCGCGAACTGGATTTCCGCGTCGGCGGCCATGAGCGCTTTCATGCCCGCTGGCCCAGCGGCCTCGTGACCGACTTTCAGGCAACCTACCGCGACATTGTCGAGAATGAGCGGATCGTGCTGGTTTACGATCTCTTCCACAACGCCGACAAGCTGTCGGTCTCGCTGCAGACTATCGAGCTCGTGGCCGAAGGCGGCGCGACGCGGCTCCTCCATACCGAGCAAGCTTCCTATTTCACCGGCGGGATAGAGGCGGTTCAGGCGCGCGAGCATGGCACGACGTGGCACGTCGACAATCTGGTCGCGGTAATCGAGGGCAAGGAAGCGAGGGCGTTCGCATGAGCATCGAACTCTTCGCTCACCCTTTCTCCTCCTACTGCCAGAAGGCGCTGATCGCGCTCTATGAGAATGATATCCCGTTCACTTACCGGATGATGGAGGATGCCGGCGTCGGGGAGGAACTCGCGGCCTTGTGGCCGATGAAGCGTTTTCCGATCCTCCGCGAAGGCGAGCGCGTCATCCTCGAGACGACGATCATCGTCGAGTATCTCCAGCTCCATCACGCAGCCCCGGGGTCGCTTATCCCGGAGGATCCCGAACTCGCTCTCGAAGCAAGGATGCTCGACCGCTTTTTCGACAATTATGTGATGACCCCGCAAGGCAAGTTCGTCTTCGACGCGTTGCGCCCGCCCGAAAGTCGCGATCCTTACGGGGTCGAGGAGGCGCGCAAGATGCTCGATACAAGCTATGCCTGGCTCGATCGGCGAATGCAGGGCCGCACATGGGCCGTCGGCGAAGCCTTTACGCTCGCGGATTGTGCGGCAGCACCGTCGCTGTTCTACGCCGACTGGACCTACCGGATTCCTGGGCAATACGCCCATCTCACGGCCTACCGGGCGCGACTTCTCGAGAGGCCTTCCTTCGCCCGGGCGGTGAACGAGGCACGCCGCTTTCGGCACTATTTCCCGCTCGGCGCTCCGGATCGCGATTGACCTGAAGGGGCGACTTGTCACGATGGTGCGAAGGCTAGCGATCTCCCGCGTTGCGCGGATCATCCCTCTTGTCGATATATTCGATACCCAGCGGGCCCGTTCCACTGACCTGGCTGATATATTCGCCCGACAGCGCCTCGTGGAAATGGGGCGTATCGTGCGGCAATATGATGACGCTGCCGGGGCCATAGGCCCGAAGCTTGCTGGCGTCGAAAGTCGTGCCGAAGCCGATGTAGAAGACGCCCGAGATGACCGTGTAGATGCGGTCCTCGGGATGGATATGGGGCATCAGCCTGACGCCGCCCGGTACTTTTACGCGAACGACATAAGGTCCGGGAGCCGTCGGGTCGCCCGCGACTTTCGCCAGCTCCGCTTCCGGCGGGAACGCGGCGAACGGCGCGAAGCCGATGTCCTCGGCATGGACCGACCCGACCTTGTCCGTAGGCAGGCTCTGGGCATTGCTCGGTGCGATGCTGCACATGGCGAGGGTCAAGGCTGCGATGCCGACGGCGCTCGGGCTCACCGACGCCTCACGCGGCGCTCGCAGCCGAGGCTTTCGCATCGGTCAGCAGTTTTACCAGTGCTTCGGCACCGGCGGTCGACGATGCCGGATTCTGCCCGGTGATGAGCCGGCCGTCGGTAATGGCGAAGCTCTGCCAGTTGTCGACTTTCTCGAACCGGCCGCCCAGCCGCTTCAGTTCGTCCTCGACGAGGAAGGGCACGACGTCCGTCAGTTGCACCTCTTCCTCTTCGGTGTTGGTGAAGCCGGTGACCCGCTTGCCCTTCACGATCGGCGCGCCCTCATACATGACGCGATGAAGGACGGCCGGGGCGTGGCAGACGGCGGCAACGGGCTTGCCGCTGTTGTAGAAGGCTTCGATGAGCGCGATCGAATCCGGATTGTCGACCAGATCCCACATCGGGCCGTGGCCGCCGGGATAGAATATCGCGTCGAAATCCTCGGCGCGCATATCCGACAGTTTCAGCGTGTTAGCGAAGACCTTTTGTGCGTCGGGATCCTGCTTGAAGCGCGTCATCGCATCGGTCTGGTTTTCGGGCAGGTCGCTTTTCGGATCGATCGGCGGCTGGCCTCCCTTGGGAGACGCGAGGGTCAGGTCGACGCCCGCGTCGAGGAATACATAATAGGGCGCCGCGCCTTCCTCGAGCCAGAAGCCGGTCTTGCGCCCGGTGTTGCCCAATATGTCGTGCGAGGTGAACACCATCAGGATTTTCATGTCGCCAGTCCTTCGCTTGCGTTGATCGAGCAGAAGATGTCACTGCGACGCGTGCGGGCAAATCGAACGAAGGTATCGGGGATACCAAGGTATCGGTGCCCGAATGCGGAGCGAGGCCGCAAAGTCTGCTCGGGGCATCATTCGCAGCACTAGGGGTGTGCGCCGCCCGCCGCGGTTATCCGAATGTGAAGACATAGGCGCGCGCGCCATCGTCGAGAAACTCGATCCGGAACTTGCGGGGGCTTATGCGCCCCGACTGCCGGATCAGCTGATAGAGCCGGTCGCCGGTCACTTGGCCGAAACCGTTTGCGTCGATGTCGACGCCATGATCGGCCCCGGGGGGCAGGCCATCGAGCGTGACGCGGAAGCGGGCGGGCTTTCCATCGGTCCGCGCGCCGAGCACGAGGTGAAGGTCGCGGGCCTGAAAGCGATAATCGATCGTGGCGGAGGGAGCGTCGGCGCGCGCATACTCGCCGCCAACCGTCCATTGTCCGCCAAAGCCCCATTCGTCGGGATCGATGGACACAGGCGCCGTGTAGGCAAAGGACCCATTGCGCCTGAAGCGCTGTGGCGCCGCGAGGCGATCGGCCTTCAGATATCCCACATAGGTTTCCGGCGAGGAGAGATCGTCCCAATCGGGCGCCGCCTCGATGCCGCGGCCGATGTCGCGCGTCAGCGGTGCCGTTACAGGCTGACCCTTGGCTTCGGACAATAATTGCTGCAGCAGCCTTTCGGACGCCTCATAGCCGCCCTCGCCGAGCTTGTGGTTGCGGACGCGCCCTTTCGCGTCGATGAAATAGAAACCCGGCCACCCGTCGTTGCCGAATTTCTGCCAGGTGGCATAATCGCTGTCGAGCATGACGGGCCAGTCGACGCCGAGGTCCGTGAGCGCGCGCCGAACGTTCGCGGGATCCTTTTCGAACGCGAACTCGGGCGTGTGGACGCCGACCACGAGAAGTCCGTCCTTCCCGTATTTGGCCGCCCAGTCGCGCAGATAGGGAAGCGGGCGCAACGAGTTGATGCAGGAATAGGTCCAGAAATTGACGAGGATGACCTTGCCGCGCAGCGCCTGCGGTGGGAGCGGACGGGCATTCAGCCAGTCGCCGCCGCCGCTCGTCAGCAAGGCAAGAGGCTGTGCCGGAAGTTCCGCAGCCCCGGCTACGGGGATCGCGCCCGGCGATTGGTCCAGAGGACCGCCGGGCAGGTCACCGAAACACCAAGCGATCGCGCCGACCGCCGCGACAAGGCCGGCGAGAGCAAAGCCCCGACCATATGTTGAATATGCCATGACCGTCCTTTCGAGCGCCGTCGTTGCAGCCCTTCAATGTCGGAGGTGTCGCGGCGCCATGCCATGCTACTTTCGTATGCCCGCCGGCAATCGTTACGCACCGGTGATCGCCGGCAGCGAAAATGCGAAGGTCACGCCGGGCCCCTTGTTTCGCTCGAACCCTATCCGGCCCTTGTGGCGTTCGATGATGGACTTGCTCACCGAAAGGCCGATTCCCATTCCGTCGGGCTTCGTGGTGTAAAACGCATCGAATATCCGGTCGGACTCCTCGCCTACACCGATGCCGTCGTCTTTCACCGATATCGTCACGCTATCTTCGGCGGTGCCCCGGCTGGTCACCGAGATGGTCTTCGCCCGGTCTGCATTGCCCGCGACGGCGTCGGCGGCATTCAGAAGCAGATTGAGGATGACCTGCTGGAGTTGAACGCGGTCGCCGATGACCTGGGGCAGTTCGGCATGACAGTCGAACCTCAGCGCAACGCGCCTTCGCTGCATGTCATGCGCACAGATCGCGATGATCTCGCTGACGGCGTCGTTGAGGTCGACCGGTTCCGCGACATACCGGCGTTTCTGGAACATTTCGCGGAGGCGGCGGACCACTTCGGCAGCGCGGTTGCCGTCGCGAATGCTTCTTTCGGCTGTCCGGATGGCGCCATCGACATTGGGCGGACTGACCGAGAGCATCCGTATGCAGGCATTGGCATTGTTCACGATCCCGGCGAGCGGCTGATTGACTTCATGCGCGATGGACGCCGCGAGTTCGCCAAGGCTCATCGAGCGAGCGAGATGGGCAAGTTCCGATCGCAACGCGTTGAGCTCGTCCTCCCTCTCAACCGTGTCGGTGATATCCTGGATCGAGCCCATGACGATCGGCTGATGAGGGTTGCCGGCCTGGAAGTGGGCGACGGCATGGAGGTGCCGGATATTTCCCTTCGGCGTGACGAAGCGGAACAGGGCATCGAAATCGGATTGGTCTATCATCGCGCGCTTGAAACCCGTTTCGAATGCCGCGACGTCTTCCTTGTGTATGCGTTCACGAAACTCCCGGAGGGTCGTGGGCTGGCATTCGAGGATGCGGTGGAGTTCGTCGGACTGGACATGCGCGTCCGCCAGGACATCGGTCCTGAAACTTCCGGTCTTGGTCAGGCTCTGCGCCTGGCTCAGATGCTCATGCGCCTCGTTCAATTTCCTTTGCCGCGCGCCCAGTTCTTCCTCGGTGCGTGATCGTGCCACGGAAATGCTCGCGATCTGGACGGCGCGTGCGATGATGTCGCGGTGGCGGGCAAGCGGTTTTGCCGGGCCTTGCCGGTACACCAATAATGTTCCCAGAAACTCGCCCTGCCGGGTGAAGATCGGTACCTGCCACACCGATCGCAACTTCCGCTCTGCCAGATGCACGCGGCACGCGGCATCGAGCCAGCGCGGATCGGAGACGATGTCGTCCGCAATCATTTCGACTTTCGGATTGGCGTAGCCGTCGACCGATCCGCTCTGGCCATCGAGCGCCATCTTCTCGATCGCCTCGCAATATTCAGCCGGCAATTGCGGCGCGACGCTGCAGAGGATTTTCGCGCCTGCCCCATCGAGAACGCGTATTTCGCAGCAGCAATCGGTATCGACGCCTTCGATCATCTCGCACAGGCCGGCCAGAATCTGCCGAAGGGGCTCGCCCGATGCGATCATTTCGAGCACCCGCATTTCGCCCGCGAGCATCATCGCCGAGCGCTTCTGGTCGTCAATATCGGTGTTGACGCCATGCCATTGTATGATGCGGCCCGACGCGTCGAATTGCGGGCTCGTCCGGAACAGGAACCAGCGGTAGACACCGTCATGCCGCCGGATGCGCGCTTCGACCTCTCCGCCCTTGCTGGCATCCCGGAACTCGGCCCATGTTTCGAGGAGGAGGCCTTGATCATCCGGATGAACCGCCGCCGTCCACTGCCAGTCGCGAACCTCGTCGACCGAAAGTCCGACATAGTCGAGATAATGTTGATTGAAGAAATCTCCGGTACCGTCCGCCCGGGCGGACCACGCCATGGCCGGCATGAGATCGATCACGCGCTGAAGGTCATGGCCGCCCGCGCCGACATGATCTGCGGCCGACCGCTCGTCGGCGACCCCGTCCGTCATTCGCCTTCCCGCCATCCGATCGATATCCAGTGTCTGTTCATGCCGTCTGGTCAGCGCGAGTGCTACAGATACTAAAGTATTGGAATAGGGAAAGGGTTCGTCCTCGCCGCCGCCCGCGCAGCCAACGCATGCGGGCAAACCCCGTCCGGTGAAGGCCAGCTGCTTTCAGAATCGCCTCGCGACCTGTTGACCGAGATTCAGTTCGGTGTCCGATCGCGTTTGCAGGCCCTGCTCGATCAGATGGGCCATCCGTGTGCGCGTCTCGACGCGCGCCGTCGAGACGAAGAACTCGTCGAGCGCTGGCGGAAAGACCTCGTCATCGGGAAGCGAAAGCTGATCGACGAAGCCTTTGGTCCGCATCAGGGCATATTTCTCGAAGCCTGCGAGGCGACGGGCAAAGCTGTCGACGAAAGCGTCGAGCTCGGCATCGGGCAGCGCGCGATTGACATAGCCGTAGCGCTCGGCAAGCTCGCCCGGAAAATCGTCGGCACCGAGTACGACCTCGAGCGCGCGCCCACGGCCGATCAACCCGGCCAGCCGCGCCATCGGATTGGCGCCCGGGACGGCTCCCACGCCCACCTCGAACTGCCCGAGTATCGCTCTTTCGGCGCTGGCAAATCGCATGTCGCATGCCAGTGCGAATTCGCTCCCGGCGCCGCGCGCGCGGCCGCGGATCGATGCAATGGTCACGACGGGCACCCGGCTCAGCCTCGCAAGCACGTCGAGCCACGGGTGCATTCCCGTCGGTCCCTTGGGCATGGCGGCGGTTCGCGCCTTGTCGACGAGCACATCATAATGGGCGAGGAAGAAGTCGGGGTCCGCGCTGTCGAAAACCACGACCTTGATGTCGTGATCGGACTCGAGCCGGGTGACGAGTTCGCCGAGCTGCACGATGGTATCGGGGTCGATCAGATTGATCGGCGGATTGCAAAAGGTCGCGCGCCAATATCCCGGCGCCGGGTGTGAAATCTCGATCTGCCGGCTCATCATGCGGCCCTTTCGGCGAGGCGCCTGCGGTATTCGAGGACGGGCATTCCGCCCCAGCCCCAATCTTCGAGCGCAACTTCCTGGATAACCACCCAGGTCCATTCGGGCGGCTTGCCGAGCACCTCGAACAGCAGGTCGGCGATTCCCTTGTGGATCGCGGCTTTCTGTTCGGGCGTAACATGGTCGACCCCGGCTTCGGTGCCTTCGCGGGTGGTCTGGACGGTAACAAATGGCATCAGGGCCTCCTTTGAAGCAGGGAGCGATCGTCGGCCGGCTGCGATGCCGGTCCTCGGCCAAGGTTTGCAGGTTCGACGTGGAGGAGCGCAGCGCGCCCTGGGATTGAACGATGGTATCGCCGATACCATTGCACGACCGAGATGCGGCTCATCGGCCCGAGGTCGCGCGCCGGCAGACCTGGGGGACGCTATCCCCGGACGGCAAGCGGAAGAAGGCGAAGGTCCCGTCCGGTTCGAAGAACCATTGAATTTCTCCGCCAAGTTCCGCGATCAGCGAGCGGATCAATCGCTGGCCGCGCCCGGGGCTGCCGCCGCCTGCGCTTCCATTGTCGCTGACGATGCAGGTCACATGTCCGGCGCGATGGGCGATATCGACGACGATCCGGCCATCTTTTCCCTTGAGGCCATGGCGGGCGGAGTTGCGGACGAGTTCGGCCACCACAAGGCCGATCCGCCAGCATTTCTCTGCCGGCATCATGGCGTCCTCGACTTTCAGCGTCAGCTGGACGCCGCGTCCGGCGAGCGTCGCCTTGACGTAGCTGCTGCAGATTTTCGTGATGTGATCTGCCAGATTCGCACATCCCATGATCATCGGCGGCATCAACGCACGGTGCGTTTCGGCATGATCGCGCAGACGATCGGCGGTATCGCGGAGCGCGGCCCGGGCGTCTCCCGATGACATGCGCGCCGCGGCGATCGACAGCATCGCGATCGCTTCGCTATATTCATTGACGACGCGGTGATTGATCTCTTCGACGAGATTGAGCGAAGCGGGGAGACCCGCTCCCGACATCATGCCAGACGCCAACATCTTTTGCCTCCTGCTGTCCTTGCGGGACATTAGGCAGCAAGCATGGCGATGCGGCTATAGAACCTTGGTGTCGCCGACACCAATGTATCAGTGAAATTCGCTGGTCTCGGCAGGCACGGCCGCGCTGCCGAGGCTCGCGCTCATCTTGACGAGATCGGCAAAGGATTTCGCTTTCATCTTTTCCATCACCCGGCCCCGGTGCGCTTTCACGGTGATCTCGCTGATTCCGAGTTCATAGCCGACCTGCTTGTTGAGCAGGCCCGACACGACGAGCGCCATCACCTGTTTCTCGCGCGGGCTGAGCGAGGCGTGCCGGGTTTCGAGATCGCGCTGGCCGCTTTGCTGTTCGTTCGCGATCCTGCTTTGTTCGATCGCCTTCTCGATGGCGCCGAGCAGCACGTCCTCGCCAAGAGGCTTGGTCAGAAATTCGACCGCGCCCGCCTTCATCGCCCGCACGGTCATCGGCACATCGCCATAGCCGGTGATGAAGATGATCGGCATTTCGGGGCGGTCGCCCGCGATCCGGTCCTGCAGATCGAGGCCGTTGAGGTCGGGCAGGCCGACATCGAGCAGGAGGCAGCTTGGCCCTGACGGCTGTCGCCACGCAAGAAACTCGGCCGCCGAAGCAAAGCTCGTCACTGACCAGCCAGCCGCGCAGAGCAGCGCTTCCAGTCCCTCGCGGGTCGAAATATCATCGTCCACAACGATGACCGTCGATTGCGTATCCGGCATCGCTTTCGAACCACTCCCGATTGCGGAGCCATAATGTATCATGGCTGCTTCCCTTCTACATGCGTAAAAAAGTCAGTTTCGAGCCAGCGCCGAGCGGACCGCGCCGAGGAGGTCTTCTTCGCTGAAAGGCTTGGCCAGACATGCGACCGCTCCCTGTTCGATGAGCGTCGGCAGCAAATCTGCGGCGTGCGCACTTATGAAGACGATCGGGATGTCACGCTTTTGCCGTATAAGTTCCTGCTGAAGCTCCGGACCCGACATTCCGGGCATCGCAATATCGAGAATCAGGCAACCGAGTTCTTTGGCTTCCTCAAATTGAAGAAATTCTTCTGCGGAAGCGAACACCTTCGTCCCGTATCCGAAAGACTCCAGAAGATCGGGCAGGGATTCTCTTACCGATTCATCATCGTCGACGACCCCGACGATTATTTTCTTTTCCATCTCGATTTCCTGTTCAAGCCTTTGTGTAGGCGGTTTCGTTCATAGGGTCCTCGTCTGTGGCGGCGTCAATCGTGGGGAGGCGGCAGGTGAGCGTCGCGCCGTGGTCGGCGTTCGACGCGGCGTTCAACCGGCCGCCGTGGTTCTCGATGATCGTCCGGCTGATCGCCAGCCCGACGCCCATTCCCTTCGCCTTCGTTGTGTAGAAAGGATCGAACAGGCGCTCGACGCTGGCATCGGCGAAGCCCGCTCCTTCATCCCGCACCGACAGGAGAAGACTCTCGGCCTCCTCGCGCGTCGTGACGAGCAAGATGCGCGGCCGGTCATGGACCTCCCGCATCGCATCGATCGCGTTGAGAAGAAGGTTGAGGACCACCTGTTGCAATTGGACGCGATCGCCGCGAACTATCGGCCGGTCGGCCGCAAGATCGATCCTGAGCAGAACGCGGTTGCTTCGCATTTCGCTGGCGCTGAGCGCCAACACTTCCTGCACGGCATCGTGCAGGTCCACCGACTGGAATGCCGTCGGCGCGTTGGTGAACATCGCGCGCAATCGCTTGATCACTTCGGAGGCGCGGTTGCCGTCGCGGATCGTGCGCTGCGCGGTTACCCGAGCCTTCTCCACCTCGGGTGGGTCGGCAGCGAGCAGGCGCAGGCAGGCGCTCGCATTCGTAATAATGCCGGAAAGCGGCTGATTGACCTCATGCGCAATCGACGCCGTCAATGTTCCGAGCGCCGTCACCCGCGCCATATAAGCGAGGTCCGCGCGCGCGCGGTTCAACGCTTCCTCGGTGAGCTTGCGCGCCGTCACATCCTGAATGGCGCCCATGAAGACCGGCCGGTCGGTGATATGTTCGATCCGCGTTCCGAGGACATGGGCGTGTTTGATGCGCCCGCTCGCCGGAACGATGCGAAACGCCAATTCGAAGTCTTTGCCGTTGGTAGCGTTGCCCAGCAGCGCCTCGACGTCCGGCAGATCGTCGGGATGGATCGTTTGCAAAATTCCCTCGATCGTAACGGGAGCGTCTTCGCCAAACTCGAAAAGGCGGTAATTTTCCTTCGACCAGATATGCTCGTTCCGTTCGACGTCCCAAGTGAAGCTCGCCGTGAGAGTCAGCCGCTGCGTATCGACGAGGAAGCGGTTGGCGCGCTGCAGTTCCTCGCTGGTGCGCTGGAGTTCGGCATCGGCCTCGGCCCGCTCGATCACCAGCGATGCGATATTGATGAAGCGGTCGACCAACTGCCGCTCCAGCGCTGTCGGCTCCCCGGACGTCTCCTTGTACAGGGCAAAAACGCCGATGACGCGTCCGCTGCTCGATACGATCGGGATCGACCAGCAGGAGTTGAGCCCGATCGACGCGATCAGCCCGGGCCAAGAAGAGCCTGCCCATCGCACATCGCGGAGCGGGTCCGAGCTGAGGATCGGTTCGTTGCAGGTCGCAGCGAGCGAGCAGGGCCCATAGCCCGGGTCGATCGGCTTGCCGTCGAAGATCCGGTTGTAGCTGTCGGGCAGGCTCGGTCCGGCACCGGCGCGAAAACGCGAATCCTCGCGGCTTACACGGAGCACGCTGCATATCGATCCCGGCGATATCTCTTCGACAGCCCGGCAGAGCTGGTCGAGCACGAATGCCAATGGCCGCGCCTGCGCAACCATTCGCAGAAGCTCTACCTCGGCGGTCAGCAGATGCTCCGCTTTCCTAAAATCGTCGATTTCAGTCCGGATCGAAATGAAGCGTACGATGTTGCCGCCGGCATCGACCGACGGGAGCAAGGTCGATCGAAACCAGCGAAAGGCGCCATCATGGCCACGCATTCGGCCGGTGGCGACTTGGCCGCCTTTGCCATCCGCTACGAACGCTGCCAGTCTCTGCTGAACCTGAGGTATATCGTCCGGGTGGATGACGCCGGCATTTGTCCAGTCGCGCAATTCGTCGAAGCTTTTGCCATAATAGGCGAGCGCCTCGTTATTGATGAATTCGACTGCGCCCTCGGGATCGAAAAAGACGATCTGGGCAGGCAGATTATTTGCAAAGCGCAACAGTCGCTGCTCGGGCGCATTGCCGTCTTCTGCGCCTGCGCGCTTTTCGTCGCTGAACGATGCGATGCCGCACCATCGAGCGCCTGATTCAGGCGCATCATCGATCGATGCGAGGCGAAACACGAACCAGCGATATTCGCCATCGGCGCGGCGAACGCGGATTTCGGTTTCGGTGGTGTCCGAATTTTCGGCAGCGGCTTGAAGCATCCGGCGATAACCGGCGCGGTCTTCGGGGTGCATCAGCGGCTCAAGCCCCGTTTGCCGTAAAGTCTCGCCGCTCTGGCCGGTATAATCCTGCCAGCGATTGTTCACGAAGCTGATGCCGCCATCTGCATCCATGGTCCAGATCAGGCCGGGAAGCGCATCGATTACGCGGTTGAGGCCATTCTCCATCGGTTTCTTCCCGCCCGGTCCTTCGGCAGGATGATCCGATCATCTCTCCGCGTCCATTGATACTTTGGTGTCGGTGCGGCGGGAAAATGACCCGCGTCGAGCCGGTTAGTCCGGAAATGCAGACGCGGTCCAGCGGGACCCGGCCTTTCCGATACCATCGTGCAATGGCGTGATGCGGCGGCACGCCAAAATACTCCGCATCCCTCCTTGTGGGACAGCAGGAGTTTGAAACATGATCGATACTGGCACCTCGTCGCGCCGGGATTTCATTGCCAGCGGCGCCTCGGTCGCCGCGGGCGCGGTCGTCCTCGCCGCCACCGAACCGGCGAACGCCCTCGGCGCGCTTGCGGCGAACCCGGGCGAGAATGGCGCTTCGACGATCCGCCCCTTTCAAATACATGTGCCCGACGAGGTGCTTGGGGACCTCAAGAACCGGCTCATGGCGACGCGCTGGCCCGAGAAGGAAACCGTTGCCGACCGAAGTCAGGGGGCACAGCTCGCCAAGGTGCGCGCGCTCGTCGATCGCTGGGCAAACGGCTATGACTGGCGAAGGTCGGAAGCCCGTCTCAACGCGCTGCCGCAATTTATGACCAGTATCGACGGGCTCGATATCCAGTTCATCCACGTCCGCTCGAAACACAGGAATGCGTTGCCGCTGATCATGACGCACGGCTGGCCGGGGTCGCCGTTCGAACTGCTCAAGGTCATTGAACCTTTGACCGATCCGACCGCGCATGGCGGCACGGCAAACGACGCCTTCCACCTCGTGATCCCGACCTATCCGGGCTATGGCTTTTCCGAAAAGCCGACCGACCCCAGCTGGGGGCCCGATCACGTCGCACGCGCCTGGCATCAGCTGATGCAGCGGCTCGGCTATCCGCGCTACGTCTCGCAAGGCGGCGACTGGGGCGCGATTATCTCCGAGGTGCTTGCGGTGCAGGCGCCCGACGGGCTGCTCGGCATTCACGTCAACATGCCCGGAACCATGCCGCCCGACGTGCTGAAGAGGGTCCGCAACTTCGAGCCGGTACCGGATAGCTTCTCCGCGGAAGAAAAGCGGGCCTATGCCGGCCTCTTGCGCTTCTACAAATCGGGTTTCGGCTATGCCGACATCATGAACACGCGGCCGCAGACGATCGGCTATGCGTTGGCGGACTCGCCCGTCGCGATGGCGGCCTATTATTACGACAAGATCGCCGACTGGACCGATAGCGGCGGCGAGCCGGAGCGCGTCGTAACGCTCGACGAGATGCTCGACAATATCACGCTCTATTGGGTGACGAACAGCGGCACGTCGACCTCGCGCTCCTATTGGGACGCCGCGCAGGGCGGGGGCGGGCCGTTCAATGCCTTCGACATCGCAAAGGTGCCGGTCGCGGTCAGCGTCTTCCCGGGCGAAATCTACCAGGCGCCGCGGAGCTGGGGCGAGAAATGCTTTCGCAATCTCATCTACTGGAACGAGGCGCCCAAGGGCGGGCATTTCGCGGCGTGGGAGCAGCCCGGGATTTTCTCGCGCGAGATCCGGGCCGCCTTTCGTTCGCTGCGCGGTTGAGCGGCACTCGACCCGCCCGTCCGGCTGGCCTAGCATGATCCCCGACACTCCAGCTTTTCGGGCGGGCCATGGATCGCATCGACGTGATGAAAATCTTTGTGACCGCGGTCGACGAGGGCAGCCTCGCCGGCGCCGCCCGGCGCCTGCGGCGTTCGCCGACAGCGGTCAGCCGTGCGATCGCGTCGCTCGAGGCGCATATCGGCGCCGAGCTGCTGCATCGCACGACGCGCAGCATCCGTCTCAGCGAAGCGGGACAGCGTTATGCCGCGTCATGCCGCCGCATCCTTGCCGAACTGGAGGAAGCCGATCTGCTCGCGGGCGGCGAACGTGCGGCACCGCGCGGCATGCTGACGTTGTCGGCGCCGCCGATCAGCGGCGAGGAGGTGCTGCGTCCGATCCTCGACGAATTTCTCGAGGCCTATCCGCTGGTGTCGGCGCGCCTGCTGCTGGTCGACCGGTCGGTACATCTGGTGGACGAGGGCGTCGATGTCGCCTTGCGCGTCGGCCAGCTTCCCGACTCCT
>Ga0209257_1001065_pt1 | contig 36274 bp, 24 predicted proteins | sample AraplaCvi_mCL_r2_FD_184277 | JGI IMG/M metagenome (GOLD analysis project Ga0209257, IMG submission 184277) | Arabidopsis root microbial communities from North Carolina, USA - plate scrape MF_Cvi_mCL_r2 (SPAdes) (version 2) | ecosystem: Host-associated > Plants > Roots > Endosphere | place: USA...
CAGTATCCGAGCCCAGGCTCACCAGGACAGGCGCCGCCTTGACCGATTCCGCTTCCCGGCCGTCGCCGAACGAAAACCACCTCCTGATCAACGCCTATACGACGCATCCGGAGTCGCCGCTGTTGTCAGTGACGCGCCGCATTGCCGATTCTGGCTGCAATCTGGTGGATGCGCGGCTGGCGACCGTGGGACGCGACGTGTCGGTGACGGCGCTGGCGGTCGGTTCGTGGGATTCGGTCGCCAAGCTCGAAGCCATGCTGACGCGCCTGGAGCGCGAGGAAGGCCTGAAGCTGGTGTGGTACCGCACCGGCGCCAAGCAGGCGCAGTCCAACCTGCTGCCGTACGTCGTCGAAGTGGTCGCCGCCGACAAGCCGGGCATCCTCTTCCAGCTGGCCGATTTCTTCGATCGCCAGGGCATCACCATCGAGAGCCTGCATTCCTCGCGTTACCGCGCGATGCAGACCGGCGCGGAAATGTTCTCCGCGCAGATCACCATCGGCGTACCCTCGAGCATGCACATCGCCGCATTGCGCGATGACTTCCTCGAATTCTGCGACCACCTCAACCTCGATGCGATCATGGACCCGATGAAGTTCTGATCGCCACGCGACAAGGAACTTGCAACGAACGATGCTAGACACCGGCGACCGAATTCCGAAGAACGTCTCCACCCTGCCCTTGGCGCTGTCCAGCGGCACGACCGCACAGCTGAAGGATTTCGAAGGCGGCTGGCTGGTCCTGTACTTCTATCCGAAGGACAGCACGCCCGGCTGCACGACCGAGGGCATCGACTTCAACGCGCTGCTGCCGAAGTTCAAGAAGCTCGGCGCGACCGTGCTGGGCGTTTCGCGCGACTCGATCAAGTCGCACCAGAACTTCTGCGCGAAACAGGGTTTCAAGTTCGACCTGATCAGCGACGGCGACGAAGCGCTGTGCAACGCCTTCGGCGTGATCAAGCCGAAGAAGCTGTACGGACGCGAGTACGTCGGCGTCGAACGCAGCACGTTCCTGATCAATCCGAAGGGCGTCATCGCCCAGTCATGGCGGCCGGTGAAAGTGCCCGGCCATGCGCAGGCCGTGCTCGACGTTCTCAAGGAACACGCAACGCAGTGATCCCCACCGCCCGCCCGCAACGCCGCCGTCCCGCAACGCGGGTCACGGCGGCGTCGCCGTGCGCGAAAGGCGTGGGACTTGCATGCGGCCGCGCAGTCAGGTTTCCCGTCGCACTAAGCAGTACACCACGCAGCAGCACTTCGTTTTCCAGGCCGTCCCACCCGCATCGGAGCGTTCGATGACCAGAAGCAAGCGGATCTACGTGCTAGACACCAACGTCCTGATGCACGACCCGACCGCGATGTTCAAATTCGAGGAACACGATGTCTACCTGCCCATGCAGGTCATCGAGGAACTCGACAACGCCAAGAAGGGCAACTCCGAAGCCAGCCGCAACGCGCGACAGGTCAGCCGCTTCCTCAATGAACTGATCGAGATCGCCGGTTCCGACAAGATCAGCGAAGGCATTCCGCTCAATCGCCCCAAGGGCCTGCAACTGCGCGGCGAGCAGAGCATCGGCCGCCTGCGCTTCCAGACGCGCGATTTCGATTCGGGCAAGCGCTTCGGCGCAGTGATTCCCGACAACCACATCCTCGGTTCGATCCTCGCGCTGAAGGAAGCCGAACCCGGCGTGCCGGTGGTGTTCATCTCCAAGGACATCAACCTGCGCATCAAGGCGTCGATCGCCGGCATCGCGTCGGAAGACTACGAGAACGACCGCGCGCTCGACGATTTCAGCCTGCTCTACACCGGCGCGACCGCGCTGCCGGAAGACTTCTGGCAACGCTACGGCAAGGACCTGAAGTCCTGGACCGAAAAGGGACGCACGTTCTACGAGATCCACCGCAGGGACGAGGACGACTTCCATCCGAACCAGTTCCTCTACCTTCCCGGCGACGACGAATCGGAACTGAAGGTCGCGCGCGTCAACGACGAGAAAGTGGTGCTGCAGATCGTCGACGACTACCGCCACCACCAGCACGCGGTGTGGGGCATCGCCGCGCGCAATCGCGAGCAGAACTTCGCGCTCAACGCGCTGATGGATCCGGAGATCGACTTCGTCACGCTGCTCGGCACCGCAGGCACGGGCAAGACGCTGCTCGCGCTGGCCGCGGGCCTGGCGCAGACGATGGACCAGCAGCGGTATCGCGAAATCATCATGACGCGCGCAACGGTGAGCGTCGGCGAGGACATCGGCTTCCTGCCCGGCACCGAGGAGGAAAAGATGACGCCATGGATGGGCGCGCTGACCGACAACCTGGAAGTGCTCACGCACAACCAGGAAGGCGGCAGCTGGGGTCGCGCGGCGACGAACGACCTGCTCGCCAGCCGCATCAAGATCCGCTCGATGAACTTCATGCGCGGCCGCACGTTCCTCAGTCGCTGGCTGATCCTCGACGAGGCGCAGAACCTCACGCCGAAACAGATGAAGACGCTCATCACCCGCGCCGGCCCCGGCACGAAGATCGTCTGCCTGGGCAACGTCGAGCAGATCGATACGCCGTACCTGACCGAAACGACTTCGGGCCTGACCTACGCGGTCGATCGCTTCAAGAACTGGGAACACAGCGCGCACGTCACGCTGCGTCGCGGCGAGCGCTCGCGCCTGGCCGATTACGCGTCCGAAGTGCTGTAAACCCGCACGCCCTCTTCCGTACGGGAGAGGGCTGCGGCGCAGGCACCAACGCCGGGGCGCGACGAACATGCGTTCGCGCGCCCCGCGCTTCACAATGCGGCATTGCCACCGCACCGGGGAATGCCCTTGATCACCCGCCTTCCGACCTGGGTCTGGCTCGGCGCCGCGACGCTCGCGCTGGTGGCCGGCATGGTGAACGTCGTCGGTTACCTGGGTTTCGAACACCAGGCCATCACGCACCTGACCGGCACCACCTCGCTGCTCGGCGCGGCCATCGCGCAGGGCGACACACGGGCGGGCCTGCATCTGGTGCTGATCGTGCTCGCCTTCGTCGGCGGCGCGGTGCTGAGCGGCGCGATCATCCAGGACAGCACGCTCAGACTGGGACGTCGCTACGGCGTGGCGCTGGCGATCGAAGCGGCATTGCTCGTCGCCGCGGTTCCTTTGTTCGAACGCGAGCAGGTCGCCGGCGCCGCGCTCGCCGCCATGGCGTGCGGTCTGCAGAACGCGATGACCGCGACTTACAGCGGCGCGCTGGTGCGCACCTCGCACCTCACGGGCATGTTCACCGACCTTGGCGTGTTCCTCGGCCATCGGCTGCGCGGCATTCCCGCCGAACCGCGCCGGCTGTGGCTGTGCCTGGCGATCATCGGCGGGTTCCTGCTCGGCGGCGTCATCGGCGCGATGTTGTTCCCGCACCTGTCGTACCGGACGCTCTACGTGCCCGCCGCGATCACCGGCACCGCAGGCGTCGCCTACGTCGCCTATCGCCTGCACCGCGGCCCAGCAGGCACACTGTCGCCATGAACGACGCCTCCCTGCCCCCCTGCGCCCTCACCATCGCCGGCTCCGATTCCGGCGGCGGCGCGGGCATCCAGGCCGACCTGAAGACCTTCGCCGCGCATCGCGTGCACGGGCTGAGCGCCCTCGCCGCGCTGACCGCGCAACACACGCGTGCCGTCACCGCGGTGCACGTGCCCGACGTCGCGTTCCTTCGCGCGCAGATCGACGCCTGCTTCGACGATTTCGCAATCGGCGCGGTGAAGCTGGGCATGCTCGCCAACGCCGACGTGATCCACGCCGTCGCCGATGCACTTGAACACCACGAACCTGCGCACCTGGTGCTCGATCCGGTGATGGTGTCGACCTCCGGCGCACGCCTGCTGGAAACCAGCGCGCTGGACGCGCTTCGCATTCGCCTGCTGCCGATGGCGACGCTGGTGACGCCGAACCTGCCGGAAGCCGAACTGCTGATCGGCGAGCGCATCGAGGACGTGGACGCGATGCACGGCGCGATCGACGCACTGCGCGCACTGGGCGCGAAGGCGGTGCTGCTCAAGGGCGGCCACCTTCCGGTCGACGCCGCACGCGACCAGATCGTCGACCTGTTCGCCGATGGCGACGTCGTGCATCCGATGTCGCATGCGCGTTTGCAGATCGACGCGCACGGAACGGGTTGCACGCTCGCGTCTGCGGTTGCGGCGAACCTGTGCCTGGGCCGCAACCTGCGCGATGCGAGCATCGCCGCCACGGACTACGTCCACGCCGCACTGCGCCGCGGTTATCGTCCCGGGCGCGGCGACGTGCTGGTGCTCGACCACTTCGGAGCCGCGCCTCATGGATGACGCACTGCCGCCGTATTCGAACGAGCCGCTTGAGATCCGTTCGCTCGAACTGGACGCGACCACCGACGACGATCATCGCTTCCAGCTGATCGCGCGCATTCCCGCCGCGCCGCGCGCCAGCCTGTTGTGGCTGCCCGCCATGGGCATCGGCGCCAGGCATTACGTTCCCTTCGCCGATGCGCTGGCGCAGCGCGGCATCGCGGTGTTCCTGCACGAATGGCGCGGCGCCGGCTCCAGCAGCATTCGCGCCGATCGCGACACCGACTGGGGGTATCGCGAACTGCTCACGCTCGACATTCCCGCAAGCGAAGCGGCCATCGCTCAGCACCTGCCCGATGCGCCGCGCATCCTCGGCGGCCACAGCCTCGGCGGGCAGCTCGCGTGCTGCCGGCTCGGCCTGTCGCCGGAAAGCGCGCAGCGCCTGTGGCTGGTCGGCAGCGGAGCGCCGTACTGGCGCGCGTTCCCGGCGCGCACCGCGTGGTGGCTGCCGCTGGTTTACCGGTTCCTGCCGTGGCTCGCCGATTTCCACGGCGTGCTGCCCGGCCGCCGCATCGGCTTCGGCGGACAGGAGGCCCGCGGCGTGATCGCCGACTGGAGCCTCACCGGCCTGTCCGGCCGCTACGCCGCGGCCGGCGTGGACGTAGACCTGGAATCCGCGATGGCCGCCCTCACGCTGGACGCGCAGGCCGTCGTGCTGGCGCGGGACTGGCTCGGACCGGTGTCCTCGCTGCGGTTCCTGATGTCCAAGCTACGCCGTGTCGAGCCGCGCATCGACGTGCTCGACGCAGCTGCGCTCGGGACTCGCGCAGATCACTACGCCTGGATGAAGCAGCCCGCCGCCGTCGCGGACGCATTGCTGCGCTGACCCTGCCGGGCCGACCGTTCGTCCGGCACGCGACCGACACCGCCCCGCCGTTGCGTTAACCCGAAGTGAGGCCGCTCCCCCGCCGAAAGGGAGACGGCCGGAACCCGGCCGCGCGCCGGGATACAAGCGGTTCCGCCGAAAGGCGGCACAACGGGGGGCGAGATCGCATGGGCGGATGGGTTTCCAGGGCACCGGCTGCATGGATCGCAGTGAAGCTGGTGCTGATCGGCGCCTATCTGCTGGGCACCAACCGCCTGCTGGTCGAGCGCGTGGCCCACATCGGGCTGCAACCCGGCCTGGTGGTGTTCGCCGCGGTCTGGCTGTTGTGCATCGTGACAATGCTGGTACTCGCGTTCCATGCGCGCACGCCCGCGCGTGTCGTGTGGAGCGCGATCTTCTTCCTTGGCAGCACGTTCACCCTCGCCCACGCGCTGATCGTCTCGCGCCACCTGGGCTTCATCGAATTCGAACAACTGCTCGGGCTGATCGGTTTCGCGCACAACCTGAAGGGCTTCCACGACGCGCAGATCCTGCAGGCGGTGGCGTGGTCGGCGCTCGGCGTCATCGCGATCAACCTTCCGCCGTGGCTCGCACCCCCGGATTCCCCGTCGCTACTGCGCTGGCCGCAGCGCAACCCCGGCCTGCTGCAACTGCTGCCCGTGGTCGCGATCGGCGCGATCCTCTACCTGCGCGGCGGCGAGGGTTCCAACGGTTTCCCCGGCCAGTACACCACCGCCGCCTTCGCCGGCGTGCTCGGCGCGGAAAAGGTACTCGCCCCGGCCGCACCCCAACGCGAGGACATCGCGCTGGCGCACCTGGGGCAACGGCCGTTCCGCCACATCGTGCTGGTGATGGATGAAAGCGTGCGTGGCGATTACGTCGACCTCAACGTCGAGGACGGCGTCGAAACCGGCCTGCGCCCGCTCGGCAGCGCATTGGCGAACTTCGGCATCGCCGCGTCGACCGCGAACTGCTCGGCCACGTCGAACGCGAGCGTGCGCTACGGCGTCACGCGCGACAGCTATCTCAAGGATCTGCAGCTCAACCCCTCGTTCTGGCGTTATGCCGGGCGCGCGGGCTATCGCACGGTCTACATCGACGCGCAGCGGCACGACGGCAAGCTGCAGAACTTCATGGACCCGCGCGAAGTGGCCGAGATCGACGAGTTCGTGCAGGTCGGCACCGCCTTCGGGCCGGATGCGAAGGACATCGAAGCCGGCCGCCTGCTCAACCGGGTGCTGCTGCGTGACCGCCCCAGCTTCACTTACGTCAACAAGATGGGCTGCCACTTTCCGTACGAAGGCAAGTATCCGACGGCGAACACGCTGTATTCGCCCACGATGTCGCGCGCGTTCGTGTCGAAGGAAACCGACGACGGCACGGGCTATCGCCAGGCGGAGAACGCCGAACAGCGCTGGCGCCAGGTCAACAGCTACCGCAACTGCCTGGCCTGGAACACGCGCGGCTTCTTCCGCGAAGCGCTCGCGAACGTGGACCTTTCCGACACGCTGATCGTCTACACCGCCGACCACGGCCAGAACTTCCATGAAGACGGCAGCCCGGGCGAACAGACGCATTGCACGATCGGTCAAGCCTCGCCGGGCGAAGGCCGCATCCCATTGGCGACGATCACGCGCAACGCGGAGTACCTGCCACTGCTGCGTGAAGCCGCGCGCCGCAACCAGGATCGCGGCAGCGCGTTCAACGTCTATCCGACGCTGTTGACGCTCATGGGCTACGGCCCGCCCGGCAGTGGCGACAATTTCGAAGCCGACCTGCTAGGCGCATTGCCGCAGGACAACACGCGCTTCCTGTCCACGTACTTCGTGCGCTTCGGCCGCGAACCGGTATGGAACTCCATCGGCCGGGACACGCAGCTGCGCGATGGACTGCAGCAGGCGTTGGCGGAGGAACGGCGGACGGCGAAGGTGGATGCGAGTGCGGCGAGTGGTGCGCCATAGGACGGCGTCCCATCAGCTTCAGTCCTCAGCCGTCGAGCCCGCTTTTCAGCTGTCGGGCCTGCCTTTCAGCTGTCGAGCCCGCTCTCCGGCTGTCATTCCCGCGAAGGCGGGTATGCAACCCTCGCAGTCGTCAGGCTTCCGGGTAGCGCGGCGCGCCTGGCGCATGGAATCCCGCCTTCGCGCGAATGACGTCAAGCCAGCGAAACCGCCTCCAGCAACTCAAACCGCATCCACCACCCGGGCCACCGCGATGCGCGGCCGGCGTCCACGCGGCGCGGCATCCCGCCGGGCCACCGTCCGATACCCTTCCGGATTCATCGACTGCCAGCGCCACGCGTCGCGGCACATCGCATCGACGTCGAATTCCGCGCGCCAGCCGAGCAGCTCGTGCGCCAGCGAAGGGTCGGCATAGACCGACGCCGCATCGCCCGGACGGCGCTCCACGATTTCGTACGGAACGCGCCGCCCGCTCGCGCGTTCGAACGCGTGCACCAGGTCCAGCACGCTCACACCCCGGCCGGTGCCGAGGTTCACTGTGAAGCTCCGATCGGCGCGCACCATGCACTCCAGCGCGTCCACGTGCGCGCGCGCCAGGTCGACCACGTGGATGTAGTCGCGAACGCCGGTGCCGTCCGGCGTGGGGTAATCGCCGCCGAACACGCGCAGCTTCTCGCGCGCGCCCACGGCCACCTGGCAGATGTACGGCATCAGGTTGGTCGGCTCGCCGCAGGGGTCCTCGCCGATCATGCCCGACGCATGCGCGCCCACCGGATTGAAATAGCGCAGGTTCGCCGCGCGGAAATCGGGGTCGGCCGTGCACAGGTCGCCGATCAGTTCCTCGGCGACCAGCTTGGTGCGGCCGTACGGATTCATCACCGACAACCCGGCGTCCTCGCGTACCGGCACCTGCGCCGGTTCGCCGTAGACGGTGGCCGACGAGCTGAACACCAGCCGCCGCACGCCGGCGGCGTGCATCGCCTGCAACAGGACGATGGTGCCGCTGATGTTGTTGTCGAAGTATTCCAGCGGCCGCCGGCATGAATCGCCGACCGCCTTTAGCGCGGCGAAATGCAGCACCGCATCGAACCGGTACGTGGCGAACAGCGCCGTCAGCGCCACGCGATCGCGCAGGTCCACCCGGTGCACGGGAACCGGCACGCCGGCGAGCCGGCGCAGGCGCGGCACCACGCGCGGCGACGAATTCACGCCGCTGTCGGCGATCACGACCTGATGGCCGCGGCCGATCAGGCTCAGGCACGTATGGCTGCCGATGTAGCCGGCGCCGCCGCAGACGAGGATTCGCATGTGGATCGAAGATTCCCGAAGCACGCCTTCACAGGACGACGCGTCCACGGCCGCGCGAGGGCTGCCGTGACGCACGTGCCGCCGTCGCGCTGGCGGCTCCCCGGACGCCGGTTACCGCCGTCCTGACTGTTCCAACGCAATGCGCGGCCATCTCCGGCAGCCGGCCGCGCTGGCCGGAATTTGGCCCCCGCACCGTTCGCTCAGGACGAATGCAAGGGGGTTGTCCGTATGCGCATGTTCCGCTCCATCACAGTGGCCGCTGTCTTCGCAGCGATGTTCCTTCTCTCCGGCTGCGCCTCCTCGGGTCGCAGCGCAAACGTGCCGCCGCCGGCGCAATCCGAGAACCTGGTCGACGCCTACCAGATCGGCATCGACGACATCGTGCAGGTCTCGGTGTGGCGCAATCCGGAACTCGGCATCACCGTGCCGGTGCGGCCGGACGGCAAGATCTCCGTGCCGCTGGTCGGCGATGTTTCCGCCGGCGGTCGCACGCCGAACGAAGTCGCCAAGGAGATCCAGGAACGCCTGGGCGCATTCGTGCGCGATCCGCAGGTCGCGGTGATCCTCACCGACCTGCGCAGCCATGAGTACCTGTCGCGCGTCCGCGTCACCGGTGCGGTGCGCCAGCCGATCTCGATTCCCTTCCGCCAGGGCATGACGGTGCTCGACGCCGTGCTCGCCGCCGGCGGCGTCACCGAGTTCGCCGCGCCCGCGAAGTCCGACCTGTACCGCAAGACCGGCGACAGCACGCGCAGCTACGCCGTGCGGCTGGACCACATCCTGGAAGACGGCGACCTGACGACCAATTTCAAGGTCGCGCCGGGCGACGTCATCACCGTTCCGGAACGCACGCTGTGAACGGCGCATCGACGGACCTGACGGTCCCGGAGACCCGCCCGTCCGCAATCGCGGCGATGGTGCCGGTCGCCTTCGAGGAATGGCGCCGCCGTCCCGTGCTGCTGGCGACGGTCTTCACGCTGATCGCGCTGGCCGCACTGGTCTTCGGCATGCTGCTGCCGAAGAAATACAACTCGCAGACGACGATCCTGGTCGAGGAAAGCAACATCATCAAACCGCTGATGGAAGGCCGCGCCGTACCGACCAGCGTGGTGAGCCGCGCCGCGATCACGCGCGAAGTCGCCTTCAGCCGCAAGACGATGGAGGACATCCTCAAGACCGGCGGCTGGATGGCGAAGAACCCTTCGCCGCTGCAGAAGGACCAGCTGATCGAGCTGATCACCGGCCGCACGATCATCTCCAACCCGCGCGACAACCTGATCCGCGTGTCGTACACCGACACCGATCCGGCGCGCGCGCACGCCGTCACCAAGCGTTTCGCCGAACTCATCATCCAGGAAAGCCTGGCGACGAAGGAACGCGAAAGCCGCGACGCGTACGACTTCATCGATTCGCAGGTGCGCGCGTACCACAAGAAGCTCCTCGACGCCGAGTCGAAGCTGGAGGTCTATCGCAAGTCCAACCCGGACGCGCGGCCCGGCATCGACGGCGACGTCAACTCGCGCATCGCGGAACTGCGCCGCATGGTCGATACCTCGCGCATGGAGCTGATGGACCTGGAATCGCAGGGCAACGCGTTGCAGGGCCAGCTCAGCGGCGAGAACGAAGTGAACCTCGTGCAGACGCGTTCGGGTCAATTGCTCGCACGCATGGCCGAACTGGAGGCCGAGCACGACAAGCTGCTGATGAACTACACCGAGCAGCATCCCGACGTCGTTCGCGTGCAGCACCAGCTTCGCGACCTCGAAGAGGAAGTGCGTCGCGAGGACGCGCGCCAGGCCGCGCTGAAGGCCGCGCCGCGTTCGGCCATGCCGGCTGCCAGCGACCCGGCAGCGGCCGGTTCCGCGCTCGGCGGCGTCGCATCGTTCAATCCGCTCTATGGCGAACTCAAGAGCAAGACCGCGGAGAACCGCCGCCAGGCCGCCGCGGTCACCTCGCGCATCAACACCAGCCAGGCGCTGCTCGAACAGGAACTGGCGCGCAGCCGCCACATCGCTGCGTCCGAAAGCACGATGGCCGAACTCTCGCGCGATTACGAAGTCAACCGCGACCTCTACCAGGACCTGCTGAAGCGCCGCGAGAATGCGCGCGTTTCAATGAGCCTGGATTCGGAACAGCGCGGCCTGAGCTTCCGCGTGCAGGAACCGGCGAGCTATCCGCTGCGCGGCGTCGGCCTGCGCCTGGTCCACGTGGCCAGCGCCGGTCTCGGTGCCGCCGCCCTTGCGCCGCTGCTGCTCCTGTTCGGCTTCGTACGCCTCGATCCGCGCGTGCGCTCGCCCTACCAGATCGAAACCGCCTCGGCGTTGCCGGTGCTGGGTAGCGTGCCGCGCTACCAGACCGCACCTTCGCGTCGCCTGGGCACGCGCCGGTTCGTGATCGCCGCGATGATCTTCCTGGTGGTGCCGCTCGTGTACGGCCTGGTCCTTGCCCTGAAGATGGTGAACCTGCAATGAGCGCCCTTCCGTCCGAAGCCGCACTGGAAACGCAAGACGAGCGCACCGACGCCGACCGCGCCGACGCGCACGAACCCGACCTGCGACCCGCCATCACGCGCACGGCCGGCGTCGAACTGCTGACGCCGACGCAGCTGGAAGATCGCGCGATCATCCACCGCGGCGGCGTATCGCGTCCGGAAGTCGATGCATTCCGCGAACTGCGCACGCGCCTGCTCGCGGCCGTGGAAGGCAGCTTCGTTGCCCTGATCGCACCGGTGAGCACCGGCAGCGGCGGCAGCTTCGTCGCGCGCAACCTCGCCACCGCGATGGCCTTCGACGAAACCAAGAGCGCGCTGCTTGTCGACTGCGACGTGCGCCATCCCTCGCAGGCGCGCACGATGAAGCTCGAAACGGAAAACGGCGGCCTCGTCGAATACCTCGAGAACCCCGACGCGGACCTGTCGGACGTGATCTACGAGACCGGCGTCAATGGTCTGCGCCTCATTCCCGCCGGCACCACGCGCGAGGTCGGTGCCGAGTACTTCTCTTCGGTGCGCATGCGGCTGCTGCTGGATTCCATCCGTAGCCGGCATCCGAACTGCTACGTGTTCCTCGACGGGCCGCCGGTGCGCGGCACGCCGGACGCACGCATCCTGGCCGACATCGCCGACGTGGTGATCCTGGTCGCCGGCTACGGGCGCGACACCGCTTCGACGATCGCGCAGGCCGCGGCGAATTTCGACCCGGCCAAGTTCGCCGGCGTCGTGTTCAACGAAGGCGTTTGAGCACCGCCCGGATCGCGAACCTGCGCAGTTCGAGGAAGCGCGCCACAAAGGAACAAGGGGAGATTCAATGGCCAGCGGAAGACTCCAACCGGTCACGGGTCCGTCCCGTCGATCCGCGCTCTGCATCGCCCTGCTGGCAACGCTGCCCGCGGCCATGCCGGCGGCGCGTGCGGCGCAGATCAACTACTCGATCGGCGGACGCGTCGAGCACAGCGACAACATCGCGCTGACGCAGACCAATCCGATGGAGGAAAGCACGCTTGCCACCGACGTGGCCTTCGACCTCACCCAGACCGGCCGCAACACCACGCTGGCCGCGCGCGGCGGCGTCGAGTACCTGTACTACACCGGCGGCCTGTTCGACGACGACGTGCTCGGTTCGCTGGTTGGCACGTTCAACTGGAACACCTGGCAGGACCGCATGAAGGTCATCATCGAGGACTATGCGAACTACGAGCCGATCGACGTGCTCTCGCCCGATGCGCCCGGCAACCAGCAGCAGGTGAACGTCTTCGTCGCCGGCACGCAGTTCAACCTGCGCCCCGGCGATGCCACGCGCGTGCGCCTGGACCTTCGCTACAACAACTACTGGGCCGAGGAAAGCGACGACTTCAATGGCGATCGCTACAACGCCGCATTCACGCTGTGGCAGGAACCCAGCCCGACCACGCGCATCGCCTTCACCGTGGAAGGCAGCGAAGTGAAGTACGACCAGGTCAGCCTGGACACGCTGGGCGCCGACTATCGCCGCCTCGACAGTTACGTCACCTGGAACCGCGACCTCGCCAACATCAACGTGGAAGTTCGCGCCGGCTACTCGTGGGTCGAGCTGACCGACTTCGGCACCAAGGACGACGCACCGCTGTTCCGCACCGTGCTGACGTGGCGCCCGACTTCGCGCAGCACGCTCGACATGGGCGTGTACTACCAGTTCTCCGACGCCGCGCAGGAGCTGATGACCAACGTCACCGACCCGACCGGCGTGCCGGCGACGCCCGGTGGCGCGCCATCGCCCGATCCGAGCGACGTCACCATCGGTCCGGAGCTCTACCGCCAGCGTCGCATCGACATCGGCTATCGCTACGACGGCGAGCGCCTCAACGCGACCGTGCGTCCGTACTACGAGGACAACGACTACATCGATCCCACCGCGCAGAGCGAAGGCAGCTACGGCATCGGCGTCGGCCTGAGCTGGTCGATCACGCCCTCGCTGTTCCTCAGCGGTTCGCTTTCGGCCGGCGTTCGCAGCTTCGACAGCTTCGAACGCGACGACGACGATTTCGCCGTCTACATCGGCCTGCAGAAGATCCTCACCCGTCACTGGAGCCTGGGTTTCGACCTGCGCCACCAGGAACGCGACAGTAACGCCAACGAAGCCAGCTATGACGAGAATGCCGCCATCTTCAGCGTTCGCTATACCCGCTGAGTCGACCGCCACCGCGCGCGTCGCGGACCGGCGGATCCGGCTGCTGCTGGTGACCGACACGCCCGTGCTGGCGCCGGGCGGCAGCGAGCGCTTCCTGCAGAATCTCGCCACGCGGCTTCCGGCCGATGCGTATCGCATCACGCTGGTGCAGCTGCATGAACAGCACATGCCGGGCAACCACGGCCGGCACCTGTTGACGCAGCCGCACCTGCGCATGATGTCGCTGCCGGTGCATGCGGTGTACGACCGCACGGGCCTCAATGCGTGGCGCCAGTTGTCCGCGATGCTCCGCACCGAGCAGTTCGATGTCGTGCAGTCGCAACACGAGAAGGCCGACGTGCTCAACGCGCTGCTGCCGCGCATCCCGGGCACGGTGTATATCTCGAACCGGCGCGACATGGGTTTCAAGAAGAGCCCGAAGCTCCAGCATGCGTTCCGCTGGCTCAACCCGCGCTACGACACCGTCGTCGCGCCGGCGCGGCAGATCCTGTCGGGCCTGGCGAAATGCGAGGGGCTCGACCCGCTGCGCATGACGTGGATTCCGAACGGCGTCGATACGCGCCACTACGCGCCCGCCAGCCTCCAGCGGCGACTCGACGCGCGCGCCGTGCTCGGCCTGGACGCGGAGGCCATCGTGTTTGGTTGCGTGGCACGCATCACCCCGGTCAAGCGCCACGTCGACCTGCTCGAGGCCTTCGCCAACGTGCGCCGCAACGTGCCGCAGGCGCGCCTGCTGCTGGTCGGCGACGGCCCGGGCCTGCCGGAGGTCCAGCGCAGGATCGCCGAACTCGATCTTGCCGGCGACGTGCACCTGCTGAGTTTCCGCGACGACGTGGCCGACCTGTTGCCCGCGATGGATGCGCTGGTGCTGTGTTCGTCCAGCGAAGGCATGTCGAACGCGATCCTCGAAGCGATGGCGTGCGGGCTGCCTGTCGTGGCGACCGCGGTCGGTGGAAACCTCCACCTCGTGCAGCACGAGCAGACCGGACTGCTGGTGCCGCCGCTGGATCCGATCTCGCTGGCGGCATCGCTGCAATGGCTGGCGCAGTCACCGCACGCGCGTCGTCGCATGGGCCTTGCGGCGCGCACCCGGATCGAACGCGAGTTCTCGCTCGACGCGATGGTGCTCGCATTCGACCGCCTCTATCGCCGCCTGCTCGGGCGCGAATGAGGACGCCATGAACGAGTCGCGCCCGTTCGCGTTGCAGGTGCGTTCCAGCGCAGGGCTCTACGGCGCGGATCGCGTCGTGCTCGCCCTCAACCGCGCAATCGATCGCGGCGGCGCGCGCGGGCGCTTGTTGAGCATCAACAACTACCGCATGCACGAACAGGCACTGCACGACGTCGCGTCCGCCAGCGGGCACGACGCCGTGCTGCTGCCGTGCCGCGGTCGCGTGGATGCCGCCACCGTCGGCGCCTTGTCGACGCAGATCGGCGCCGCGCGCAGTCGCGCCGGCATGCCGCCCATCGTCCACGTGCACGACTACAAGAGCGCTTTCTACGCCTGGCTCGCGACGCGCCGCGAACACCACACCGGAACGCCCGTGCCGCTGGTCGCAACGCTGCACGGCTGGGTCGAAGGCTCGACCGCGCTGCGCCTGTACACACGACTGGAACTGGCGCTGCTGCGCCGCTTCGATGCGCTGGTCGTCGTGGCCGAGGAGCAGGTGGCCCGACTCGCGCGCGCCGGCGTGCCGCGTTCGCGCATCCACCACATCGACAACGGCATCGATTGCCCGGTGCGCGACGAAGCGGCCGCAGCGTCACTTCGCGAACAACTTCGCATCGGGCCGCAGGCACGCGTCCTGTCCGCCGTCGCTCGCCTGTCGAGCGAGAAGAACCTCGCGATGCTGCTGCGTGCCTTCACGCCCGTGGCGAAGCGCCATGCGGATGCCGTGCTGCTGATCGTCGGCGACGGCCCGCAGCGCGAGGAACTGGAAAGCCTGGCGCGGGATCTCGCGCTGGGCGAGCGCGTGCGCTTCCTCGGGATGCGCCACGACATGGCGGCGATCTACACGCTCACCGACCACCTCGTCCTGCCCTCGCTCACGGAAGGCATGCCACTGGTCGTGCTCGAAGCCATGGCCTGCGAGGTGCCGGTGATCGCCAGCGCAGTCGGCGACATTCCGCGCCTGCTCGATCGCAGCGCGCACGGCCGCACGATACCGCCGGGCAATGCCGCCGCACTGGAAGCGGCGCTCGATGACGCCCTCGCCGCGCCGCGTGCACGCGACGTCGCTGCGCGCGACCACGTCCGCGAACGCCACAGCGCACAGGCGATGGCGACGCAATACGTCGCGCTGTATCGCGACCTGCTGGAGGGACGCCATGCGCGGCGCGCATCCTGAGGCCGGCGGTTCGCGCTTCCCCCTCGCGGCCAAGGCGCTGCGCGGGGCGATGCCGCAGGCCACGCGCACGCGGGTCGCCGCGCTGCCCGGCATGCCGGCCGCGGCGCAGTCCGTCGCGCGCCCGACGACCGCGCGCGCACCACGCAACTGGCCGCTGTTCCTGTTCCTCATCCTGCTGCCGTTGCAGAACATCACCGCCGGCTACCTGCCCAACATCGGCGGCGGCTTCAACTTCCTCAACGTCATGTTCCTGATTTCGCTGTTCACCGCGATGGGCCAGGGCGGCAAGCTCGCGCCGAACGAGCCGGTGAACACGTGGACCGCGGTCTACGCGATCTACATGACCCTCTCGCTGCTGGTCGGCTTCCACTTCGTCGACGATCCGACCAACCACTTCAACCAGCTCAAGGACCATATGGTCGGGCTGTTCGTGGTGTACGTCGTGCAGATGAGCGTGCGCGACTGGAACGGCGTGCGGATGGTCGTACTCGCGACGCTGCTGCCGTTGCCGTACATCGCCAAGGTCGTATGGAACCAGCACACCAGCGTCGCCAGCACGCATTACACCGACGACCTGCGCATCAGCGGCACCTTCGCACTGCTGGGCGCGAACGAGTTCGCCGCGTTCTGCGTGACGGTCGCGGTGGTGCTGTTCGCGCTGCTGCTGGCGTGCCGGCTTTCGCGCAAATGGAAGATCGTGCTGATGGGCGGCATCGGCTGCATGATCGTCGGCGTGCTCTACGCGTATTCGCGCACGGCCTACATCAGCCTGATCATGGGCATGGTGGTGGTCATCATGGTCTGGCGCGGCCGGCTCAAGCTCATCCTGCCACTTTGTCTTGCGGTGGCCATCGCGCCGGTGGTGCTGCCCAAGTCGGTGGTCGAACGGTTCGACAGCACCACGGTGGAAGAAGGCAAGCGCGACGAAAGCACCGAGCTGCGCATCGAGTACTGGAAGATCGCCTGGGCCAACTTCCTGCGCAATCCGGTGGTGGGAACGGGTTACCACACCTTCCACCACCGCGAGATCAACCCCTACGGACGCGACACGCACAACCTCTACATCCGCACGCTCAGCGAGGGCGGCGTGCTCGGCGCGGTCGCGCTGCTGGGCATCCTGCTGGCGGTGCTGCGCACGGCGATGCGGGAGATCAAACAGGCCCAGACCGGCACCTGGCGATACGCCCTGGCGCTGGGAATGATGGGCGCGTGGGTGGCGATGGTCATCGCCAACCTGTTCGGCGACCGTTTTACGTATTACCCGGTAATCGCCTACTTCTGGGCCTATATGGGCCTGGTGCTGAAGGCGCGCCACCTGCCGCCGGAGGACCCCTCGCGATGACCGCCCTGCTCCGCAACTGGCTGCGTTACTCGCTCGCGCTGTGCAGCCACTACAGTGGGCTCGACGGCCTCTATCGCCAGGTCAGCGGCGCCGGGCTCGTGATCCTGATGCTGCACCGCCTGCGCGACGACCACGACCCTTACCCGCTCAGCGTCTCGCGCAAGCAGCTGAGGCAGATGCTGGCATGGCTGCGCTCGCGCGGTGCGCTGGTCGGGCTCGACGACGGACTGCGCGCGCTTTCGCCGGAACGGGCGCAGAAGGTCCATTACGCGCTCACCTTCGACGACGGCTATCGCGACAACCTCGGCCTGATCGATGCGAACCTCGGCGGGCCGGTGCCCGCGGTCGTCTACGTCGCCACCGGCCATATCGGCGGCGAACCGATCTGGGCCTATCGCCTGGTGCACGCCGTGGAATCGCGCAGCCGCGACCAGGTCGATCTGGGCGGACTCGGGCTCGGACATTTCGACCTTTCGCTCCGCGATGACCGGCATCGCCTCTACGAGCTGCTTCCGCCGCGCCTGAAGGAACTGGAACCGGCGGAACTGGAAGCCTGGGTCGACCACGTCTGCGAACAGGCAAAGCCGCGCCCGCTGCCGCACGAAGACCGCGAGATGCTCGACTGGAGCGACGTGCGTCGCCTGGCCGATGGCGGCGTCGAAATCGGCGGCCATACGTGCAGCCACGCGATCCTGAGTCGCCTGGACGACGCCGCGGCCAGCGAGGAGATCGGCCTGTCACGCGCGAGCATCGCCGCCGAACTCGGCAACGCGCCGCGCCATTTCGCCTATCCGAACGGTGGACGCAACGACTTCGGCGAACGCGACGTCCGCCTCGTCCGCGATGCAGGCTTCGCGACCGCGACGACCTCCATCGAAGGCGTGAACCGTCCCGGCGCCGATCCATACCGCCTGCTGCGCTTCAACGTGCACGAGGACCGCTTCCGTGCACCGTCGGGGCGTTTGTCGAAAGCGCTGTTCTTCAGCGAGACGAGCGGGATGCTCGGCTGGCTGCGCGGACTGCGCACTGCATGAGACGACTCTGGAGGAAGGCTGCGCCATGAGCACGCTTCCGATCCTGATGTACCACGGCCTGCATCGCGAGGAATCCTCGCGCGGCCGCTTCGATCCGGTGTACAGCGTGCATCCGGAGATGTTCGCCCGGCAGCTCGACTGGATCGTGCAGCAGGGCCATCGCGCGCCGCTGCTGGAAGATGCGTTGTCCGGTCACGCGGGCGCCCGCGACGTCATCATCACCTTCGACGATGGCGATGTGTCGAATGTCGAGATCGCGCTTCCACTGCTGCTCGAACGCGGCTTGCGCGCGGAGTTCTTCGTCACCACCGACTTCATCGGCCAGTGCGGCATGCTCGCACCGGACGACATCCGCCGCCTCGCCGCGAACGGCATGGGCATCGGCTCGCACGGGCGCACGCATTCGTTCCTGTCGGATCTCGAAACGGCCGAGCTCACCGCCGAGCTCGACGACAGCCGCTGCCGCCTGCAGGCGATCTGCGGGCGCGCGATCGACGCGATCGCCCTGCCCGGCGGACGCGGCGGCGAACGCGAACTGCTCGCGGCGCAGCAGCTGGGCTACCGGCACCTGCTGGGCTCCGTGCCGGGGCCGAACAAGCGTCGGCGTTCCGACACCTGGCTCCAGCGCCTTCCGGTAACACGCAACCTGTCGCTGGACGACTTCGCCGCACTCGTGCACTGGCGCGGATTGCCAGCCCGCTGGATGCAGGCGCGGCACGCGGCGCTCGCACTGCCCAAGCGCATGCTAGGCAACGACGGCTACCAGCGGCTTCGGGAGCGCCTGCTGTGACCGCCGCGCTGCTGTTCTGGCTCTGCATCGCGCTGGTCGCGTGGGCGTATGCGGGCTATCCGCTGCTGGCGGCGCTGCTTGCGCGCCGCTACGGACACTCGCCTTACCACGATGCATCCGATTGCGAACCGATGACCGTCGTCGTCGCGGCATTCGACGAGGAAGCGCGCATTGCCGCGCGCATACGCGACATCCTGGAACAGGACTATCCCGCCGATCGCCTCCGCGTGATGGTCGTCAGCGATGGCAGCCGCGATGGCACCGTGCGCGCCGCCGCGTCCGTCGACGATGCGCGCGTGTGCGTGCTGGAGCTTCCGACCAACGTCGGCAAGGCCGCCGCGCTGACCACCGCGCTTCGCGAGGTCGACACGCCGCTGGTCGCCTTCACCGACGTGCGACAGCGCTTCGCACCCGGCGCGCTGCGTGCGCTGAGCGCGCCGTTCGCCGATCCGTCGGTCGGCGCGGTAAGCGGCGAACTGGTGATCGCCGCCGCCGAGCACGGCACAGGCGAAGGTGTCGGCCTGTACTGGCGGATGGAGAAGCGCCTGCGTTCGGATGAAGCGCGCCTGGGCTGGCTGCACGGCGTGAGCGGTTCGATCCACGCGTTGCGACGCGCGTTGTTCGTGAAGATCCCCGCCGGCACCGTGCTCGACGACATGTGGATGCCGCTGCAGGTGCTGCGTTCGGGCCATCGCGTGTGGATGGCGCGCGAGGCACTGGCGTTCGACCGCGCCAGCCACAGCGTCGACGAGGAATTCCAGCGCAAGCTGCGCACGCTCGCCGGCAACTGGCAACTGGTCGCACGCTTGCCGTGGCTGCTCAATCCGTTCGGGAATCCGGTGTTCTTCGCGTGGTTCTCGCACAAGTTCCTGCGATTGCTGGTGCCATGGGCGCTGCTGGTCGCGCTCGCCGCATCGGCCTTCGCCGACGGCGCGCTGTATCGCACGTTGTTCGGGCTACAACTGCTCGCGTACGGCGGCGCGCTCGGCGGGCTCGTGTTGCCGCGCCTGGCCGCGCGCCTGCCGCTGCTTCCCGCGGCGAGCAGCTTCGTGATGCTGAACTTCGCAGCGCTGCTGTCGTTGCCGGCGTCGCTGGCAATGGATCCGTCGCGCCTGTGGAAGAAGCACTGATGGCCCGCATCCTCGCCGTGACCAGCCGCCTGCCCTTCCCGCCGCGCGAAGGCCACCAGCTGCGCGCGTGGCACGTGCTGCGTGCGCTCGCGTCGAAGCATGAAGTGACGTTGCTGAGCTTCCAGCGCAACGACGACCTGCCTGCCGAGGCCGCGCCGCTGCACGCCGCGATGGCGCGCGTGGAAACCTTCCGGATTCCCTGCGAACGCTCGCGCAGCGCGCTTGCGCGTGCCGCGTTGCGCGGGACGCTGACCCCCACGCCCTTCCTCGTTGCGAAATACGATTCGCCCGCGCTGCGCGAGCGCCTGACCGCGCTCGCCCGCGACGCCGACCTCGTCCACTTCGACATGCTGCCGCTGATCGCGCACGCCGACTGCATCCCCGACGGCGTCCTGGTCACGCTCAACGCGCACAACGTCGAACACCGCCTGCTCGCCACCCGTGCGCGCATCGAGACGCGTGCGTGGGCGCGACGCTTCCTCGCGGGCCAGGTCGACAGACTGGAGGCGTTCGAACGCAGCGCCTGCGAACGCGCCGACGCCGTGCTGGCCTGTTCGGACGTCGATGCCCAGGGACTGCGGGAACTCGCGCCCGGCTGCAACGTACATGTCATCGCGAACGGTGTGGACCTGGACGCAAACCAGCCGGGTGCGCACGCGCCGGATGACGGCCGGCTCGTGTTCGTCGGGCAGATGGGCTGGTTCCCGAACCGCGATGGCGTGGAATGGTTCCTGCGCGAAGTATTTCCGCGCATCCTCGCGCGCAGGCCGTCCACGCGTTTCGAGCTGGTCGGCAAGGCGGACGGGTTCGAGGTTCCCGAGAACGTGCGCGCGAACGTGGATCTTGCCGGCTTCGTCGACGACCTTCGCCCGCACGTGCACGACGCGTCGGTCTACGTCGTTCCATTGCGCGCCGGAAGCGGCACGCGACTGAAGGTGCTGGAAGCCATGGCGCTGGGCAAGGCGATCGTCACCACGAACGTCGGCAGCGAAGGGATCGCGTTGCAGCACGATCGAAGCGCCCTGTTCGCAGACGACGCGGAGTCATTCGCCGAGGCGGTGCTGGCGCTGCTGGCTTCGCCGACGCGCACCACGGAGCTGGGCATCGAAGCGCGACGGCTTGCCGAGGAGGAGTACGGCTGGGAAGCGATCGGCACGCGCTTGCTGCGGGCGTACGAGCCACTGCTGACCGGCAACTTGAAACCCGTGCGATCGACGCTGGGCGGTTTCGACGCGATCGAGGCGTAGACAGCCCCTGCAGGTTCTGCAGCTGGAGCGGCGCTACTGCATGGCGTTGCGGGCCCGCCATCGGTAACTCGCCTCACCGAGCATCTCGTACAGCGCCACGTGCGTCTTCTGCATCGCCGACAGCTGCGGTAGGAAGTAGCCGACGCTTCCCATCGGAACGTAAGCCGAATCGCTGGCGACCATGCACGGCGTGAACCCTGCGGCCTGGAATGCAACAAGTGCGCGCGGCAGGTGCGTGGCCGAACTGACCACGCGCACGCGCAGAGGCAGCGTGCCACGCAGCGCCATCGCGCTTTCCCAGGTGGTGGCCGACTGCGTTTCCTCGTGCAGCATCCGCGCCGGCACGCCCCAATCCCGCGCGAGCCTGCCGAGCACCGTCGCTTCGCTGATCGCGAACGGCCCGCCGCCGGCAATCGTCATCAGCACTGGCGCACCGCGTCGCCATAGTTCGACGCCACCGCGCAGGCGACGCCAGCTGGACGGCGTCAGCGCGATGTAGTCGTCCTGCGCGCGCGGCTCGTCCTGGAGGCCGCCGGCGAGGACGACGATCGGCGCGCCGGCGTCCTTGGCGTCGCAACGCGCCGATGCGGGCACGCTGTTCTCGACCGTGCGGATCAGCGCGTTGGCGCCCAGGGGCGTGCACAGCAGGATGATCGCGACTCCCGCCGCGACCAGCATCACGCGCCACCACAGTCGGGCGCGTGTCCACGTCAGCCAAGCGGCTGCCATCCACAGCAGGGCCCAGGTCATCGGCGAGAGCAGGATGTGGAGCATGGCCGCGGCAGTCTTGCATGAACAGGGCACGCGCGCGAATAGGCCGAACGCAGCCGCGCAACGCGTTCTTCACGGTATCGGGCCAAGCGCCCGCCCCCTTCCCTGCGCCGGAACATCCCATGGCCATCCCGCGGCTTCGTGCCTTCGTCCATCCGTTGATGTTCCTTTTCGTTCTCGGCACGGTCACGTTGCCCGCCCCCGCGTCTGCGACGACGTACTACGTCCGCACCGACGGCGGCGACGATACGCAATGCAACGGCCGCGCCGACGTCGCCTATCCCGGCAGCGGCAGCAACGTGGACTGCGCGTGGAGTCATCCGAACTATGCATTGCCGACCAGCGATCGCCCGCGCATCGACGGCGGCGACACGCTGATCATCGGGCCGGGCGAATACATGATCGGCTGGGAATCGCCGGGGCTGTCGACGAAGAGCTCGCGGTGTGACCGTTCGTCGCCCTACGACTGCTACCCTGCCGCGCCGCCCAGCGGCACGAAGGACGCGCGCACGCGCATCCTCGGCGCGGGTCATGACACCGGCTGCAAGGCGCCGCCAAAGCTGTGGGGCACCAACCGCGTCGATCTGGTGTTCAACCTGCAGGATGCCGACAACGTCGAAGTCGGTTGCCTTGAGATCACCGACAAGAGCGACTGCGTCGAGTTCCACGCGAACGACGAAGTGCGCTGCGAACGCGACGCGCCGCCGTTCGGGCAATGGGCGTCGATCGGAATCGGCGCCAAGCGTTCGAAGAACGTCTGGCTGCACGATCTGAACATCCATGGACTGTCCGGGCGCGGCGTGATGGCCGGCGGCCTGCGCGACTGGACCATCGAACGCGTGCGGATCAACGCCAACGGCTGGGCCGGATGGGATGGCGACGTCGGCGAAGGCGAGAGCTCGAACGACGGCGACATCGTGTTCCGCAACGTGGAAATCGCCTGGAACGGCTGCGCCGAGCACTGGAAGACAGGCGAGCCGTTCGCGTGCTGGGCGCAGGAGGAAGGCGGCTACGGAGACGGTCTGGGCACCGGCAAGACAGACGGCCACTGGCTGGTCGAGGACTCGCGCATCCACCACAACACGTCCGACGGACTCGACCTGCTCTATACCGACGAATCGAAGACGGCGACGGTGGTCGTTCGCCGCGTGTACGCGGCGGCCAATGCCGGCAACCAGGTGAAGACGGCGGGCAATGCGTTGATCGAGAACTCGGTGATCGTCGGCCAGTGCGCGTACTTCCACAAGAAGTACGACATGAGCGACGGCGACATGTGCCGCGCGTACGGCAACGCATTGTCGATCGGCGTGGGCCCGAAGCAGACCGCCACGGTGCGCCACAACACCATCACCGGCGAGGGCGATTGCCTGATCCTCACCGCCGGCGGCAACCAGACCTCGCGCGTGGACATCTACAACAACGCGCTGATCGGCCAGAAGGACGTCACCGCCAGCGACGGCGACATGCGCAGCTGCGCGCACTACGCCGATGAAAGCACGGCGGTGGTGAGCTTCGCCGGGAATGCGTTCTGGAACGTGAAGGACGACATGTGCCCGCCGGGCAACGTGTGCGGGCGCGAGCCGAAGATCGCGAGCATGGACATGGGCAGCTTCGATCCCGCGCCACTGGCAGGCAGCCCGCTGATCGACCATGCGACGCAGAACACGAGCGTGACGTCGGACTTCCTGCGGAAGTCGCGCCCGATGGGCGCGGCGGCCGATATCGGCGCGATTGAATACCAGGGCGGACAGGCCGTGGCGCCTGCAGTCGGCGTGCCGGATGCATCGAAGGCCGCGCCTGCGAAGGGTGATGCGCAGATCAACGAAACCACCGGCGCTTCGGCGCCGCGCGAGTCTTCGGCGTGGATGATCGGCACGCTGGCCGCGGCGTCGCTGCTGACGGCGGGCGTGGCGGCGGCGATGCGGAAACAGCGGGGACGGAAGGTGGGGTGAGGCCCGCAACGTCCGGGCACCCGCTCATTGGTGAACGATTTCACCGTCATTCCAGCGAAAGCTGGAACCCATCTTGCTCTTGCACTTCGTGCACGAAGGAATACGTGCGGCGAGCGCGAGCACACCGCGCGCCCCGCCCCTCACCCCAACCCCTCTCCCGATGGGAGAGGGGCAATTGGCGCCTCTGGTGCCTTAGTCCCCGCCTTCGCCGGGATGACGCTGTGTTTCACCTGGATGACGTGCTCCATTCCGCTCTCCCGCGGCAAGAGAGGCTCGTGCAGCCCGGGTAAGCGCAGCGCCAGGCGCAACCGGCCGACCACCCACCCTAACCCGCAAGCCCCTCTTCCACCCGCCGCTCCACCGCGCGCAGCTTCGGATACAGCATCGCGCGCAGTCGTCCATCCAGCGCGAGCAGCACCAGCAGGTACGGTCCGCCAATCAGCATTCCGCCGACGATCATCCGCTGCCAGCCCGGACGCAGCGACAGCCGGATCGTGAGCCACTCGCCCAACAACGCCGCCGCGGCTGCAACCGCGACCGTCACCAGCGTGCGGCGATCGGGGAACTGCCGCAACGAAGGCGTCACCAGCAGGCAGGCCGCGACGCTCGACACCGCCGAACTCACCAGCGTCGCGTACGCCGCGCCCATCACGCCATACGCGGGAATCCACCACCAGTTCAGCGCCGCGTTGACCGCCACCGCCATGCACATCAGCGCCAGCACCGTCTTGGTCCGGCGCTCCAGCACCAGGCCGAAGCCGCACACCAGCATCACCGGAAGCACGGCGTTCATCGCGCCCATCAATTCGAACACCGGGCCCGACTGCGACTTGCCCGAGCCGCTGAGCGCGATGATCAGATCCGTGCCCAGCGTCCACAACAGCATCGCCACGCCGATGGCCGCATAGGTCATCGGCATCAGCATCGTGCGCTTCAATGCGCGCACGGCGGCCGCGCCGTCGGTGGTGTACACGCGGTTCGCCGCAGGCGTGAACGACTCGAAGACGGTGAGGTTCATGAACATGTGCACCTGCATCGCCAGCGCCGCGCCGACGCTGTAGATGCCGACCACCGCGAAGTCGCCGGAGAGGTTCTTGAGCATGATGCGATCGACCGACACCAGCGCGACCGCCAGGATCTCGGTGGCGACCAGCGGCATGCCGTAGGAGAGCGACTGGCGGATCTCGGCCGTATCCATCGTGCTGCGGGCGAAGTGCAGGTTGCGGCGGGCCCACCCGAAGTAGAACGCCATGCCGAAGACCACGGCCACCAGCTTTCCGCCGTACGCGGCCGCTGCGGTGTGCTGGATCGCGAGCACCGCGCCGAGCATCAGCGCCAGTTGCAGCCAGCGCCACGCGACGCGCGTGAACATCACCATGCGCGACTGCTCGGTCACGCGCAGCACGGTTTCGACGAGGCTGGAGTACACCAGCATCGGCGTCATCACCAGCGCCATCCAGAACACCGGCGAATGCCCCTCGCCCGTGACGTAACCCTGCACGATCACGACCGCGCCGACGAACGCCCACAGCACCAGCGACCCGAGCATCGGAAGGTAGAACAGGTTCGTGGCGAACGAACGCATGCGTTGCTCGTCGCCGCCGTGCGGATAGAACCGCTGGATCGAGTGCTGCGCCCCGAGCTTGGCGACGGCCACCGCCATCAGCACCCAGGTTTCGTAGTAGCCGAGGATGCCGTACTGCGTGTTGTCCAGCAGCCGCGTGAGCAGCGGAAACGACACCAGCCCCGCCATCATCACCAGCAGGTTCGCAGTGGAGTAGCGCAGGTAATGTCGGGCCAGGCCGGGCGAGGAGTTGCTCATCGAATCGGGCTCATCGGGTCACGGCGTCCGCTCGCCGAACTCGGAATCCATCCATGCGGCGATGCGCTTGAGCAGGATGCGCCGATGCTTTCGCAGGAAGAAGGTATGGTCGTACTCGGGCCAGAAGTCCAGGCTCACCTGCTTCTCATGCGCGGCGCGACCCAGGCTCGCGGCGAGTTGCGCGCGGTGGTTGAAATAGTGGTACGCGCCACCGGTGAAGACGAACAGCAGGCGCACGTCGCGCGCGACCATCTCGGCGAGCATGCCGCGTGCCTTGGCCCGTTCCGGCCAGTCGCGGAAGTCCGACAGCGATGGCGCGGGATTGCGTCGCGACATCAGGAAACGCAGCACCTTGCCGAAGTCGAGCAACCGCGGCAGCGCGTGCCGCACCCAGAACCCGGGCGTGGGATACGCGACGCCATCGAGCAGGATCGCACCGGCAACGCGTGCGTCCACCGCACCGACGTGGAACGCGTCGTCGGCGCCGGAACACAGCCCGCACAGCACGAAGCGTTCGACGCCGACCTCGCGCGCCAGAAGGCGCATCGCGGCATCGGTCTCACGCTGGCGACGTTCGCCCGCCGCCTTGCCCGGCATCGCGCTGTCGCCCACGCCCGACTGATCGAAGCGCAGGACCGCGAAGCCCTGCGCCGCGAGGATCTGCGCCAGATCGACGTGCATCCGGAACGGGCCGGTATGCCGCGTCAGCCCCGCATTGAGCAGCAGCACGCCGATCTTCGACGTCGCGCCACGCGGGCGCGTGACAACGCCGACCAGCCCGTCGCCGAAGCCGTGAACGGATTCGGTGAAGGCATCCTGCGGTGCTGCCGGCACATGCGCACGTGCCGGAGCGAGTTCGAGCGTCTTCTCGTCGAGTTGCAGGTTCACCACGGCACCTGTGCGGTCATGCGCTGCGCGAGCTGGGCCACCGCGCGACGCGGAAACACCTGGCCGCCGAACCGCGACGGCACGTTCCATTCCGGGCGCTCGCCCTCATCGAGCAGCACCGCTTCCACCGACACGCCGCCGGCGCGCTGTTCACGCGCGAACCGGTCGAGCGCCTCGTCCATCTCCCACACCGCCATGCGCACGCGACTGCCGGGCGGCAGGCGGATGTGCGCGGCGTCGAGTCCGGCCAGCGCGTCGAGCAGCGCATCGTTCACGCCGAAGCCGAGCAGTTCGCCTTCATCGGATTCGTGCGTGACGTTCACGTAGCGACCGGCTCCGTTCAACTGCTGGCGATGCTGCTCCTTCCACGAAGCGACCAGCTTCGCGCCATCGAGCTGCGGATCCCACAGCACGATCTCCACCGGATCGACACGGCGCTCCAGCGCCGCGAGCAGCGGCAACGCCGCACTGCGGAGCGCCAGGAACTGAACGCTAGAAACCTCACCGCGGCGGAGCACTTCGGCGCTGGCGCGCTCGAGGTCGTCGAGCATGCCCGGCAGGCTCAGCTCGGCATCCTGCCCACCCGAATCGCCCGTGCCATACCAGTCGAACGTCAGCGCCGGAATACCGAACTGCCCCACCGTCTGCGCGAGCGACCACAGCGCACGATGGCTGCGGATGCCGTCCTGCAGCAGCGGCGCGCACAGCAACAGCGCGTGCTGCGACGCCGGTATCGCCTCGTCGCGCGCGTGCAGCAGGCCGAACAGGTTGCGCCCGGGCGCACCGAAGAAGAACGGCGCGCTCATTCGCCCGCCCCCGACGTACGCAGCAGGCGCTTCATCTGGCGCGCCATGCGTGCGCCGACGCCGCTCTTGTCTTCGCGACCGATGCGCACCGGCAGGTCCGCGGCGATCTGGGCGAGGTTCGTCGCCGCCAGGCGCATCAGCTGGATACGCACGCCGGTGTCCTTCGCGACGCGACTGGACATCTGCACCGCGAGCATCGAGTTGCCACCGAGGTCGAAGAAGTTGTCCTGCGCGCCGACATCGACGCCCAGCAGGTCCTTCCAGAGGCCACGAAGGTAGATCGCACGCGGATCGTCGTCGGCGACCGTGCCGTCCTGCGACACCTCGGGCGCATCGACGGAGGCCACGCCACCGCGCCCCTGCGCGCGCAGGATCGCCGCGCTCAACTTCGCGACGAGCGAAGGCGATTCGATCATCCCGCGGTGATCGCCCGGAACCGGGACGATCTCCACTGCGTTGCACATCGCTTCCCAGCCGAGCATCGGCTTGGCGCTCAGCTCCGGCGGCTGGTTGTCGGCCCGGAACAGCACGATGCCGCCCGGGTACGGCTTCACGATGTAGTTCATGTACGCGCGCATGTGCGTCGCTTCCAGCTCCGCATAGCGGACGCTGTGCGGCAGCGCCTCGCCGGCGTCGCGAGCCTGCTGCGCCTGCTTTCGCACCTTCGACGCCTGCATCCGGCCGTTGAGGACGTCGCCGATGGTCGCGATGCGTTCGCCCAGCGACTGTCCCTGCATGCGGCGATGCAGCCGCCGCACGCGCCCGGACAGCCCGCTCTGCGCGTGCGCGCGATAGCGGATTCCGAACTCGGCCGACGTATCGACCAGCCCGAGCATCGCCACGGTTTCGCCCGCGGCCATAAGTTGCTGCGCCATCTCGAACGCGATGATCCCGCCCATCGAGCCGCCGGCCAGGTGGTACGGGCCGTGCGGCTGGACGCTGCGGATCTCGCGCACGTAGCGCTCGCCCATCTTCTCCACGCTGTCGAGCGGCGCCGTGTGGCCGTCCAGCCCCAGCGCCTGCAGGCCATAGATGGGGATGCCGGCCGGCATCGCCTCTGCGAGCGGACGGTAGTTCAGCACGTTCCCGCCGACCGCGTGCACGAGGAACAGTGGCTCGCCTTCACCCTGCGGACGAATCGGCACCAGCGGCGCCCACGGATCGGGACGCGCATCGTCGCCGGAGGTTCCGGCATCATTGCGGACGCGCTGGTACTCGCGCGCCAGTGCACGCACCGTGCGCGCGGTGAGCAGCGTCGCCAGCGGCAGGTTCACGCCGGTCTGGCGGTTGAAGCGATGGAACATCTGCACCGCCTGCAACGAGTGCCCGCCGAGCGAGAAGAAATCATCGTCGGCATCGATGTCCGGCTTGCGCAGCAGATCGCGCCAGATCTCCAGCAGCTGCACGCCCAGTTCGTCGAGCGGCTCGTACAGTTCATCCGGCAGCGCGACGGACGCTTCTTCAGCCACCGGCGCCGCTTCGACGCTGCGACCGAACCGCAGCGGCTGCCCGTCGTCGAACTGCGTGATCTGCTCCAGCGTGAGCGATGGATCCCTGCCCAGTGCCTTCAGCACGGCGATGTAGCGATCGCGCAGCAATGCCGCGGTTTCGTCGAGGAAGATGTCGGCGTTGTAGATGAAGCCACCGGAAAGGCCCGTGTCCTGCTCGACGAACCACAGGCCGAGATCCTGCGTGGACGCGGTCTGGAACACCGGATAGCGCTCGTGCGTGAGCGGGCCCCATTCGCACATACGCTGGCGGATGTCCTGGAACGAGAACAGCGCGTGGTACAGCACCGCGCCGCCCTCGCGACTGCGCACGCTCAGCTCCCGCACGAGGTCTTCCAGGCGGATGTCCGGGTTGGCGAAGCTGTCGAGCACGACGTCCTTCACCTGCTTGACGGCCTGCGCGAAGGTCATCGACGGGTCGATTTCCATCCGCAGCGGCAGCAGGCTGGTGAAGTAGCCCATCAGGTTCTCGACTTCCGCGGTGTTGCGCCCGCGCACCGGCGTGCCGACGATCAGCTCGCGCAGGTTCGACGTGCGGCTGATCAGCGCGAAGTACGCGGTGAGCAGCACCATGTACAGCGTTGCGTCGACCTTGCGCGCCGTGTCGTGCAGCGCCGCCGTCACGTCGTTCGCAACCGTGATGCGATGCGTGACACCGCGTCCGGACATGCCCGGGCGACGCGGCATGTCCGTCGGCAATGCTTCGATGCCCTGACCGGCGCCGCCGAGGCGCTGGCGCCAGAACGCCAGCTGCTTGGCATATTCCGGCCCCTGCAGCCATTCGCGGTGCCACGCCGAGAAGTCCGCGTACGACACCGGCAGTTCCGGCAGCTTCGGCTCGCGCCCTTCCAGCTGCGCGGCGTACAGCTCGGCCATGTCGGTGTACATCAGGTCGAACGACCAGCCGTCCCAGATGAGGTGGTGCGTCATGAAGAACCACACGTGCTCTTCCGGCCCGAGGCGGAACAGGCGCGAGCGGATCAGCGGCGCACGATCGAGTTCGAACGGCGTCTGGATGAGCGCATCCATGCGACGCGACACTTCCGCTTCGCGCTCGTCGCGGGGGAGATGGCTCACGTCGACGACGTCGGTGATGTCGACATCGACCACGTCGTGGACGATCTGCATCGGCTCGCCGTCGACCAGCCCGATCGTCGTGCGCAGCACGCTCTGGCGCTGGATCATCGCATCGAGCGCCGCCTGGAACACGTCCAGCTGCAACGGCCCGCGCAGGCGGTGCGCACTGGGCGTGTTGTAGGTGATCTGGCCGGGATTGAACTGTTCGAGCAGGTACAGCCGCTCCTGCATGACCGACATCGGCCCGCGCGTGCGGTCGGCGAGCGGCTTGATCGGCTCGCGCTTCGGCACGGCTTCGCCATCGATGCCCTGCACCATGCGCGCGAGCTTGGCGACGGTCGGCCCGTCGAACAGCGCACGCAGCGACAGCGCGATGCCCAGTTCCTTGTTGATGCGCGAGGTCAGCTGCGCGGCAAGCAGCGAATGGCCGCCGAGCGAGAAGAAGTCATCGTCCACGCCGACTTCCCCGACACCGAGCACGTGCGCCATCGCATCGGCGATGGTGCGCTCCAGCGCGTTGCGCGGCGCGATTCGTTCGCCGCTCAGCTTCGCCGTAAGGTCCGGCGCCGGCAGCGACTTGCGGTCGATCTTGCCGTTGGGCAGCAGCGGGATCGCATCGAGGAACAGGATGTGTTGCGGGATCATGTAATCCGGCAGTGATCCCTTCAGGTACGAGGCGAGCGCAGATTCGTCCAGCGACGCGGCGCCTTCACCGACGACATACGCCACCAGCCGCACGTCACCGGGGCGATCCTCGCGCGCGACGACGACCGCACGCGCGACCTGCGCATGCGCTGCCAGTAGCGCTTCGATCTCTCCCAGCTCGATGCGATAGCCGCGCACCTTCACCTGGAAATCCAGGCGCCCTTGGTGTTCGAGCACGCCGTCCGGCCGCCAGCGGCCGCGATCGCCCGTGCGGTACAGCAATGCGTTCTTCGAACCGGCGAACGGATCGGGCACGAAGCGCTCGGCGGTAAGTTCGGCGCGATTGAGATAGCCCAGCGTCACGCCGTCGCCGCCGATCCAGATCTCGCCCGGCACGCCGAGCGGGCACAGCTCGCCGCGCGGATCCAGGATCCACACCTGCGTGTTGTCGATGGGGCGACCGATATGGATGTCGCTCGCCGACGTCACGCGCGAGCACGTGGACCAGACCGTCGTTTCGGTCGGGCCGTACACGTTCCACAGCGAACCGCAGCGCTTGAGGAGTTGTGTCGCCAGATCCGGCGGCAGCGCTTCGCCGCCGCACAGGATCTTGAAGTTCGCATCGCCCTGCCATTCGGCATCGAGCAGCAAGCGCCACGAGGCCGGCGTCGCCTGCATCACGGTGGCGCCGCTGCTGGCGATCAGCGCCTTCAGCGCGACGCCATCGGCCGCGGTGACGCGATCGGCCAGCACGACGCGCGCGCCGACGCTGAGCGGCAACAGCAGTTCGAGCACGGCGATGTCGAACGACAGCGTCGTGACGGCCACAAGGCGGTCGTCCGCGTCCAGGCCCGGTTCCTTCGCCATGCTCGAAAGGAAATTGCTGACGGCGCGATGCGGCACCTGCACGCCTTTCGGGCGGCCGGTCGAGCCGGAGGTGTAGATGACATAGGCGACCGATTCGGGCTCCGCCGCGCCTTCATCGCGACCGATGCGCGAGGACGGCTGCGCGGCGAGTTCATCGCCCAGAAGATCAAGCGAAAGTACCGGACGACCGCGCAGGTCGAAGTTTCCGGCATGTTTCTGCGTGGTCAGCAACGCGGCAAGGCCCGCATCGCTGGCCATGTACGACAAGCGCTCCGCCGGGAACCCGGGGTCCAGTGGCACGTAACCGGCGCCGGCCTTCAGCACGCCGATCAGGCCGGCGAGCATGTCCACGCCGCGATCGAGCACGAGCCCGACCAGCGAACCACGCCGTACGCCGCGCGCACGCAGCAGGTGCGCGATGCGATTGGCGCGCGCCTCGAGTTCGTCATAGCGCACAGCCTCGCCGTCGAACTCGACGGCGACGCGATCCGGCGTGCGGTCGCACTGGCGCTCGAACGATTCATGCATCCGGCATTCGCGATCGAAGCCGACGGGCGTCGGCTGGAGCGACAGCAACTCCTTGCGCGCGCCATCGGAAACGACGGAAAGTCGACCGAACGGAAGATCGGGACGCGCGACCGCTTCGCGCAGCAGCGTTTCGTATGCCGCGAGCCAGCGCTGGATCGTCGCGTTGTCGAACAGGTCGGTGTTGTACTGGCACTCCAGGCGCATGCCGCCCTGTACCTGCACGGCATTGACGAACAGTTCGAAGTTCTCGTAACTGCGCGGGTTGGTGATCAACCGCATGCCCAGTCCGTGGAAACCAGTGCTTTCCTGGTCCATCGCCTGGTCGATGTTGAACATCACGCTGCACAGCGGCAAGCGCGCGGGATCGCGCTGCAACGGCAGCTTCTTCAGCAGCGTGCCGAAGGTGTAGCGCTGGTGTTCGATGGCGTCGAGCAGCGTGCCCTGCGCGGTGCCGAGCGCCTGCTCGAACGGCTGCGCATGGTCCAGCTCGAATCGCAGCGGAAGCAGGTTCACGCAGTGGCCAACGAGATGATCGTGACCGTCCACTGACTGGCCCGCCGCCGGAATGCCGACGACCACGTCGTTCTGCGCCGTCAAACGCGACAGCAGGCCGGCGAAACCCGCCAGCAGCGTCGCGAACAGGCTCGCACCCTGACGCGCGCCGAGGCGGCGCACCGCGGCGACGAGGTCGTTGTCGAGCAGGTGGTCCTGGCGGATCGACGGGAACGTGCGGCGCGTCGGACGCGCGCGGTCGGTCGGCAGATCGAGGATCGGGCCGCCGTCGGCGAAGCGCGACAGCCAGTAGGCTTCGTCGGCGCGATAGGTCGCGCCGTGCGGATGTTCGGCTTCGGCCAGCGCGTAATCGGCGAAGGATTCGGCCGAAGGCAGCGACGGCGCGCTCTGTCCCAGCGCCTGCGAGTACAGCGCGCCGAGTTCGCGCACGATCACCCACCACGACCAGCCGTCGCAGACGAGGTGATGCGCGGTGAGGACCAGATGGTGGTGCTGTTCGGAAAGGCGCAGCAGTTCGGCGCGGAAGAGCTGGCCGTGGTCCAGGTCGAACGGTGTCTCCACGGCCTCGCGCGCATGCGCGATCACACGCGCGTTGCGTTCTGCTTCGTCCAGCGCCGACAGGTCGACCAGCGGAAGTTCGATCGCGCGCTCGTCGCTCACGCATAGCGTGCGGCCGTCGGGGCCGAAGTTCGCGCGCAGGATGTCGTGTCGCGCGACCAGTCCGCGCAGCGCCTCGCGCAGTGCGTCCGCAGCGACCGCGCCACGGAAGTCCAGCGAGATCGATTCGTTGTACGCAAGCGACGCGTCCTCGCCGAGGCGATCGGCGAGCCACACTTCGCGCTGCGGTTCGGTGGTCGGCGCTACGCGCGAGAGCGGACCGTCCGCGAACGGGTCGTACTCCACCGCGGCGTCGAGTCCGTTCGCCTTGTCCAGCGCGCCCTTATCCAGCACGGCTGCATTCATGCGCTCACCTTCATGTACTTGCCTGGCTGCTCCGGATTGGGCACGAACCAGGCGGGCGTACCGTCGGGCTCGCGACCCAGGCGTGCACCGGGCACGACGGGCTTGCTGGCGTCCATCACCGTCTTCGGCGTCGCGGCGCGGCGCGGAAGCAATTCCATGTCCTGGAGTTCGGCGACCGCGTCCTTGAAAGCCTGCGCGATGCGCGCGATGTCCTCGTCGGTGTGCGCGGTGGTGATGAAGCACGGGAAGTTGTCGAGGATGTGGATGCCGCGCAGGCGCATCGACGCGAACAGCAGGTCCTGCAGCGGATGCGCCTCGTGCCAGTGCGTCTTCCACACCGACGCGTACTGCTTGACCGACACCGGCGCGCCTGCATCGGCGCAGTAGGCGTTGATGTCCGCGGCGAGCGCTTCGGCCTTCGCGTTCAGGCGCTTCTGCAGTTCGCCGCCATCGGCCTTGAAGTGCTCCAGCACTGCCTTCGCCGCGACCAGCGCGAGCGGATGGCGCACGAACGTGCCGGCGAAGTACGTCACGCCCACCGTCGGCACCGAATCGTCGCCGTACTGCCAGTGGCCGCCATCGAGCGCGTCCATGTACTCGCGCTTGCCGGCGATCACGCCGATCGGGAAACCGCCGCCGACGACCTTGCCGTAGGTCGCGATGTCGGCCTTGATGCCGAAGATCGCCTGCACGCCGCCGGGGTTGGAGCGGAAGCCGGTGACCACTTCGTCGAAGATCAGCAGCGCGCCGTTGTCCTGCGTGAGCTGGCGCAGTTCCTTCAGGAATTCGACCGGACGGAAGTCCAGGCGACGGCTCTGCACGGGTTCGACCAGCACCGCGGCGATGTCGTGGATGCGCGACTTGATGATCTCCATCGCTTCGGGCGTGCCGTAATCGAGCACGAGCACGTTCTCGGCGGTGTTGCGCAGGATGCCCGGCGCAGCCGGCACCGCACGCAGCGACTTGGTGCCGCGCACGATCACTTCATCGACGATTCCGTGGTAGGAACCGGTGAACAGCACCACGGTGCTGCGCGCGGTGATCGTGCGCGCGACACGCAGCGCACCGAGCACGGCTTCGGAACCGGTATTGCACAGCGCGGCGCGATCGTGCCCGGTGAGTTCGCACACCAGCTGCGCGACTTCGCCGGCGACCGGATGCTGCGGGCCGATCTCGTAGCCCTTGTCGAGCTGCTCGCGCACGGCGTCGAGCACGAACTCCGGCTGCCAGCCGAACAGGCTCATGCCGAAGCCGTTGAGCGCGTCGATGTATTCATTGCCATCGATGTCGGTGACGCGCGAGCCCTTGGAACGCTCGACGACGATCTGGTAGACGATTTCCTTGGTCAGCGGACGGAAGCCGTTGACCACACGCGGATCGGCCAGCTGCGCACGGTTGGCCTGCGTGTACTCCTTCGACTTGCGCGTGCGCGCGACGTAACGGTCCATGAAGGCGTCGAGCTTCGCCTTCTGCTGCGGCGACAGGTCGGTATCGACATGGTTGTCGATGCGCGCGATCGCGCCGAAAGCCTTCTTGACGTCGTACTTCTGCTGCACGGCGCCGGTGTCTTCCTCACCTTCGACGGCCGGCTTGGGAGCGGCGACCGGCGCGGGTGCGGTGGCCACGGGCTGCGGCGCGGCCGGCGCGGCCACGGCAGCGACGACGACAGGTGCCGGCGCGACCGCGACACCGCCCGACAGCAACGCCAGCTGCTGTGCCATCAACTGCATCTGCTGCGCGATGACCTGTCGGGTGAAGTCGTTGCCGCCGTCGAGCGCGGGCAACGCGACGGGCGCGACCGCGACCGGCGCGAAAGCGGCAGGCGCGACCGCAGCGGGCTGCGCGGCGACAGGCGCCGGTGCGGCCTCGGCCGGGAGCGCGTCATCGAGCATGCCGGCCAGGCGGTCCAGGCTGCTGCAATCGCCCATCAGCTGGCGGAAGTTCACCGGCACTTCGAAGCTCTTCTGCAGCTGCACGGCGACCTGCGTCAGCATCAGGCTGTCCAGGCCCAGCTCGATGAAGTTGGTGTCCGCATCGGCGTCGCTCATGTCGAAACCGGCGACGTTCTCGAACAGGCCGCGCAGTTGCCCGACCAGGCGTTCGCGACGGCCGGGAGCGGGCGCGGCGGGGACGATGGCGGCGGCGGGCACGGCGTTGAAGGACGCGGACGGCATGACGGGCTCCAGTACGGTATTGGTTCGTGCGGCGGTGGCGACGGCGGGGTGTGGGACGACGTTGCCCGGACTCGCAGCAACCGCCTCCACCCAATAACGTTGTCTCTCGAACGGATAGGTCGGCAGCCGCAGGCGATGGCGGATCGCGCGGGTGTCGAAGGCCGCAGGCGCGATCGCCGCGCCCTGGCTCCACAGCTTCCCGGCGGCGCCGAGCAGGTCGCGGCGCTCGCTGGCCGGGTTGTCGGCGAGGCTGGCGACGGTGGCGATGCGCTGCTTCTGCACGACCGGCTGCTGCCGCGCGAGCGCGTTCAGCGTGCCGCGCGGGCCGACTTCCAGCAGGACGCGCGAAGCGGCCTCGTCACTGTCGAGCAGCGCCTGCAGCGCGCTGGAGAAGCGCACGCCTTCGCGCAGGTGGCGGGCCCAGTAGTCGGGCGAAGTCGCCTCGTCCGCGCCCAGGAGCGCGCCGGTGACGGTCGACACGATGGACCGCGTCGGCGGATTCAGGCGCACGGCGGCAACGGCGTCGCGGAACGGCGCGACCACCGGTTCCATCATTGCCGAGTGGAATGCATGCGAGGTGCGCAGCGCCCGGCAGGCGATGCCCTCGGCTTCCAGCTGCGCCTGGAACGCAGCCACGGTGTCCGATTCGCCCGCAACAACGCACGCCAGCGGCGAGTTCTCCGCGGCGAGCGACAGCGTCTGCGGCAGGCGTTCGCGCACGGCATCCGCCGGCAGGCGGATCGACAGCATGGAACCGAGG
>Ga0209257_1001069_pt1 | contig 36154 bp, 40 predicted proteins | sample AraplaCvi_mCL_r2_FD_184277 | JGI IMG/M metagenome (GOLD analysis project Ga0209257, IMG submission 184277) | Arabidopsis root microbial communities from North Carolina, USA - plate scrape MF_Cvi_mCL_r2 (SPAdes) (version 2) | ecosystem: Host-associated > Plants > Roots > Endosphere | place: USA...
AAGTCGTTGCAGATCCGCGCGCGGCAGCTCTATCACGATCGTGAGGAGATCACCGTTTTCGCCACCACGTCGCGCGAGTTCCGCTGACGCTGACGCAACGCTCACATGGGTGAACGTTGCGGCCTGACGTGCGTGTGAATTTACCTGTGGTTGATGCGCACGGGTCTAGCGTCGGCTTCGCCCTCCAAACAGGCGAGAGACGCACCATGAAATCAGCGCATGTGTTTTCCCCGAAGCTGCTGGCGGTCGCGGTCCTCGCGACGATGGCGATCGCCGGCCCGGCCGCCGCGCAACGCACCCAGGCCCATCCGGCGGCATCGCAGCAGCAGGCAGAAGCGGCCGCTGCAACGGCCTCCGATGCGGCCCAAACCGCACGCGACGCCGCGCAGAGCGCGCGCGATGCGACGCAGGCGACCAGCGGCGGCTACACCACCGTGCATCAGCAGGCCGATGCCGCGAACCGCGCGGCGAACAAAGCCACGAACGCATCGCATGCCGCGCATGATGCGACCTCGGCCGCGCAGTCGGCGGCCAATCCCGCCGCTCCGGCCGCCGAAGCACGTGAGGCCGCAAACGCCGCAGGCAGCGCCAGCATGCAGGCGCAGGACGCGGCGGACGCCGCGAACCAGGCCGCCTATCCGCCGGCTCCCGCACGTCCGATGACGCCGGCCACCATGTCCACCAGCGCGACCGCGCAGCAGCAGGTCAACGCGACCTCCAGCCCGCCGAACTCGACGCTCGCCAACAAGGTGAACTTCGACTCGCTCGACGCCAACCACGACGGCAACCTGACGCGCGCCGAGGTCAAATCGGAAACGATGCTCACCGCCGACTTCAATTCGATCGACGCCAACCACGACGGTCGCATCAGCAAGGCCGAGCTTGCCGGCGGTAAGTGATTTTCCGAAACCGCAGGCGATGGCGAACCCCTCCCGGCCCTGGGAGGGGTTCGCTTTGTTTACTGCCCGGCGGCGTGACGCCAGAACGCGTGCGTGAGCGGCGGCAGCTTGCCGGCCAGCCCCAGCAGCGGGCCGCGCAACAACGTCGCGGCGACGTTGTCGTTCGAGAACAGACGATTGATCCCGTCGAAGGCGCGTGCCGACAGCGCGTTCTCGCTGCGCTGCGCGCGCGCCCATCGCGGTAGCCGCGCGGAAAGGTCGATCCCGCGCGAACGTGCATCCGAAAGCGTGCGGCGCAACGTCGCCACATCGCGCAATCCCAGGTTCACGCCCTGCCCCGCCAGCGGATGGACCGCATGCGCGGCGTCGCCGATCACCGCGACGCGTCCGGTCGCGAGCGATTGCGCCAGCTGCAATCGCAGCGGAAATGCCGCGCGGCGCGACACGCGCGTCAGCGCGCCCAGCGTGCCGGCAAATGCGTTGTCGAGTTCGCGCAGGAACGCGGCCTCGTCCACTTCGAGCAACCGCTGCGCTTGCGCTTCCGGCAGCGTCCACACGATGGAACTGATGTTGGCATCGTCGAACGGCAGGAACGCCAGTGGTCCGGTCGGCAGGAATCGCTGCCAGCACGTCGCCTGGTGCGGTCGCTCGCTTTCGACGAACGCCACCAGTCCACGCTGGCCGTACTCGTGGCGCGACGCTTCGATGCCGGCGAGCGAACGCAGCTTCGACTCGGCGCCATCGGCGGCAACGACAATTTTCGAACGCAGCGACAGGCCGCTTTCGAGCGTGAGCGTCGCGCCGTTCTCGTCCTGTTCCAGCGCAACGACGCTGTCGGGGCAATGCAGTTGCACGCCGGCGGAGGGCAACGCGCTCCACAGGCGATCGACCAGCAACGCGTGCTCGACGATCCAGCCCAGTTCGCGCCGCCCGAACGAATCCGCATCGAACGCCAGTTCGCCGCCGCCGGCCGCATCCCAGACGCGCATCGCGCGATACGGCTGAAGCCGCGCGCCCGCGACATCGCGCCACACGCCCAGGCTGTCGAGCAGCGCCGCGTTGTCCGGCGCGAATGCGTACACACGAAGATCGATGCGTTCGGCATCGGTAGGCAAGCGCTGCCATGCGGGCGGCTGGCGCGTTTCGATCAGCGCCACCTGCATCCCATCGCGTGCGAATGCCAGCGCCGCGGCGGCGCCGACCACGCCGGCACCGACGACGATTACATCCAGTCCAGACGCACGACGGCTCATGCGCGCGCCTCCCGGCACAGCGCCGGCACATCGCCGCGATATCCCATCGCGCCGCCGACGAGGAACGACTGCGCCGACGCCACGCGATCCACCGCGAACAGGCCCAGACTGCGCAGCGGGCTCAGCAGCGGTGCGTCGTTGGCGGTCAGGCGCGCGAGGCCGTCGGAGAAACCGAGGGTACGTTCGCGATCCTCGCGCCGGCGCGCCGCGTAGGCCTGCAGCAGCGCATCGCTGCCGCAATCGGCCTGCGCGTCCAGCGCGCGTGCGTCGGCGATGAGTTCGGCCAGCGTGAGCGCATCGCGCAGGCCGAGGTTGAATCCCTGCGCGCCGATCGGATGGATCGTCTGCGCGGCATTGCCGATCAGCACCGCGCGCGGGGCGATGGTGCGTTGCGCGACGACACGGATCGCCTGGTGCGAACTGCGCGGCCCGCACGAAAGGAAACGGCCCGCGCGCCAGCCGAACGCCTCCTGCGCACGCGCAAGGAAACCGGCTTCGTCCAGCGCGGCGACGGCGTCGGCCTCTTCACGGGCGACGGCGTGGATCAGGCCGTAATGGCGGTCGCCGCGCGGGAGCAGTGCGGTCGGGCCATCGCGGGTGAGGCGTTCGTACGCCGTGCCGTCCGGCGCGCGCGAACCGCGCACGCGTGTGACGAAGAGCGTCTGCAGGTAGTCGTGTTCGTCCGCGCCGATGCCCAGCGCGTCGCGCACCCCGCTGCGCGTGCCGTCGGCGGCGACGACCAGTCGCGCGTGCAGAACGCGTTCGCCCTCGGCATCGGCCACGCGGATTGCGCGCGCGTCGCCTGCATCTTCGGCAAAACCGAGGAAGCGCATCGGCCGGTAGCGCAGCAGGCGCGTGGCGTCGGCCAGGCGGGCTTCGAGGGCTTCGCCGAAATCGCGTGCAACCACGACGCGGCCGAACTCGCTGCGCCCGTAGCGCGAGGCTTCGAGCAGACCACGCCCGAAATCGCCGCGACGGCTGATGTGGATGCGGGCGATCGCCCCGCCCGGCGCACGCAGCTTCTGCATCACGCCCAACGCGGTGAGGGCGTTGATGGTGGCTTCGGCGAAGCTGAGGTTGCGCTCGTCGAACACCGCCGGCAGCGTGCCGGGCGGCGTGGCTTCGATCAGGCCGACCTGCAGGCCCTGGCGCTCCAGCGCGATGGCGAGGCTGGCGCCGACCAGGCCGCCGCCGACGATCAGGACGTCGTGCAGCACCGGGGCCGGACCTTGGGCGAGGGAGTCTCCGGGCGCGCCGGAGGGCGGATTTGAGGGGGCCGCGACAGGCATTGCGCTATGCTAGCGGTTCCTGAAGGCCGTGACCTTCTCAAGACACGAACACGATGAACCGTCCCGCTTCCGCCTCGCCCGCCCAATCCGCTTCCGGCCTGTTCGCGCCCGGTCCGCTGGTGCTCATCGGCATGATCGTGATCGCCGCGCTCACGCGCCTGCTGCCGCATCCGCCGAATTTTTCTCCGGTCGAGGCCGTGGCGCTGTTCGGTGGCGCCTATTTCGCGTCGCGCGCTATGGCCATCGCCGTGCCGCTGATCGCGATGCTGGTGTCGGACCTGATCCTCGGCATGACGCTGGGCGGAACCTACTTCGAACACTTCACCAGCCCGGCATACCTGGCGACGTGGCTGTCGGTGTACGTCTGCATCGCGCTGTCGGCGGCCCTGGGCTTCGGCCTGCGCGGCCGCGTCAACGGCGCGCGCGTGCTGGGCTACTCGCTCATGGGTTCGGTGCTGTTCTTCGTGGTGACCAACTTCGCCGTGTGGGCGACGGCCACGCCGATGACCGCGCACCCGGCCTGCATGACCGGCCTTGCGCCGTGCTACGTCGCCGCGCTGCCGTTCTTCCAGTGGACGGTGCTGGGCACGTTGTTCTACGCCGCGCTGCTGTTCGGCGGCTTCGCCCTGCTGCGCCGCCGCGTGCCGGCGCTGCGCGCGCAGACGGTGTAAGCGGCCCCGCCGCGTGGGCAACCGTCTTTCGAAGATCTATACCCGCACCGGCGACGACGGTACGACGGGGCTTGGCGACGGCAGTCGCGTCGCCAAGGACTCCGACCGCGTCGCCGCCTACGGCACCGTCGACGAAGCCAATTCGTGCATCGGCCTGGTGCTGGCGGCGGACATCCCCGACGACGTCCGTGCCCTGCTGACGACAGTTCAGCACCAGATGTTCGACCTGGGAGGCGAACTGTGCATCCCGGGCCACGCGGCGATTTTCGACGCCGACATCGAGCGCCTTGAACAGCACCTGGACGCGTTCAACGAACCGCTTCCGCCGTTGAAGGATTTCATCCTGCCTGGCGGCGGCGAAGCGGCGGCGCGATGCCACGTCGCGCGCACCGTCGTGCGTCGCGCCGAACGCGAGGCCGTGTCGCTGTCGCGCGTCGAGGACGTGCGCCCGGAAGCGGTGCGTTACCTCAATCGATTGTCCGACCTGCTGTTCGTGCTGGCCCGCGTGCTCGCGCGCGCCAGCGGCCACGGCGAAGTGCTGTGGAACCACGAGCGGCGCAAGGCCTGACGCGCCGCGCGCCATGCGCATCTACACCCATCCCGCGTGCACGCGGCACGATCCCGGTCCAGGCCATGCGGAACGTCCGCTGCGCCTGGTCGCGGTGACCGAAGCGCTGCGCGAGGCGTTCCCCGACCTGGATTGGCACGAAGCGCCACGCGCAAGCCGCGGGCAGCTCTTGCGCGTGCATGACGACGCATTGCTCGCGCTTGTGCTGGACACACCGGTCGAGGGCCCGATGGCGCTGGACCCCGACACCGTGCTCGCCCCCGGTTCGGCCGAAGCCGCCCTGCGCGCGGCCGGTGCCGGAATCGCCGCGGTGGATGCGGTGATGCACGGCGAAGCGCGTCGCGTGTTCTGCGCGGTGCGTCCGCCCGGCCATCACGCCACGCCATCGGTGGCGATGGGCTTCTGCCTGTTCAACAACATCGCCGTTGCCGCCGCGCACGCCTGCGACAAGCATGGCCTGTCGCGCGTGGCGGTAGTCGATTTCGACGTCCACCATGGCAACGGAACGCAGGCGATCTTCGACACCGATCCGCGCGTGATGTACCTGTCCTCGCACCAGATGCCGCTGTACCCGGACACCGGCTACGCGAACGAGCGCGGCGTGGGCAACATCGTCAACGCGCCGCTGCCGCCGGGCTGCGACGGCGACGCGTTCCGCCGCATCTGGCGCGAACAGCTGTTGCCGGCGCTGGAATCGTTCCGGCCGCAGCTGCTTTTCATCTCCGCCGGCTTCGACGCGCACAAGCGAGATCCGCTCGCGCAGGTCGAACTGGACGGCGAGGATTTCGGCTGGATCACGCGGGAGCTGGCCGCCATCGCGCGGCGGCACGGCGATGGTCGCGTGGTGTCGATGCTGGAAGGCGGCTACGACCTGGCCGCGCTGCGCGAAGCGAGCGTCGCCCACGTGGGCGCGCTGCTGGAAGGCTGAGTCACCGGCCGCTCACGCGTCCGGCACGAACTCCAGCGACGCCGAGTTGATGCAGTAGCGCAGACCGGTCGGCGGCGGGCCATCGGGGAAGACGTGGCCCAGGTGCGAGTCGCAGCGCGCGCACTTGATCTCGACGCGGCGCATGCCATGGCTTTCGTCCACGTGCTCGGTGATGGCGTCCTTCGATACCGGTTCCCAGTAGCTCGGCCAGCCGCTGCCGCTGTCGTACTTCGTCTTCGACGAGAACAGCGCCGCGCCGCAGGCGACGCAGGTGTAGGTGCCGGCTTCCTTGTGGTTCCAGAAGCGGCCCGTGAAGGCACGCTCGGTGGCCGAGCAGCGGCACACCGCGAACTGCTCCGGGCTCAGGCGCTCGCGCCATTCGTCGTCGGTCCGGCAGACCGGCGCGGTGTCGGAAGAAGGTTGCTGGGACATGGGCCGCTCCTGTCTTGACGCGGAAATGAACAGTGCCGGGAGCAAGATGGTGCTCGCGTTGCCCCCTTGCAAGGGATACGGCAAGCTAGCGACCCCGTTTTCCTGAACGCCGACGATCACGGTTCCCGAGTGCAACGACCCCTCCGACTGCTCCCGTTGTCGCTATGCATCGCGCTGGCCCTGCCGGCGTACGCTGCCGATGGCGATCAGGACGACTGGGGACTGTGCCCGATCATCGACGTGGTGCCCGTGTTCGAAGATGCGCCGGCACCGGTGGGCGGTCTGGAAGGTCGCAGCAGCGAACCGACCGACATCGACGGCGGCCAACTCGAACGCGCCGGCACCGCGCAGGACATCGTCGTGCAGGACAACGTCCGCCTGAATCGCGGCGACCAGTTCCTGGGCACCGACAAGCTCACCTACAACGCCGAGACCGGTCGCTACAGCGCGGTGGGCAACGTGCGTTACCAGGACAGCGGCATGCGCATCCTGGCCGAGCGCGCCGAAGGCGACCAGAACGCCGACCGCCATCGCATCGAGGACGTGCAGTACCAGCTCACGCAGCGTCGCGGCAACGGCGGCGCGCAGGTCATCGAACTCGAAGGCGCCCGCGGGCGGATGATCGGTTCCACCTATTCCACCTGTGCGCCGAACCAGCGCGCGTGGGAACTGCGCGCGAACAAGATCGAGATCGACACCGCCAAGGGCATGGGCGTGGCGCGCAACGCCACCGTGCGCATCGGCAACGTGCCGGTCCTCTATGTTCCGTGGTTCATGTTCCCGGTCGACGACCAGCGCCGCACCGGCCTGCTGTATCCGCAGTTGTCGATCTCCGGTCGCAACGGTTTCGACTACAAGCAGCCGGTCTACCTCAACCTCGCGCCGAACTACGACGCCACGCTCTACCCGCGTTACATGTCCGATCGCGGCGGGCTGCTCGGCGCGGAGTTCCGCTGGCTCTACGAGCGCGGCAAGGGCGAGGTCTACGCCAACTGGATGCCGAGCGACAAGCTGCCGGGCGATGAGCCCGACCGCTACCTCAATCCGGAAGTCGGCTTCCCGGTGTCGAGCCTGCCGGAGAACAACCGCGGCCAGTTCGCGCTGAGCGCCTCGCACAACATCAACAGCAGCTGGTACGCCAACACCAACCTCGGCTGGGTGAGCGACACCCATTACTTCGAGGATTTCAGCAGCAGCCTGTACGGCATCTCGGCGTACTCGATCCGTAGCGATGCGGGCGTCTACGGTCGTGGACGCTACTGGCAGGCCGCGGTGATGGCCGATCACTACCAGCTGGCCGACTACACGCTGGACGAAACCAACCTCGCCTTCGACCGCCTGCCGCGTGCGTTCATCAGCTGGGCGCAGCCGTTCACGCCGTGGCTGCAGGCCGGTGTCGACGCCGAAGGCGCGCGTTTCGAACACCAGGAATTCCTCGGCGGCACGCGCATCGACGTGAAGCCGTTCGTGACCCTGCCGCTGGAAGGCGCGAGCTGGTTCATCCGGCCGAAGCTGGCCTGGCGCTACACGGCCTACCAGTTGGACGGCAATGCCCAGAGCCGCGCCGACGAGTACGTGAAACGAAACGGCGGCACCGCCGATCCGGCGGACTTCCGCGACAGCAACCTCACGCGCAGCCTGCCGATCGCCTCGGTCGACGCCGGCATGTACTTCGACCGCAACACCACCTTCCGCGGCACGAGCTACCTGCACACGCTCGAACCGCGCCTGTACTACCTGAACGTCCCGTACCGTAACCAGGATAATTTCCCGGTCTTCGATACCGGCCCGATGACCTTCAGCTGGGGCCAGCTGTTCCGCGACAACCGCTATACCGGCGCGGACCGGCAGATGGACGCCAACCAGCTCACCGCCGCCCTGACCACGCGCTTCATCAGCGAGGAAGACGGCCGAGAGCGCCTGGCCGCGAGCATCGGCCAGATCCAGTACTTCGACGACAGCCGGGTGACGCTGCCGAACCAGTCGACGATCGAATCGGGCAAGTCGGCCTGGGTCGCCGACGCCAACGTGTCGCCGAACGACCGCTGGAACCTGGGCGCGACCTACATCTGGAACCCGAAATACCGGGGCGAGGACTTCGTCAGCGCCCGCGTGCGGTACCTGTTCGAGCGCGGCGGCATCGTCAACCTGGGCTACCGCTACCGCCGCAACGCCGCCTTCCGCCAGGGCATCGACCCGCCGGAACTGCGCGACCAGCTCGAGCAGGCGGACTTCTCCTTCCTGTATCCGATCAACGAGACCTGGAGCGTCGTCGGGCGCTACTACTACTCGATCCTGGACAAGAAGGAACTGGAGACGATCGCCGGTGTCCAATGGGAAAGCTGCTGCCTGGCCGCACGCCTGGTGGGCCGCCGCTACCTCCGCAATCGCGACGGTGAACTGGACACCCGGATCATGTTCGAATTCGAGCTGAAGGGCCTGGGCTCCGCGGGCCAGAACACGGAGCGCGTGCTGCGCCGTGGTATCCTCGGCTACGACCGCGATGACCTCTATCTCGTGCCGCCCACTTCCACGCAACGCCTGAACAACGGCGGCGGCCAAGTCGAAACCACCCCCGACCCGACCCTATGAAGAAACTACTCGCGTCCGCCCTCGCCGTCGCGGTGCTCTCCGGCACCGTCCTGCCCGGCGCGACCGCCCTGGCCCAGACCGCGGCTTCCATCCAGTCCATCGACGGCATCGCCGCCATCGTCGACGAGGATGTGATCCTCAAGACCGAGCTGGACCGCGCGATGAACAACATCCTGGCCCAGTACGCAGGACGCGAGAACCAGCTGCCGCCGCGCGACGTGCTGCAGCGGCAGGTGCTCGAGCGCCTGGTGCTGGTGAAGCTGCAGGTCGCCCGCGCCCAGGGCACCGGCGTGCGCGTAACCGACCAGGAAGTCGAGCAGGCCATCGCCGGCATCGCCCAGCAGAACCGCGTCTCGCCCGAGCAGCTGCGCCAGCAGCTGGCGCGCGAAGGCACGCCGTATACCGATTTCCGCAACTCGATCCGCGACGAACTGCTGATCCAGCGCCTGCGCCAGCGTTTCGCGCAGAGCCGCGTGTCGGTCAGCGAAGCCGAGGTCGACGCCGCCATGGCCGCCCAGGCCAACCAGGGCGCGCAGTACCACCTGGCGCACATCCTCGTGGCCCTGCCGGAAGGCGCGACCGCCGAGCAGATCGCCACCGCCCAGAAGAAGGTCGAAGGCGTGAAGGCGCTGCTCGACAAGGGCGAGATGGACTTCTCCGCCGCCGCGGTGCGCTACTCCGACAGCCCCAACGCGCTGGAAGGCGGCGACCTGGGCTGGCGCAGCGTCGATGAAATCCCCAACGCGTTCGCCTCGCTGATGCGCAACATGACGCCCGGCCAGGTCACCGACCCCATCCGCGGCCCCAGCGGCTTCCAGCTGCTGAAGCTGGTCGAAGTGCGCGACGCCTCGCAGGCCGGCCCGAACCTGGTCACCCAGTACCAGGCGCGCCACATCCTGATCCGCACCAGCGATTCGGTCGACGACGCCAAGGCCAAGGCCCAGGCGCAGACCCTCCAGGCCCGCCTGATGGGCGGCGCGGACTTCGCCCTGCTCGCGCAGGAGAACTCGCAGGACCAGAGCTCAGCGCCCAAGGGCGGCGAGCTGGGCTGGTTCACCCGCGACGAATTCGGCCCCGAGTTCGGCAACGCCGTCGCCGGCCTCCAGCCGAACCAGGTGTCGCAGCCGATCCGCACCCAGGCCGGTTACCACCTGATCAAGCTGGAAGGCACGCGCGAGACCGACGTGGGCGACCGCAACCGCCGTGCGCAGGTGCAGGAAACCATCGGCCGCCGCAAGCTGGAAGACGAGTGGAACCGCTTCCTGCGCGAAATGCGCGGCGAGGCCTTCGTCGACGTGCGCGTGGGCAAGACCGCCGACGCCACCGCCGCACCCGCGACCCCGGCCAACAACGGCTGATTGGTCCGGACATGACCCCTGTTCGGCTCGCGCTGGTGCCGGGCGAGCCGGCCGGAGTCGGTCCTGAACTCTGCGTCCGCCTGGCGCAGCAAGCCCGCGATCACACCCTGACGGTCTTCGCCGACGCGCGCACCCTGCGCGCGGCGGCGGAAGCGCTTTGCCTGCCCCTGCGCCTGCTCGGGCCGGACAAGGCGACGACCGCACCCGGCGAACTGGCCCTGGTCGATATTCCCAACGCCGCCGTTCCCGATTTCGGCCAGCCAGACCCGCGCAACGCCGCCGCCGTGATCGGCGCCCTGCGTCAGGCCGCGCAGGGTTGCCTGGACGGCCGTTTCGACGGCGTGGTCACCGGCCCGGTCCACAAGGCGGTGATCAACGAAGGCGGCATCGCCTACACCGGCACGACCGAGCTTCTCGCCGACCAGGCCGGCTGCGACGTGGTGATGATGCTCGCCAACGACGTCGTGCGCGTCGCGCTGGTCACCACGCACCTGCCGCTGCGCGAGGTCTCCGACGCGATCACGGCCAGCGCGCTCGCACACACGCTGCGCACCACGCACGACGCCCTGGTCCTCGACTTCGGCATTGCCGACCCCGTGATCGCCGTGCTCGGCCTCAACCCGCACGCGGGCGAGGCGGGCCATCTGGGCCACGAGGAAATCGACGTCATCGAACCGGCCATGGCGGCGCTGCGCGCGACGGGCATGCGCCTGGTCGGGCCGCTGCCCGCCGATACCGCCTTCCTGCCCGCCAAGCTGCGTGGCTTCGACGCGGTGGTCGCGATGTACCACGACCAGGGCCTGCCGGTGCTCAAATACAGCGGTTTCGAGCGCGCCGTGAACCTGACGCTCGGCCTGCCCTACCCGCGCGTCGCGGTCGATCACGGCACCGCGCTGGAACTGGCTGGCCGCGGCACCGCCGATCCGTCCAGCCTGTTCGCCGCGGCCGAGACCTGCGCGCGCATCGCACGCGAAAGAATCCGCACCACCCGCCAGTCCCCGGCATGATGCCCGCATGAGCACGCGCAGCCCCCATTTCACCGAGCCCGCCAAGAAGCATCTCGGCCAGCACTTCCTGACCGACCGCGGCATCATCGACAACATCGTGCGCGCCGTGGATCCCAGACCCGGCGACCGCCTCGTCGAGATCGGCCCCGGCCAGGGCGCGATCACCTTCCCGCTGCTCGACGCCCACCGCGAGCTGACGGTCATCGAGTTCGACCGCGACCTGATCTTCCCGCTGACCGAAGCCGCACGTGCGCACGGCACGCTGGAAGTGATCCATCGCGACGTGCTCACCGTCGACTTCACCGCGCTGGCGCGCAACGCCGGCGATGAAGGCGGCCAGATCCGCCTGGTCGGCAACCTGCCTTACAACCTGTCTTCGCCGATCCTGTTCCATGCGCTGGAACACGCGCTCGCGATCCGCGACATGCATTTCATGCTGCAGAAGGAAGTCGTGGACCGCATGGCCGCCGGCCCCGGCAGCAAGGTCTATGGACGCCTCGGCGTGATGCTGCAGGCGTACTGCCATGTCACGCCGCTGTTCGATGTTCCACCGGGTGCATTCCGTCCGCCGCCGAAGGTCGATTCGGCGGTGGTGCGGCTGGTGCCGCGTGCGCCCGACACGATCGGCATCGACGATCCCGAACTGTATTCGGCCGTCGTGCGCGACGCCTTCGGGCAGCGCCGCAAGACGCTGCGCAACGCGCTGTCGAACCAGTGCGATGCCGCCGCGATCGAGGCCGCGGGCGTGCGTCCCGACGCGCGCGCCGAGCAGATCGAGGTCGCCGATTTCGTCCGCCTGGCCAATTCGCTCGCACGACAGCGCAACGCGTGAATCCCCGCGTCGAATGGCACGCGGTCTCCACGACGCGTTGACCTATCGTGCACCGCAGCCCCTACACTGTCCGCATGAACCGCAGTACCGACGACTACGCCTTCGACATCACCGTGGCGACCCGCTATCTCGACTCCCAGTCCGAGCCGGGCCAGGGCCGCTACGTCTTCGCCTACACCATCAGCATCCGCAACAGCGGCAGCGTGTCCGCACGCCTGACGCGCCGCCACTGGCTGATCACCGACGGCAACGGCAAGGTGCAGGAAGTCGAGGGCGAAGGCGTGATCGGCGAGCAGCCGTTCCTGCGTCCGGGCGACGACTTCGAATACACCTCCGGCGCCGTGCTGGAAACCACGCACGGGATGATGGAAGGCAGCTACACGATGATCGGCGACGACGGCACGCCGTTCGAGGCGCCGATCCCCGCCTTCAGCCTGTCCGTGCCCCGCACGCTGCACTGAAGGACACGCCATGAGCATCTGGGCCATCGGCGACCTGCAGGGCTGTTACGACGCGACGCAGCGACTGCTCGAACGCATCAACTTCGATCCGGCACGTGACCGGCTCTGGTTCTGCGGCGACCTGGTCAACCGCGGCGGCCAGTCGCTGGAAACGCTGCGGCTGGTGCATTCGCTGCGCGAGCACAGCGTGGTGGTGCTGGGCAACCACGACCTGTCGCTGCTGGCCATCGGCGAGCGGCGCGAGGACGAGCAGCGCAAGGTCAATCCGGACCTGCAGCGCATCGTGCTCGCCGAGGACCGCGACGTGCTGCTGGAGTGGCTGCGCACGCAGAAGCTGGTGCACGTGGACCGCTCGCTGGGCTGGATGATGGTGCACGCCGCGCTCGCGCCGCAGTGGACCACGCAGATGGCCGAGCGCTTCGCACGCGAGATCGAGGAGCGCCTGCACGGCGACCAGTTCCGCCGCCTGCTGAAGAACATGTACGGCGACAAGCCTGCGTGGCATCCCAAGCTCGCCGGCATCGATCGCCACCGCGCGATCATCAACGTCTTCACCCGCATGCGCTACTGCACGCCGCGCGGCCGCATTTCCTTCGAGGACAAGGGCGCGCCCGGCACGCAGCCGGTCGGCCTGTATCCCTGGTACGAAGTCCCGGGCCGCGTCGAGCGCGATCTGAAGATCGTGTGCGGCCACTGGTCGACGCTGGGGCTGTTCATCGGCCACGGCGTGCATGCGATCGACACCGGCGCCGTGTGGGGCGGCAAGCTCACCGCGTTGCAGTTGGACACTGATGAATTGCGACTCGTGCAGGTGCCGGGTCGCGACGTTCCCGCGCAGCCGCCGCGTCCGCGCCCGCCGCACCATCCGGGCGACAAGCATACGCAGCGTCCGCGCCAGAATCAGCAGGGACAGCAGCGGCGTCACAACGGGCGGCCACATCCAAATGCGTCGCAAGGGCCTCGCAGTGAGGCGCAGGCGCCGAAGCCGACGTCGGAGCAGGATCGCGAGTGAGCGGTTTCAGCGCCTGACCGAACACCATTCGCTGGTGCCGGGCAGGCGGTTTTGCATCAAGCCCGCACGTAATCCACGAACTCGAACGCCAGCGCATGTTTCGCATCGGCCTCATGCCGCTCCCGCGACACGACGCGCCACTGCAACGCATCGAACGCCGGAAAGAACGCTTCCGCGCCTTCCACCTGCGTCTCCACATGCGTCAGGAACAGATGCGTCGCGACTGGCAGCGTCAGCGCGTACACCTCGCCGCCGCCGATCACGCACAGTTCTTCAGCGCCATCGGCTTCCGCCAGACGCAGCGCGTCGTCGACCGAGGCCACCGCCTGCATCCCCTCGAACGGCACCGCAGCCGATCGCGTGAGCACCAGATTGCGCCGCCCCGGCAGAGCGCGGCCCAGCGAAACCGCCGTCTTGCGCCCCATCAGCACCGGCTTGCCCAGCGTGAGCGCCTTGAAGCGCTTCAAATCGTCCGGCAGGCGCCACGGCAGGTCGTTGTCGCGGCCGATGGCGCGGTCGCGGTCCAGCGCGGCGATCAACGAAAGCTTCACGTCAGCCTTCGACGGCGCGGGCCGCGGCGAGGCTGCAGTTGAACTGCATGTGCTCGATCGCCTGCAGCATGTCGCGTTCGATCGGCGCGTCGGCAACGCGCTCGAAGCGGATGGATGCCAGCGCGTCACCTGCCGGCACCAGCCACTGGCTGATCAGCACGTTCTTGCCGCGAATACCATCGATCCGGTACGTGCGTTGCGAGTCCAGTTCGACCCAGCGGCCCTGCTCGCTGATCCGGTAACCACCGGCGATGGTGCCGGCGATGGCGAGCGTCTCTATGCCTCGATCGGTCGTGGACACCTTGTCGATGTGCGGCCCGCACACCTGGTACAGCGCAGCGCGCTCCGGGCCCGCCTTTCCGGTGTAGTCCAAGGCCCACGTCGTGCGCTTGTTATCGTCCGGCTTGCCGTCGTCCGGAACCGGGACCAGCGTGAGCTTCACGCTGTCCGGCAGTTGCAGCGTGCCGACGGCACCGTTCCCGGGCGTTGCCGCATGAGCAATCGAAACGAGAACGCCCGCCAACAGCAGGCACGCATTGAACGCATGTCGTGTCACGAATCCCCCCGGATCGTCGTCACACCGCCACCGGCGCCTTGATGGCCGGCAACGGGTCGTAATGCTCGATTGCGATGTCGTCGAAGCGGAAGCCGAAGATGTCCTTCACCTCCGGATTCAGGCGCAGCTGCGGCAGCGCGCGCGGCGTGCGCGACAGTTGCTCGCGCGCCTGTTCGAAGTGGTTGGAATACAGGTGTGCGTCGCCCAGCGTGTGCACGAAATCGCCCACGCCCAGGCCGCACACCTGCGCCACCATGTGCGTCAGCAGCGCGTAACTGGCGATGTTGAACGGCACGCCGAGGAAGATGTCGCCGCTGCGCTGATAGAGCTGGCAGCTGAGCTTTCCGTCGGCGACGTAGAACTGGAACATCGTGTGGCACGGCATCAGCGCCATGCGCGGCAGGTCGGCCACGTTCCAGGCCGACACGATCAACCGGCGCGAATCCGGATTGCGTTTGATCTCGTCGACGACCCAGCGGATCTGGTCGATCTCGGTGCCGTCCGCACCTGCCCAGCTGCGCCACTGCTTGCCATACACCGGGCCGAGTTCGCCGTTCGCGTCGGCCCATTCGTCCCAGATTGAAACCTTGTTGTCCTTCAGGTACGCGATGTTCGTCTCGCCCTGCAGGAACCACAGCAGCTCATGCACGATCGACCGCAGGTGCAGCTTCTTCGTGGTGACCAGCGGGAAGCCTTCGGACAGGTCGAAGCGCATCTGCCATCCGAACACGCTGCGCGTGCCGGTGCCGGTGCGATCGGCCTTGTCGGTGCCGTGTTCCAGCACATGGCGCAGCAGGTCGAGGTACTGCTTCATCGCGACACTCCGGTCATTTCGCGAACATCACTTCGCGGGGACGAACGGCTGCGGTTCCAGCGTGGGCTGGCGACGCGACCACACGAACAGCCAGAACAGGCCCAGCGCGATCAGCGGCAGGCTCAGCACCTGGCCCATCGTCAGCCAGCCGAAGGCGAGATAACCCAGCTGCGCATCCGGCACGCGGACGAATTCGATCAGGAAGCGGAAGCAGCCGTACAGCAGCGCGAACAGGCCCGACACCGCGTAGCGCGGGCGCGGCTTGCTCGAGAACCACCACAGCAGGAGGAACATTGTCAGCCCCTCCAGCGCCGCCTGGTACAGCTGCGAGGGATGGCGCGCGAAACGGTCCAGCGCGCCGGTCGCGAACTGCGCCTGCAGCTGCGGCAGCGTCATCCCGGCGAATTCGGACTCGGCACGCGGGAAGATCACGCCCCAGCCGGCCTGCGTGTACTTGCCCCAGAGTTCGCCGCCGATGTAGTTGCCCAGCCGGCCGAAGCCCAGGCCCGGCGGTACCAGCGGCGCGAGGAAATCGACGGTGTCCATCAGATGCAGCTTGTGGCGCCACGACCACCACCAGGCCGCCGCGACGACACCGAGCAGGCCGCCGTGGAAGCTCATGCCGCCTTCCCAGACGCGCAGGAGCATCAGCGGGTCGCGTAGCAGGTCGCCGAAGGAATAGAAGAAGACGTAGCCCAGCCGCCCGCCCAGCACGACGCCGAGCATCGCGTAGAACAGCAGGTCGCCGTAGGCCTGCTCGTTGACGCCCGGCAGGCGACCGGCGCGCACGCGCAGCCGGCCCAGCCACCATGCCGTCCCGAAGCCGAGCAGGTACATGATCCCGTACCAGTGCACCTTGAGCGGGCCGAGGTGGAAGGCGATCGGGTCGATCTGGTGCAGGACGGTCATTCGATGGCTCGGGAAGGCGTCGCCGTATTGTGCCGCAGCCCGGTGCGCGGCGGATTGCCGGAAGCCATCCGGAATCGTTCGTCAGAGCACGGGTTCAGAGCACGTACGGCAGGTCCGGCAACTCGTTGACGTCCTGCGCCCCTTCCTCGCGCGGGAAGTGCTCGACCAGGATCGCCGTCAGCGCGTCCACGCCGGCCAGCACGCCCGCCTCGGCCTCGCCGGTCCGGAGGCGTTCTTCGATCAGCTGGCACACGCCGCGCCATTGCTCGTCGCTGACGCGGCCGAGGAAGCCGCGGTCGGCGACGATCTCGATCCGGTGGTCGGCCAGCAGCAGGTACAGCAGCACGCCGTTGTTGGCGTGCGTATCCCACACGCGCAGCTGGGCGAACGCCTCGTGCGCGCGGTCGCGCGCCTGTGCGCCCGACATCACCGCGCGCGGATGCAGCGAAGGTTCGACGGCGAAGCAGATTTCGCCGGAGTGATGGCGCTCGCTTTCGGCGATCGCATCGGTGATGCGCTTGAGACTGTCGCCGGGGAACAGGCGCTTGGCCGACGGCGCGAACAGGTGCTTGAAGAGCCTCATCGCGTCCGCCTCACCAGCTGCCGGAGGCGCCACCGCCTCCGCTCATGCCACCGCCGCCGCCCCAGCCGCCACCGCCGCCGAAGCCCCCACCGCCACCGAAACCGCCGCCGCCCCAGCCACCGCCACCGCCACCGCCCCAGCCGCCGAACCCGCGATCGCGCGCGTAACGGCCGGTCGGCATCGAAGTCAGGCCGAAGAAGAAGCCGATGAGCGCGCCGATGCCGCCCACCAGCAGCAGCGAGGACAGCAACCACGCGATGCCGCCCGCCGCCGCGCCGCCGAGGATGCCGCGCAACAGCGACGGCGCGCGCCCGAAGATCCCGCGCACCACCTGCGCGACGACGAACGCCACGAACAGCGCCACCAGCCAGCCGCTGCCGCCTTTTCCACGTTCGGGCCTGTGGTCGGCCATCGGTGCCGGCAACGGTTCGCCATCGATCAGCTTCACCAGCGCGGCGGAGGCATCGGTAATGCCGCCTGCGTAATCGCCGGTTCGGAACTTGGGCACCATGTATTCCTGGATCACGCGCATGGACGTCGCATCCGGAATCGCGCCTTCCAGTCCGTAACCCACTTCGATGCGCACGCGCCTGTCGTTCTTGGCCACGACCAGCAGCACGCCGTCGTCCACGCCCTTGCGGCCGAGCTTCCATTGTTCGAACGCGCGCACGGAGTATTCGGCGATGTCTTCCGGTTGCGTGGTCGGGATCACCAGCACCTGCAACTGGCTGCCCTTTCGCTGCTGCAACGCGAGCGCCTGCGACTGGAGCTGCTGCTTCGTCGCGGCATCGAGCGTGCCGGTGGTGTCGACCACCGGCGAATCCAGCGGCGGGATCGGCGCGAAATCCTGCGCCTGCGCGATCGCGCAACACACCATCAGCACGACAAACGCGAACAGGCGCCGCCACAGCGGCGGCGCCTTGGTCGCGACGGAACTTCGATGCATCGACATCACCGGTCCGTACCGCCAATCAACCCTGCGGCGGAGCCGTCTGCTGCTGCGGCTGCTGTTGCGGCGGCGGCTGCGGCTGGGCCGGAGCCGGCGCACCGAAGTCGACCTTCGGAGCTTCCTGGATCTGCGCTTCGTTCTCCACGGTGAAGTTCGGGCGCGTCTTGTGGCCGAACACCATCGCCGTGAGGTTCACCGGGAAGCGGCGGATGTAGGTGTTGTAGTCCTGCGCCGCGCGGATGAAACGCTGGCGCGCCACCGTGATGCGGTTCTCCGTGCCTTCCAGCTGCGCCTGCAGCTGCAGGAAGTTCTGGTCGGCCTTGAGCTGCGGGTAGTTCTCGCTGACCACCAGCAGGCGGCTGATCGCGCTCTGCAATTCGCCCTGCGCCTGCTGGAACTGCGCGAGCGAAGCCGGATCGTTCGCGTTGACGTTGATGCTGCCCACGCGCGAACGCGCTTCGGTCACCTGCGTCAGCACCTGCTGCTCGTGGCTGGCGTAACCCTTCACGGTCGACACCAGGTTCGGCACCAGGTCCGCACGGCGCTTGTAGTTGTTGAGCACTTCCGACCAGGCGGCGTTCACCGCCTCGTCCTTCTCCTGGATGGTGTTGTAGCCGCAACCGCTGAGCGTCGCGACCATGACGAACAGAACGAACGCCTGCACCAGACGGACCATGGGGGAACTCCTTCCTGACGTTGGCCGGCATTGCAGCACCGCGACTGTCGATGCGCAATGAGGCCGTCTCGCCTCCCACGCCAAAGCGTTAGGGATGCGTTAGCGCCGCAACGAAAAACGGCCTCCCGCGAGGAAGGCCGTTCTCGTGAAACCCTGCGGGGACGTGGCGCTCACGCCGGAGCGCTTTACTCCGGCTGCAGGCGTCGCTGCGCGCGGCGCTTCGCCCACAGGTTGAGGCATTCCACCAGCGCCGAGAACGCCATGGCGCCGTAGATGTAGCCCTTCGGGATGTGCGCCTCGAAGCCGTCGGCGACCAGGTACACGCCGACCAGCACGATGAAGGCCAGCGCCAGCATCTTGATCGTCGGGTTGTGGTCGATGAACTGGCCCAGCGGCTTGGACGCCAGCAGCATGACGGCCACCGCGAGCAGGATCGCCGCGACCATCACCGGCGTGTGGTTGGCCATGCCGACCGCGGCGATGACCGAGTCCAGCGAGAAGACGATGTCGATGACCGCGATCTGCGCGATCACGCCCATGAACGATGCCTTGGGCTTGGTGTGGATGTCCTCTTCCTCGGACTCGCCGGCGATGAGGTCGCGGATCTCCATCGTGCCCTTCACCACCAGGAACGCGCCGCCGAGGATCAGCACCAGGTCGCGCACCGAGATGCCCTGGCCGACCACTTCGAACAGGTCGTTGGTCAGCCCCGCCAGCCAGGCCAGCGTGAGCAGCAGCGCGATACGCGTGATGCACGCCACCGCGATGCCGAACTTGCGCGCCTTCTCGCGCTGCGCGTAAGGCAGCTTGCTGACCGCGATGGAGATGAAGACGAGGTTGTCGATACCCAGCACGATCTCGATCGCGCTCAGGGTCACCAGGGTGAGCCACACATGTGGATCGGTCAGCAGTTCAACGATCACTTTCGATTTCCTACCTGATCAGAGCAGCCGGGGCAGCACGATCGCGCCCCAGGTCAGCAAGACGTTCATCATCACCACGAACACCGCCGCCGAACCCATGTCCTTGGCGCGGCCGGCCAGCTCGTGGAATTCCGGGCCATAGCGTTCGATCACCGCTTCCACCGCGGAATTGAGCAGCTCCACGCTGAGCACCAGCAGCATCGAGCCGATCAGCAGCACTCGTTCCACCGGCGTCTGGCCGAGCCACCAGCCGAACGGGGCCAGGACCACGAACAGGTACACCTCCAGCCGGAAGGAGGACTCGTGCAGCCATGCGGCGCGCAGGCCCTGCATCGACCACTGGGTGGCTTTGAATATCCGCGCCGGACCGCGCGGAAGGTGTCCGAATTCGTCGGCCATGGATTGGACTCAGGCGACCGGCCCCGCGCGACCGGGACCGCCCGCGACGGCGGCGCGGCCGGGAATCCCGGCGGGCGCGCACACGGCGTGGAGCGGATCGGCGATCGGCATGGAGGCGGTCGTGGGCGGAAAAGGTCGCGGACGGGCCGCGGCAGGGGGCCGATTTTGCCACAAACCCCTGAACCGACCCGGGCCGAAGGTTGGGGGCCGCCGTGTCATGCGGCGGTAGCGGGTTTTTCGCGCCCCGTTAGCGGCCCCGGCCTTAGCCTGATCGACCCGCCCCGAGGTGCGCCCATGTCCCGCTGCGCGTTGCTGGCCCGCCTGGAGGCCAAACCCGGCAAGGAAGAGGAAGTCGAACGATTCCTCCGCGGCGCCCTGCCGCTGGCCGAGGCCGAACCCGGCACGCGGACCTGGTTCGCGCTGCGCTTCGGCCCGACGTCCTTCGGCATCTACGACACCTTCGACACCGAGGCCGGCCGCCAGGCGCACCTGGACGGTCCGATCGCCGCCGCGCTGATGGAGCGCGCCGGCGACCTGCTGGCCTCGCCGCCGCAGATCGACCGCGTCGACCTGCTGGCGAGCAAGCTGCCTCACTGACTGACTCCCTGACGAGCTCCCAAACCGGCGCATCGCGCCGCCCCACGCCCATGGAGGGCCGAAAAGATGAGTGTCCCCACCACTCCCGAGGGTTACCACAGCGTCACGCCATATCTGATCGTCGAAGATGCGAAGGCGGCACTCGCGTTCTATCGCGACGCGCTCCGCGCCGAAGAGGTGTTCCGCCTGCCGATGGGCGACAAGATCGGCCACGCGGAGATCCGCATCGGCAACTCGATGCTGATGCTGTCGGACGAATGGCCCGACATGGACGCCTACGGCCCGAAGCATCGCGGCGGCGCGACGGCGACGTTCGTGATCTACGTGCCGGACGTCGATGCCGCGTACGACCACGCGGTGAAGGCCGGCGCGAAGGTCGACCGCCCCGTGGAGAACCAGGCCTGGGGCGACCGCATGGGCACGATCGTCGATCCGTTCGGCCACAAGTGGAGCCTGGCCACGCATGTCGAGGATGTGCCGCCGGAGGAACTCAAGCGCCGCATGGATGAGTGGATGCAGCAGCAGGCTGGGTTGACGGCGTAGGCCGTCAACCATCCCGCGCCTTTCGCCCCTCTCCCCTGCGGGAGAGGGTTGGGGTGAGACGGCGCTGCTTGCGAACCACTGGTTCGCGCGCCTTCGAACGCCCGAACGCTATGCGTTCGGGCCGGGCAGGGTCAGTAGAGCGTCACCGCTCGCGCTCGTAGTGCGCGCTTGGCCTGCGCGTTTGAAAATCAAAATGGGTTCCAGCTTTCGCTGGAATGACGTGACGGAGTTGAAGGCGTGACAGCCTGGATCCCGGCCTACGCCGGGATGACGTTTCCTTTTCGGTCCACGCGAGTTTTCTATCCGCGCGAACTCTTTTCATGCGAGGTGGGAAACATCACTCCCCCTCGTGAATCGCCGTCCCCCGGCTGCCGTCGGGCTTGATCCACCCGCGGAACATGCTGCCGCTGTTGAACGGCATCGCGATGTTGCCTTCCCTATCCAGCGCGATCGCGCCGCCGTCGCCGCCGGCCTTGGTCACGATCCTGTTGACCACCTCGTTCGCCGCGACTTCCAGCGAATCGCCGCGATACGCCACGCGCGCGCAGATATCGTGCGCCACCGCGTTGCGGATGTAGAACTCTCCCCAGCCCGTGCCCGAAACGCCGCAATTCTCGTCGGCCCAGGTACCGGCGCCGATGATCGGCGCATCGCCGACGCGGCCCCACTTCTTGTTCGTCATGCCGCCGGTGCTGGTCGCCGCGGCGATATGGCCCTGCGAATCCAGCGCGACCGCGCCGACCGTGCCGAGGTACGTCGGCGGATCGAGCGTGCCGTCGAACGCCTGGCGCTTGCCCTTGGCGGCGTCCTTGGCTTCCTTGGCCTGCGCGCGTTCCAGCTGCTCGCGGCGCTTGTCGGTGTCGAAGTAGCTGTTCGGCACGCGTTCGATTTCCGGATGCTCGTCGGCGAACGCCTCGGCGCCCTCGCCGGCCAGCATCACGTGTGGGCTCTTCTCCATCACCGTGCGCGCGAGCTTGATCGGGTTCTTGATCGTCGTGACGCCCGCGATCGCACCGGCGCGGCGCGTGTGGCCCTCCATGATCGCCGCGTCGAGCTCGTGGCCGCCCTTGGCGTTGAATACCGCGCCCTTGCCTGCGTTGAACTGCGGGGCATCCTCCAGCACCACGACCGCCGCAGTCACCGCGTCCAGCGCGGTGCCGCCACGGCTGAGCACGGCATTGCCGGCGTCGAGCGCGCGGTTCAGGGCTTCGTGGTAGGCCTTGCGCTCACCGGGCGTGATCGACTGCATGGGCACGAAGCCCGCGCCGCCGTGGATGACCAGCGCGGTCTTGCCGGTAGCGGGCGCGTCGGCCGCGGAGGCGTTGAAGGACATGGCAAACAGGACAGCAAGCGGGAGCGAGAGACGCATGGCCGGGCCGGATGGGAACTTCGGCCGAGGATAGCGACTTTTTCTCGTGCGACAGAGTCGCAGTTTGGCGGGCGTCCGGAGGGCGCCTGTGTAGCCCCCCCGTGCCCACGTAGCCCGGGTAAGCGAAGCGCACCCGGGGTGAGCGTGACAGCTCCCGGGTGCGCTTCGCTTACCCGGGCTACAACGGCCAGGCTACTGCTGCCGCAACGCCTCGATCGGATCCAGCTGCGAGGCCTTCCTCGCCGGGTAATAGCCGAAGAACAGCCCGGTCATGATCGAGAACGTCGCCGCCAGCGCGATCACCTGTCCGTTCAGCGCCACCGGCAGGTCGCTGAAGCGGCCCACCGCCAGCGCGCCCACGACGCCGATCACGATGCCCAGCACGCCGCCACCCAGCGACAGCAGCATCGCCTCGGCGAGGAACTGCCTTCGCACGTCCGATGGTCCCGCGCCCACCGCCATGCGCAGGCCGATCTCGCGGATGCGCTCGGTCACCGACACCAGCATGATGTTCATGATCCCGATGCCGCCGACGATCAGCGAGATCGTCGCCACCGCGCCCAGCAGCAGCGACATCAGCCGCGTCGTCGCCGTACGCGTGGCGACGATCTCGGAGATGTTGCGCACGTTGAAGTCGTCCTCGTCGCCGGGCTTGATGCGATGGCGCTGGCGCAGCAGCGCTTCGACCTCGCCCTGCGCGTAGGACAGGTCCTTCGCATCGGCCACCGTCAGCGCGATCTGCATCACCGCACCGGCCGGCAACCCCATCGCGCCCATCAGGCGGCGGCGCGCGGTTTCCAGCGGCACCATCACCACGTCGTCCTGGTCCTGGCCGAAACCGCCCTGCCCCTTCGGGTTGAGCGTGCCCACGACGGTAAACGGCACGCGCCCCAGACGGATCGTCTGGCCTACTCCGCTGTCGTCGCCGAACAGCGTGCGCCGTACCGTCTCGCCGATGATCACGGATTTGCCGGCGCTGGTGTAATCCTGCGCTTCGAAGCCCTGTCCGTTGGCGATCGACCAGCCGTTGATGTCGAAGAAATCGGCCTGCACGCCCTGCCAGCTGGTGGACGCGTTGTTCTCCGCGTAGACGACCTGCGTGCTGCCTCGCAAGGCGCCAGCGACGTACTGGACTTCGGGAATCTCGTTGCGGATCGCGTCGACGTCGCCTTCGTTGAGCGTGAAGAAACTCGACGAACTCATGCGCACGCCGCCACCGCCGCGACGCGCGCCCGGGCTGATGTCCAGCCGCTGCGAGCCCAGGCCCGACACCATCTTGTCGATTTCCTGCTGCGTGCCCTGCCCGACGGAGACCATCACGATCACCGCCGCGATGCCGATGATCACGCCCAGCGAGGTCAGCGCGCTGCGCATCCAGTTGCCGCGCAGCGCGTAGATGGCGGTGCGCAGGATGTCGGAGAAATTCATGCGGCGCCCTCCGGATGCAGTTCGCCATCGCGCATCACATACGTGCGGTCGGCGTGCGCGGCGACGTCGGCATCGTGCGTGATCAGCACCACGGTGTGGTCGTCGTCGCGCAGGCGCTTGAACAGCGCGAGGATTTCCTCGCCGGTCTTGCTGTCGAGCGCGCCGGTGGGTTCGTCGGCGAGCAGGATCGGCGGACGGTTGATCAGCGCGCGCGCGATCGCCACGCGCTGCTGCTGGCCGCCGGACAACTCGCTGGGCTTGTGGCCGACGCGTTCGCCCAGCCCCACCGATACCAGCGCTTCGCGTGCGCGCTCGATGCGCTCGTGCGGCGGCACGCGCGCGTAGCCCAGCGGCATCGCGACGTTGTCCAGCGCGCTCATGCGTGGCAGCAGGTTGAAGCCCTGGAAGACGAAACCGATCTTGTCGCGACGCAGCGCCGCGAGGTCCTCGGCATCGAGCGTGGACACGTCGACGCCGTCGCATTCGTAGGTGCCGGAGGTCGGCGTGTCGAGGCAGCCGATCAGGTTCATCAGCGTCGACTTGCCCGAACCCGACGGCCCCATGATCGCGACGAACTCGCCGCGCGAGATGCGCAGGTCCACGCCGATCAGCGCGTGCACTTCGGCTTCGGTATGCGCGGCGTAGGTCTTGCTCAGCGAGCGGGTGAGGATCACCGGCACGTCGTCACGCGTTGCCGCATCGACGGGCACGCTCACTCGCGCGCCCTCTCGCCCGTCACGATCGCGTCGCCGGCCTTCAGGCCACCGCCGGAGATTTCAGTGTCGGTACCGTCGCTTGCGCCCAGCCGCACCATCACGCCCTGCGGCTTGCCGTCGACGAGACGGTATATCTGCACGCGCTTGGCGTTGACCAGATTCGAAACCGCGGAATCCCACTGCTTCTTCTGCGCATCGTCCAGCGACGCACGGAAGGTGGCGAAGTCTTCCTTGAAGCGATCGGCCATGCGCTGGCGCATCTGCGCCTGCATGTTGCCGGACCCCGGACCGCCCATCACCATCGGGCCGCCCGGACCACCGGGGCCGCGACCGCCGCCGAACAGCGCGCTGCCGCCGCCCTGCTGCGCGGCCTGCGCCTGTCGTGCCGCCTGGCGTGCGCGCACGGCTTCGGCGGCGGTGTCGAACGCGGCCTGCTGGTCTGCGTTCAACTTCATCGACGTCGCGGTGCGCGTGAGGTCGTCGAGCATGCCCGAACCGCCGCGCGGACCGCCGCCCTGCGGCGCGCCAGCCGTCGCGTTCTGCGCGTCGTCGGCGGGCTTGAAGCGCAGCGCGGCGTTGGAGATCTTCAGCACGTCCTCGCGCTTGCTGACTTCGATTTCCGCATTGACGGTGAGGCCCGGCAGCAACGTGCCATCGCTGTTATCGACCGTGACGACGACCGGATACGTGACCACGTTGTTCGTGGTGGTCGCCGACAGGCGCACCTGCTCGACCATCCCGCGGAACTGGCGATCCGGGAACGCGTCGACGGTGAACGACACGTTCTGGCCGGTGCGGACCTGGCCGATGTCGGCTTCGTCCACGGCCAGTTCGATCTTCATCTTCGCCAGGTCCTCGGCGATGGTGAACAGCTCCGGCGCCTGCAGGCTCGCGGCCACGGTCTGGCCCGGTTCGATGCTGCGCGTGAGCACCACGCCGTCCACCGGCGAACGGATCACGGTGCGATCCAGGTTCACCTGCGTGGTCTGCGTGGAAGCGGCCTGCTGGCGGATCGAGGCCTGCGCAGCGTTGACCTGCGCACGCGCCTGGTCGAGCGCGGCCTTGGCCAGATCCACGTCGCTGCGCGCGACGAGCTGGCGCGTGCCGAGGTCGGCCTTGCGCTTGTAGTCGAGTTCGGCATTGAGCAGCGTCGCCTGGGCCTGGCTCAGCGATGCTCGTGCGCTGGCGACCTGCGCGTTGCCCTGCGCGATCTGCGCTTCATAGGTCTTTGGATCGATGCGGGCGATGATCTGGCCCTTCGTCACCGGATCGTTGAAATCGACCAGCACGTCGGTGACCTGGCCGGACACCTGACTGCCGACGGTCACGGTGGAAATCGCGCTCAGCGTGCCGGTGGAGGAGATCGCCACGCGGATGTCGCCGCGTTCGACCTGCACGGTGCGGAACGCGCCTTCGGCCGCCTGCGCGCCACGCTTGCGATAGAAATGGACGCCGCCCGCCACCAGGGCGATGACCACCGCGGCGACGATGCCGTGGCGGATCCACGGCGTGGGCTTGCGTGCATTGCGGGACGACGGGCGGGCTGCGCTCATGGGGCTCGATCGAAGGGTTATGCCGGCACAACGCACCAGCGACGGGTGCGTTGACAGTGCGGGGGCGGAATCGTTCAGCCGATTATCACGTCCGCGCGCCCTTCCCTTGTGGCAGGGAGGTCACACGAGCGCTCAGCGCGCGAAGCGGATGACCGCCGTCGTTCCCTGCCCCGGCGCGCTGGCCAGGCTCACCGGCCAGCCGAAACGTTCGCCGAGGCGCCGCACGATCGACAGCCCCATGCCCTTGCCGTCGCTGTCGGCCGAATCGGCGCGGAAGAACGGGTCGAAGGCCTTGGCCAGGATTTCGGGCGACATGCCGATGCCGCTGTCGCGGATGACGACGCGGTCGGGCATCAGGCGCACTTCGATCTCGCCCGATTCGGTAAACCGCGCCGCATTGCCCAGCAGGTTGCCGACCATCACCCGCAGCACGTGCGGCGGCGCCACCAATCGCGGCGCGCCTTCGTCGTGCAGGCTTACGGTCACCGGGCGATCGCCCAGCAGCGGGCGGATGCGATCGACCTCGGCAGTGACGATGTCGCGCACCTCGAACTCCTCGCTCTGAGGCGCCACGTCGGCCTCACGCGCGAGGATCAGGAACGCCTCGATCACCGCCTCCATGTCGCGCCCGGCCTGCTGGATGCGCGAGAGCGAGCGCCGCGTGCGCGAGCTGTTCTCGGTGTCGGCCAGCATGAGGTCGGTGGCGACGCGGATGACGGTGAGCGGCGTGCGCAGCTCGTGGCTCGCATCGCGGGTGAAGTTGCGCTCGCGCTGGACGAAGTCGCCCACGCGCTGCGACAGGCCGGTGAGCGCGCGCGAAAGCTTGCGCACTTCATCGCCGGCTTCGGACGGAAGATGCTGCGACGCGATCGCGCTGGCATCGGGATCGCGCGGATCCCAGTGCGCGACCTGGTTCGCCAGCCAGCTCACCGGCGTGACCATGCGCTTGGAGGTGCGGTAGGTCATCCAGATCAGCACGCCGCTGGTGGCCAGCGACAGCAGCAGCGACACCAGCCCCGTCAGCAGCACCGACTGATCGGCGAGCCATGCCGAGAAGATGATGTAGAGCGTGCCCTGCGGACGGCGGTCGACGTAGACCAGCCGCCCGCTATCGGGCAGGCGCTGCACGCCGGTGCCAGTGACGCCGCGCAACTCCGCCGGCAATGGCGGTTCCAGGTTGCCGGGCACGACGAGGTAACTGGACATCGTCGAACTGCTCGGCAACCGGTGCGACGGATCGTCCGCATAGGCCTGCCAGAACGCCTGCGCTTCCTGGTGGACGCGCTGTTCGACGACCTTCTGGCGCACGATGATGCCGGTGAGCAGGATGCCCACCGTGATCACGATGCTGCCGATCAACGCCTGCGTGATGAACGCGAGTTTGATCCTGCGCGGAAGTCCGTGCGCCATGGATCTGCGTTACTCGGGCGGTTGCGAGATGTCGGCCACGCGATAGCCTGCGCTCTGCACGGTGTGCAGCAGCTGCTTGTCGAAGGGCTTGTCGATGGTCTTGCGCAGGTTGTAGAGGTGGCTGCGCAGCGTGTCCGAGTCCGGCAGGCCGTTGCCCCAGATCTCGCGCTCGATTTCCTGCCGGCTGACCACGCGCGGCGATTCGCGCATGAGGATCGTCAGCAGGCGAAGACCGATCGGCGAAAGCTGCAGCTCGCTGCCGCCGCGCGTCACGCGCAGGCTGGCCGGATCGAGCACCAGGTCGGCGACCTTCAGCACCTCGCCGCCGACCTGGCGACGTTCGCGGCGGATCAGCGCGCGCAGGCGCGCTTCCAGTTCCTGGATCGCGAACGGCTTGGTCAGGTAATCGTCGGCGCCGGCGCCCAGGCCGGTGAGCTTCTCGTCGAGTGTGTCGCGCGCGGTGAGCATCAGCACCGGCGTCGACTTGCGCGCCTCCTCGCGCAGCTTCTTGCACAGCTCCACGCCGTCCATGCGCGGGAGCATGAGATCCAGCACGATGACGTCGTAGTTGTTTTCCGTCGCCAGCCGATAGCCGTCGAGGCCGTCGCTTGCGTAGTCCACCTCGAAACCACGTCCTTCGAGGTATTCACCGACCATCTCGGAGATGTTCCGGTTGTCCTCGACAATGAGGACCAGGCCGCCATCTCGTGTTCCGGTACCCTGCATGCAAAACCTCCCGACGCTTCAGCTTTGTGAAGGCTGCCGGGCCGCGGGTGGAGAGGCCGTGAAGGCCCCCCACACAAACTGAACGAAACCCTAGCGAATCCTTCCCATGCCCCTGGACCGCATCCTTCCCATCGCCCTGCTGCTGGGCTCGAACGTCTTCATGACCTTCGCCTGGTACGGCCACCTGAAGTACAAGTCCACGCCCCTGGTGGTGGCGATCTTCGCCAGCTGGGGCATCGCGTTCTTCGAGTACTGCCTGATGGTCCCGGCCAACCGGATGGGCAGCTCAGTCTACTCGGCGCCCCAGCTCAAGGGCATGCAGGAGGTCATCACCCTGCTGGTCTTCGCGGGCTTCTCGATCTGGTACCTCGGACAACCGCTGAAATGGAACCACTGGGCAGGGTTCGCGCTGATCGCGGTGGCGGCGTGGTTGATCTTCCTGGATTGATCGCGCGCCTTGATGCGGGAACGCGCCCGTGATGCCTTCCCCTCTCCCGGGGGGAGAGGAGCTAAAAGCAGCGCCGCTCAGAACCGGATCTTCCCGCTCAGGATGTCCTTGAACATCACCCAGTCGCCCGCGAACGAGTAGAAAGGGTGTTTGAACGTCGCCGGCCGGTTCTTCTCGAAGAAGAAATGCCCGACCCACGCGAACCCGTACCCGCACACCAGCGCCGCGAGCAGCCACCACGCATTGCCCTGCACGATCGCCAGCGCGATCAGCACCAGCACGCCGCAACTGCCGATGAAATGCAGGCGCCGGCTCGTGCGATGGCTGTGTTCGCTCAGGTAGAAGGGATAGAACTCGCGAAAGCTGGCGAAGCGCGACATGTCGTCCTCCAATGACGGAACGCTCAGGCTTTCTCGTCGGCCTTGGCCCGGTTCCACAGCCGATCCTGCGCTTGAAGCGGAAGCTCGGCAAGCGAGGTTCCATCGGCCTGCGCCAATGCCTCCATCGCACGGAAACGCCGTTCGAACTTGAGGTTCGCCCGACGCATCGCGGCGCCCACGTCCACCTGCGCATGGCGCGCGAGGTTGGCGCAGACGAACAGCACGTCGCCGATCTCGTCCTCCAGCCGGTCGCGCGCGACGGCATCGCCGGGGCTCGCGTCGAGTGCGGCGAACTCGGCGCGGACCTCGTCGATTTCCTCGTGCAGCTTGGCGAACACCGGCGTCACGTCCGGCCAGTCGAAGCCCACGCGCGCGGCGCGCTTCTGCAACTTCGTGGCGCGCTGCCATTCGGGCAGCCCGCGCGCGATGCCGGCGAGCGCGGAGCGGTCTTCGTTGCCGTTCGCCTCGCGCTCGCGGCGCTTCTGTTCTTCCCACGCGACGGTCTGCGCGTCGGCGTCTTCCACCGACGCATCGCCGAATACATGCGGATGCCGGCGCACCATCTTGTCGCAGATCGCCGCTACCACGTCGCCGAATTCAAACGCGCCCTGTTCCGATGCCATCTGCGCATGGAACACCACCTGCAGCAGCAGGTCGCCCAGTTCGTCCTTCAGGTCCGCCAGGTCGCCGCGGTCGATCGCGTCGGCCACTTCGTACGCTTCCTCGATCGTGTACGGCGCGATGGTCGCGAAGTCCTGTTCCAGATCCCACGGGCAGCCGCCATCCGGATCGCGCAGGCGAGCCATGACCGTGAGCAGCGACGTGATGTCGCGTGGATTGCCGATGTCGCTCATTTCAGGTGTTCCCAGGTCAACCCGCCAGCCAGTGGCGCCACGGCAGTTCCACATCGCCCAGGCCGATGAAATCCCCGTTGAGGATCCGCTCGCGCTGGTTGTAGCGGAACGGCCGCCCCTGCGGATCCAGCACCGCCCCGCCCGCGCCTTCGAGCACGCACTGACCGGCGGCGGTGTCCCATTCGCTGGTCGGGCCGAAGCGCGGGTAAACATCGAGCGAACCTTCGGCGAGCTTGCAGAACTTGAGCGACGAACCCAGACCGACCGGCTCCGTTTCGCCCATGCGATCGATGAACGCCTGCGTGCGCGCATCGCGATGCGAACGGCTCGCGGCCACGCGCAGCGGCGCGGTGGCAGGCGCACGCGCGCGCAGTGCGATCTCGCGCTGCGAACCCTGCCGACGGAAGGCGCCCAGCTCCGCACCACCGTGCCAAAGCTCGCCCGTCACCGGCGCCTGCACGACGCCCCACACCGCAACGCCGTCCTCGATCAACGCGATGTTCACCGTGAACTCGCCGTTGCGCTTGACGAATTCGCGCGTTCCGTCGAGCGGATCGACCAGCCACAGGCGCGACCACTGACGGCGCACGGCGGTGGGCACTTCGTGCGCGGATTCCTCCGACAGCACGGGAATATCCGGCGTGATGCGGGCCAGGCCGTCGACGATGCAGCGATGCGCGGCGAGATCGGCCGCGGTGAGCGGCGAATCGTCGTCCTTGTGCTGCACGGCGAATTCGCTGTCGTAGATGCCAAGGATCGCGGCGGCTGCATCGTTGGCGAGCGCGATCACGTCCTCGCGCACGGTTTCGTTCGGTACGGACGACATCATCGGGGTTGCATCCTCAGCCACTCGCGGGCGATGAACAGGGCGGCGATGCTGCGGCCTTCGGAGAAGTCCTCGCGCAGGATCAGCTCGTGCAGCGCATCGAGCTTCCACGGCACCACTTCGAGTTCTTCCGGCTCATCGCCGGCAAGACGCTCGGGATACAGGTCGCGTGCGATCACCAGGTGCGCCTCGTGGCTCATGTAAGTCGGCGCGAGCGTGAGTGCGCGCAGCACGTGCACGTCGCGCGCGCCGTAACCGGCCTCTTCCTTCAGTTCGCGATCGGCAGCCTGCTCCGGCGTCTCGCCTGCATCGATGCGGCCCTTCACCAGCCCCAGTTCGTAACGGTGCACGCCGGCGGCATATTCGCGAACCAGCAGCACGGTGTCGTCGTCGATCATCGGCACCACCACGACCGCACCATGCCCGCGCCCGTGCAGGCGCTCGTAGTGGCGGCGCTCGCCGTTGGCGAACTCCAGGTCCAGGCGTTCGAGCCGGTACGGGCCGGCGTCGTGTTCGGTGATGCGGTGGATGGTGGGCAGACGACGCGACATGCGGGCTCCGGAATGCACCATCCCGCACCATCACAAGGCGCGCTCGCGGCCGGTGTGGACGGACCTGCCCGGTCGCGCGGCTAGAATGGCGGGATGCAGCGATTGGACACCATCATAGCGCGCAGCGACCAGGCGGCCGCCTGGCGCGAGCGCGACCTTGCCGTGCTGTGGCACCCGTGCACGCAGATGCGCGAGCACCTCGATCCGGCCGGCACCCTGCCCCTGCTCCCCGTCGAACGCGGCGAAGGCGCATGGCTGATCGGCCGCGACGGCCGCCGTTACCTCGACGCCATCAGCAGCTGGTGGACCAATCTGTTCGGCCATGCCGAGCCTCGCATCGCCGCCGCCATCGCGCGACAGGCGACGACGCTGGAACACGTGATCCTCGCCGGCGTCTCGCATGCGCCGGCGGTGGAACTGGCGGAGAAGCTGCTGTCCATCGCGCCGCGCGAGTACGGCCGCGAACCGCTGGCGAAGGTGTTCTACGCCGACAACGGCTCGGCCGGCGTCGAAGTCGCCCTGAAGATGGCATTCCACTGGTTCCGCAATCGCGGCATCGAAGGACGCACGAAGTTCATCGCGCTCGACAACGGCTACCACGGCGAAACCCTGGGCGCGCTCGCGGTCGGCGACATCCCGCTGTACCGGCGCGTGTATGCCCCCCTGCTCGCCGAAGCGATGTTCGCGCCCTCGCCCGATGCCTACGAGTGCGAAGAAGGCGAAACGCCGGAGCAACGCGCGCATCGCGCCGCCGACGCGCTCGCCGCGCTGCTGGAACGCCATTCGGGAGAGGTCTGCGCGCTGATCCTGGAACCGCGCGTGCAGTGCGCCGGCGGCATGCGCATGCACGATCCGGCCTACCTCAGGCGTGCGCGCGAGTTGTGCGACGCGCATGGGGTGTTCCTGATCTGCGACGAGATCGCCGTCGGCTTCGGCCGCACCGGCACGCTGTTCGCTTCCGAACAGTCCCGCGTGCAACCGGACCTGCTGTGCCTGTCGAAGGGCCTGACCGGCGGCGCGCTGCCACTGGCTGCGGTACTGGCGACGCAATCCATCTACGATGGTTTCCTCGACGAATCGCGCGAGAAGGCCTTCCTGCATTCGCACAGCTACACCGGGAATCCGCTAGCGTGCGCGGCCGCGCTGGCCTCGATGGCCATCCTCGAAGAGGACGACATCATCGTCCGCAATCGCACCACCTCGGAACGCATGGCGCGGCTCGCGGAACCGTTCACCGATCATCCGCACGTCGCCGACGTGCGACAGGCGGGCATGATCGTCGCGTTCGAACTCACGCGCGATGGCGACAAGCGCACACCGTTCGATGCAGCCGCACGCATCGGCCTGCGCGCGTATCGTGCCGCGCTCAACCGTGGCGTGCTGCTGCGCCCGCTCGGCGACGTGCTGTACTGGATGCCGCCGTACTGCATCGAGGACGATGCACTGAAACTGCTCGCGAACACCACGCGCGAAGCGATCGACCACGCCATCGAGGAAGCCGCATGCGCCTGACCCGCGTCCACGTCGACGAAGCGCTGGTTGTCGGTCGCGAGGTCGCGCTGCCCGAAAGCGTCGCAGCACATCTGGTGCGGGTACTGCGACTGGGCGTGGGCGATGCCTGCGTGCTTTTCAACGGCGACGGCCACGATTACGCCGCGCGGATCACGACTTCGACCAAGCGCGAGTTGCGCGTGGCGGTCGAATCCGTGGAGCCGGTATCCCGCGAATCGGCGCTGAAGCTCGTTCTGCTGCAGGGCGTGGCGCGCGGCGAGAAGATGGACCTGATCCTGCAGAAAGCCACCGAGCTGGGCGCGTTCGCCTTCCATCCGCTGTGGTCGCAGCGCAGCGAAGTAAAGCTGGACGAGGCCCGCACCGAAAAGCGCCTGGCGCACTGGCGCAGCGTGGTGTCGTCGGCGTGCGAGCAAAGCGGCCGCGCCTTCGTGCCCGAGGTCGCAGCGCCCGTTTCGCTGGCTTCGGCGTTGTCGGCGCTTCCAGCGGGCGGCTTGCGGTTGATCCTGGATCCGGAAGGCGAGTTCTCGTTCGGCACGCTGGACGTCGATGCAGCGCAGCCGGTCTACCTCGCCATCGGCCCGGAAGGCGGCTGGTCAGACCTCGACCGCACGCAGCTGCGCGCGGCGGGCTTCGGCGGACTCAAGCTCGGCCCGCGCATCCTGCGCACGGAAACGGCGGGGCTGGCGGCGATCGCGGCGTTGCAGGCGCGGTTCGGCGATCTGGCCTGACCGCGCCCCATGCGCTCAGTAGTCGCGCGCGCCCATCAGGCCTACCGAGTAGCCGGCCTTTCGCAGTCGCGACGTAGCGCGTGAGCTGAGCGACGCCAGCACCAGCAGGCCGACCAGCGGAATGAGCATCGATACAAGCAGCACGATGCGCCACCACAACGGGTAGTCCAGCCCGCGCCCGATGCGGTAGATGCCCATCCACGAGAGCACCAGGCAACCCAGTCCCAGCAGGATCGCCAGCGGGCCGATGCCGAGGCGCAGGATGGCAGCACCGAAGTACAGCAGGATCGCGTAGATGACCTGCTTCTGTCCGCCGACGACATCGTCGAGCGATTCGCTTGGAACGTCTCGCGCGATGGCGGCCGCCGGACGGCGGTAAGGATTTTCCATAAGTCCCCCTGACATGGTGATGGATCTGCGGCACTCCCCAGTGCCGTGGGCCAAGCATGCCGCAGATTCGGGCGGCGATGCACGCCGCGGCGGGTTGTCGGGTCGTGCGCAGGCGGAAGCGATACCTCGCGCGTCAACTCGCCGACGTGGAGATCCCCAAACGAGCGATTTCCCTGGCGGCATCGTCGGGACGGACCTGCAGCAGGAAGTGCGGACCATCAATGCGCACGACATTCGCACCAGGCTTGATCCGCCGGATGACCTTTGCAGCGGACGATGGAACCGCGAGGTCGCTCGTGGCCTGGAGGTAAAGCACGGGCGCGATGACGCTCGCCAGTTCCCGCGTCACGTCGACCTGCAACACCGCACGCAATCGCGCACGCAGCACATCGGACGGAATCTGCTGGACGGTACGCTCGACCATGGCACGCAATTCCGGGCCGGCAGAGCTTCCCAGCATTGCGGCAGCGCCGAGACGGACCAGTGCGCCGTGCATGGGTACCGCCTGCAACCAGCGTGCGGCATTGGCTAACGCCGGCCTTGGATTGCGGGCGAACGTGCTGCAAAGAACCAGGCCGCGCAATCCGGACGCAGCCTCGGCCGCAAGCGAGATTCCGATCGGTCCGGAGAAGGATTCGGCGACGATCATGAAGGGTCTGTCGCCGGGAAGCGCCGCCCTCGCGATCGGCAACAGCCCCGCGTAATCGCATGGCTCATGCAATGGATAGCGCACGATGATCGTTTCGAACCGTCCGCCCAGTGCCGCCAGCAACGGCGCGAACAGCTCGCCGGTGCCGTCCATGCCCGGCAACAGAACCAGTGCGGGCAGTTGATCGGCCATCGGCGCCTCGCAGGTCCGGTCTAGATCTTGAAGTAGATCTTCCGCGCATCCAGCACGCGCACGACGACCCACCACACCGCGACGAAGCACACCGCATACGCCAGCGAGGGCACGTAGCCGCCGAAGCGCGGCGTCATCCAGCCGGCGAAGGCGTGCTGGTACAGCGGATCGAACCAACCGAAGGCGACCAGCGCGTAAAGCATGAAGGCCGAGCCGGCGTAGGCGGCGATCGCGTTCACGCCGAATGCGCGGCCCAGCGGCGGCCAGCCGCGCACGTCGATCAGCGAATGGAACAGCGCGAGGATCCAGCACGCGAGGCCACCGGTCCACAGCACGTAGGACGGGGTCCACAGGTTCTTGTTGAGCGGCTGCCACAGCGACCACGCAAGCCCGGCCGCAATCGCCACGGCACCAGCGATCAGCAGCGAACGCAAATCACCGCGACGCAGCCAGTCGCCCGCGCGCAGGCCCAGCAGCGTCGTCGCCAACGCGCCGAGCGTGCTGACCAGGCCTTCCGGATCGTGCCCGCGGCCAGTCGCCGGATCGAGCTGGTACACGTGCACGCCAAGCAAGGCGTGATCGATGCGGCTGGCGATGTTCACGAACGGCTCCATCGTGCCGCCCGCCGCGAGCAGCGCGCCGTAGCCGGCGAGCAGCGCGCCGGACATGAGCCACTGCGTGCGCGGCTTCGTGTGCAGCGCGAGCACGCCGGCCATCGCGAAGCACAGGCCGATGCGTTGCAACACGCCCGGCACGCGGTAATGCGGGACGTCGAACGCAAACAGCGCGATCAGGTGCAACAGCAGGCCCAGGCCGAGGATGCGCGCGCCGCGCACGAGGACGGTCTTCGTCAGCACGCGCGTGTCGCCGCCGCGCTCGACGCGCGGCATTAGCGCCAGCGCGATCGACACGCCGACGATGAACAGGAACATCGGGAAGATCAGGTCGGTCGGCGTGAAGCCGTTCCACGTCGCGTGTTCGAGCGGCGCATAGACGTGGCCCCAGTCGCCCGGGTTGTTGACCAGCAGCATCGCCGCGACGGTGAGCCCGCGCAGCGCATCCACGGAGGCGTAGCGCGGCGCACTGCTGCGCGCCGCGCCGGCGATGTCCGCGCCGTTCAAGCCGCCTGCGCCAGCGCGAGTCCGATCTGGTCTTCGATGGCGCCAAGATCCGGCAGGAATGCCGCATCTTCGTTGAGCAGCACGCGCGCCTGCACGCCGTTGGGCAGTGCGTCGTTGTGGTCGTCGACGGTCATGAGCGTGTCGCGCGACACGGTGACCAGTCGCGGGAAGCCCTGCGTCAGCAGCGCGAAGTACGGCGTGCGGCGGCCTTCAACCGGCGTGCTGCCGCCCAGTGCGCGCAGAACCAGCACCTTGCTGCCCAAGCCGCCACGTTCGTTCGCCAGGCCCGAGAAACGGCCGAAGGCGATCAGCGGCAGCTGCCAGCCGCGCCAGCGGATGCGGCCGAGCAGCCAGTCCGGAGCGCCGGCGACAGCGTCGGGTTCGGCGTAGGACAGCACCTCGGCGATGGTCGCGTTGGGCAGCAGCAGGCGTCCGCCGGCGATCTGGATCAGAACGCCGCGGATGTCGTTTTCGGCGGCGCCGGATTGTGCGTGTTCGA
>Ga0209257_1001073_pt1 | contig 36044 bp, 43 predicted proteins | sample AraplaCvi_mCL_r2_FD_184277 | JGI IMG/M metagenome (GOLD analysis project Ga0209257, IMG submission 184277) | Arabidopsis root microbial communities from North Carolina, USA - plate scrape MF_Cvi_mCL_r2 (SPAdes) (version 2) | ecosystem: Host-associated > Plants > Roots > Endosphere | place: USA...
CAGGGCCTTGATCAGCTCCATGCCCGACATCTTCGGCAGGCCCAGGTCGATGATGCCCAGGTCGAACGGGACTTCACGGCCCATGTAGAGCCCTTCTTCGCCGTCCTGGGCGGCATCCACGGCAAACCCTTCCCGCTTCAAACGGGCGGCGAGGGTTTCGCGCAGCGGAGCTTCGTCTTCGACCAGCAGAATTCGCATGTGGACTCCAATGTCTGTCGTTCTGTCTAGGCCACTACCCGGAGGGCCTCCGAGAGCGTGGCGGGTCAGTCGTCGTCGCGGCGTGTACGGTCTTCCTTCTGCTGGCGCTCGCGCACCTGCGGGTCGTCCATGTAGATGCGGACCCGACCACTGGAATCGACCACCTTCACGCGATTGACGTCGCGACCGTCGTAAGGAACCCGTTCGGCGCTCAGGACCTGCCCGCCGGTGCGGCGTTCGACCCGGCGAACCGAGTCGGACAAGCCCTGGCGATCATTGCCGCGACCGTGTCCGCGGTCGCCCCGGTCGCCCCGTTCCGGAGGACCACCGCGATCCTGTGCCGACACGGCCCCGGTCGACGCAAGCAGCGCGGCGAGCAAGGTGAGCGACACGGGATGGAATGACGGCATCTTCATCGAGACTTGGCAGGCGAACGGGGCAATATCGCACGACCGTGCGACAGTGTGCATTCTCGAAACGAAGCGGTGAATCCGGTCTGAACTTTTCCGCTTGCAAACGGCCGACATTCAGACCCTGGCATCAATCTGGCCTATTCCAGCCCACTGGCTAGAAGATCTCGGCAATGCAGCACCGCAGCGAACCGCCACCGGCTTCGATGGCATCCAGCTCCACCGCCCGCACCTGGAACCCCGCCGCGGTGAGCAGCTGACGGTTCCGAGGGTCGAGCGCGTCGGCGGCACGGGCGCTCATCCAGACGGTGTCGCTGGACAGCGCAATGGCATTGCCGGCGAAGGCGGTGTGCTCGGCTTCGGACAGCACGACGGCATTGGGCGCGTAGAAGTTGGCAATCGCCCGGGGCACCGCCGGGTCGGCGAACCCGCGCGGGCTGACGATCGCCGCGCGCCCCGCCAGCACGGCCAACACGACGTTGGCGTGGTACTCGCCCGGCGCCAGGTCGAACATCAGCGTCGCCCGGAGCCCAAGCGCCTCGTGCATGAGCCGCGCCCCTTCCTCGTCGCATCGTTCGGAAAGTCCGCACAGGCCGATGCCGCGCGCGCGATCGATCACCAGTGACCCAGTGAGCTCGCACGGATGCGGCTGCGTGGAGAGGTCTATCTCCGCGTAATCCATGACGCCGCCCAGGAAGCCGCGGATGTCGGCACGCCCGGCCTCACGCTGGCGAACGGGATGCCGCATGCGTCCGACGACGTAGCGCCCGGAGGCCGTCGCGAAGACGTTGTTCGGGAACACCGCGTCGGGCGTATCGACGTCGCCGGCGAAGCACACCGTCGGCAGCACCTGTGACATCGCACGATGCAGCGCACGATGCTGCGTGAGCGCGCAATCGGCATCGAAGCACGACGCCTGCGCCATGTAGAGGTTGTCCTGCGCGGACTGCTCGGCCAGGCAGAAGCCTTCCGGCGCGACGAGGAACGCGGCCTGCGCCGTCGCCGGGCCGAAGTCGTGCGCAAGCGTCCGCGCGTGGGCAAAAAACGCGGTGGCGTCGCGCGTGATCATGCGGCGTCCACGCGCTCGCCGGCGAAGGATTCTGTGATTTCGATGGCCTGCTCGACCAGCGCCCAGTCCGCGCCCGGCTTGTGCGCGCCTTCGCTGAGCACCTGACGAAACGCACGCCCACCGCGCTCACCTGCGAACAGGCCGAGCAGGTGCCGCGTGATGTGCTTCAGGTACACGCCTCGCGCGAGCTGGTCTTCGATGTACGGACGCAGCGAACGCAGCAGTTCGCCGCGACTGCGCAGTTCGCCGCCGAACCACGCGACGTCGAGGCGATGCAGCAGGTACGGATCGTGATACGCCGCGCGACCGAGCATCGCACCGTCGGCATGGGCCAGATGCGCCGTCGCTTCGTCCTGCGTCGCGATGCCACCGTTGACGACGATCTGCAGCTGCGGCCGCTCGCGCTTGAGCCGATACGCCCAGTCGTAACGCAGCGGCGGAACCTCGCGGTTCTCCTTCGGCGAAAGTCCCTGCAGCCATGCGTTGCGCGCGTGGATCACGAACATGCCGCATTCTGCGGCGGCAACGGTGTCGATGAAAGCGAGGAAGCGTTCGTAATCGTGGTCGTCGTCCACGCCGAGGCGGCACTTCACCGTCACCGGCACGTCGCAGCTTTCGACCATCGCCGCGACGCTCTGCGCTACCAGCTGCGGCTCGCGCATCAGGCACGCGCCGAACCGTCCCGCCTGCACGCGGTCGGACGGACAGCCGCAGTTGAGGTTGATCTCATCGAAACCGTGTTCGGCGCCGATCTTCGCGGCAGCGCCAAGCAGTTCCGGTTCGCTGCCGCCAAGCTGCAACGCCACGGGATGCTCCACCGGATCCATTGCCAGCAAGCGCGCGCGATCACCATGGATCACGGCATTCGCGTGCACCATTTCCGTATACAGCCGCGCATGCGGTGCGAGCAGACGGTGGAAGACACGGCAGTGCGTGTCGGTCCAGTCCATCATCGGGGCGACGGAGAGGCGGAGCGCGTCGAGCGGGATCATTGCCGGCGCGGGCCGATGCGTGGTCGGGAGGTTCATCGGGCCAATTTTCGCCTATTTCACGGGCGATTGCCGGCGCCCGTCCCGCCCTGGGCGGCGCGCCCGAAGCGAGTCACCCGGCTATTTCAGGCTCCCACACCATGTACACGTCCGCCCGGACGTAATGCGAACCGGGGCGCGGTGCGGGGTGATGGCGGAAGCCGACGCTCTCGTACAGTGCGAGTGCGGGGCCCAGTTTGCTGCTGGATTCCAGGAACAGTTCGCGGCCGCCCAGCGCCCGGAACGCGTCCAGCGCGCCTTCCATCAGCGCGCGACCGACGCCGGAGCCACGGGCTTCGGGCGCCACGGCCATCTTGGTGAGTTCGTACACACCGTCGGATTCGCGCTTCAACGCCACGGTGCCGAGCGCACGTTCTCGCCCGTCGATCGCGAACAGCACGCGACCGCCGGGTTGGAGGATGTGGGTTTCGGGATCGCCCAGCACTTCGCGGTCGATAGGCTCGACGGCGAACCAGCGTTCCAGCCATTCGATGTTGAGGCGGGCGAAGTCGTCGCGCCAGCATGGCGCGTAGTCGACGATGCGGACGGACGCGATGTTCATGCGGCGATGATAGGGGCGGCGACGCCATCAACGCATACGGCGGCCGAAGCCGCCGCATGCAGGGAAACGGTGCAACGCATCGGACGAGCGCTAATGCTTGTTCTGGCCCTTCTGCTTGCCCTCGCCCTTGCCCTCGCCCTTGCCTTTGGGCGACTTGGCCTTGTCCGCGCCCGTGCTCGCCTTCTTCGACGGAACGGCATCGTGCTTCGGCTTGGCCTTGGCGCTCTCGCGCGGCCTCCCCGGGTAATCACGCGCAAGGTCCGCATCAATCGTGATGCTCCGCCCCCAACGGTCGTAACTCGGGACGAAACCCTTCTTCAGTCGATGGAACTCGGCCGAGCCCGGCTTGATGCCGAGGTTCTTCGCCACTTCGCCCCAGCCCAGTGCGTGGTCGCGCTCCCACATGTCGGCGACGTAACGGCACGGGCGACCGAGCGCGGACGCAACGGAGCACGCGAAATACACATCGCCCGGCGCCCAGCGACGCTCGCCGAGCAGCTCATTGACCAGATCGCGCGGCGCGCCGTAGTAGCGCACCATCTCGTCGACGAACGGGTCGCGATAGCGCGCACCGTAGCGGTTCATGTCGGCGAGCCAGGTGTCGACCCACACGTCGCCCGAACGCGGATTCCAGCCGAACGTGTAGTCCTGCGCCGACGCCGAGCCCCAGCCCAGCGTCGCCGCGGCGGCCACGAGCACTGCGCCAAGTCGTGCCCTCCACGTCATCGCCATCGTCCCGCTCCTTTCGTCGTCGATGGGATACCACGCCGGCATCCCGTTGCTTTCCGAGCCCACGTCAGTCGTCATCGCGCCAGCGGCGGTCGCGGCGGTCGTCATGGTGGTCGCGACGATCATAGCCGCGATCGTCCGAGCGGCGGTTGTCGTAGTAACGGTTGTCGTAGTAGCCGCGGCTGGAGTAGCCGTTGCGATAGTAATCGCGCTCGTAACGGCGATCGTAGCGATGGTCGTGGCGCGAGTCGTAGTAATGCGTCGTGCACTTGCCATGCTTGTTGCAGTTGCCGCGCGGCGGGTTGTTCCAGTAGCCGTAGGCATTGCCGTACGGCGGGCCGGCGCGGTACGCGGTGCGGTAGACGTTGCGGTAGTAGGTCGGGCGGCCGCGGTAGTCGTGGACGACGATCAGGCGGTCGCGATACCCGCGGTCGTAGCGGTAGTACGGGTTGCCCGAGTGGTAGATGACGTCGGCGACGTCGACGATCATGCGCGCCAGGTCATCGGCGCGAGCCGGCGCGGGCGCGGCAGCTGCGACCACACCCAGACCTGCGGCCAGCACCACCGGGGCGACCCATCGGGTCAGTACTGTGGACATGTCTGCGCTCCTGGTTGCCCGCACCCTGCGGGCCTTGCAGCCAAGATGCGACTACCCCGGTGAACGCATTTCTAACCCGGAGGGGGTCCGCCCGCGGCGCTCAGCCGCCGTTGGGGATCGTGTTCAGCCTGCGGTGGCGGCAAGCTCGCGTACCGCAGCCGGCAGTTCGCGCGCGCTGTCGATCCGGCGCAGGCGCGGCGCGTCGTCGGCCACGTCGGCTTCGTTCTCGTGGCCCCAGGTCGTGTGGTACGGCACGTGGATCCCCCATCCGCCCAGGTCCAGCACCGGCGCGATGTCCGAACGCAGCGAGTTGCCGACCATGACAAACCGCTCCGCCGGCAGCTGGAATTCCTCGAGAAGTCGCGCGTAAGTGGCCGTGTCCTTCTCGCTCACGATCTCGATGCGGCGGAAAAGATCGGCGAAACCGCACTGCCGCACCTTCGCTTCCTGGTGGAACAGGTCGCCCTTGGTGATCAGCACGATGTCGAAGTCGGCCGCGATGGATTCCACCGCTTCACGGATGCCCGGCAGCAGTTCGACCGGATGGCGCAGCAGCGACTTGCCGAGTTCGACGATGCGATGCACGTCGCGCGCCTCGATGCGCTGCGCGGTGATGTCCACCGCCGCTTCGATCATCGACAGCACCATGCCCTTCACGCCATAGCCGAACAGCGCGATGTTGCGCTTCTCGACTTCATACAGGCGCTCCAGCACCCGGGCGTCGCGCAGGTCGACATAGGTGCCGATGATGCGTTCGAACTCGAGCTGGGCTTCGTCGAAATAGTCCTGGCTGCGCCAGAGGGTGTCGTCGGCATCGAAGCCGATCAGCTGGATGGTACTCATGCGCCTAGTGTATTCGACGCGCTGGCGCGGCCCCCCCATGCGGCCTCACCGACACAAAGAGCAAGGGCGGCCGAAGCCGCCCTTGCGGGAGTCCAACAATGCGCAAGTTGGACTGGATCGAATCGGATCGGTTACTTGCCGCCGGGTTACTTGCCGCCGGCCTTGCCGGTCGCGCCGCTCTGCGCCTTGGCAACATAGGCCTTGTACTCGTCGGCCGTCAGTGCGCCGTTGGCGTCGGAGTCGGCCTGTTCGAACACCTGGCTCAGCGCCGGCACGCTGGAGGCTTCCGACTTGCTCAGCGAGCCGTTCTTGTCGGTGTCGACGTCGGACCAGCTCTTCTTCGCCGGCGCACCCGAAGCCGGCGTCGCGGCTGAAGCTGCAGCCGGATCCTCCGCCTGCGGCGTAGCGGTCTGCGCGAAGGCGAGCGGTGCCGAAAGGATGGCGACCAGTGCGGCGGCGGCGACCAGCGGCTTACGGTTCTGGATGGTCATGCGGGTATCTCCTGGAATGAAGGAAGTTCTGCGCGTGCTTGCCCAAGGCGTGCTGCACGAATCGACCTTGCCCGTCGTGCCATGAACGCATCCGCGTCAACGGCCGTTAAAGCAACGTTGCTTTAACCTTTATGGCGCGCGTCGCGGCTAGGAAACCGCTTGATCGGTGACGCGCGACACGCGCGAACGTGACCTGCGCCAAGGTTCCGGCCGTCGCGGCCAACGTCACACGACTGAACCGAACACAACCTTCACCACAGGACCGGTCAACGCGCCTGTCGAAAGCGCGTTGACCGCGTCCCTCAGCCCTCGTCCTCGCGAGCGACATCGACGTCCAGCTCGCCATCGTCATCGACGCGCACGCGCACCACCATCGGGCGGCAGCACACGTGGCAATCCTCGACGTACGACTGGGCGCCCGCCGAATCGTCCACGAAGAGCGTCAACGGCTCGCCGCAATACGGGCATTGCACGTCGATCGCGGGGAGCATCGTCACTTCGCCTTTGGCAGCGGCGCGTCCGGCGCCAGCGTCAACACGATGTCCACCGGTTCGCCCGGGTTATGGCTGCGCAGATGAAGTTCGCTGGCATCCACGCGAAGGATGTCGGTGGGGTACGACTGCCCCTCCTCGATCATCGTCAGCTTGCCGCCTTCGAAACGCCACTGGCCGTGCATCGGCGTGCCATTGGGCGAATCGATCACGAGCGTGCCGTCGGACAGGAACGCATACACCGTGTCGGCTTCCACCGTGCCGGATGACTTCACGCGCCAGACCTTGTCGACAAAAGCAGTCGGCGTCACTTCAGGCGCAGCTGGTGAGGCAGCTTGGCCGGGCGCCGGCTGGTCGGTCGTGCGCGCCGGCTGCTGCGATGTGTCGGCGGTGACCTGCGGCGTACCGGCGGCGGGGGCTTGCGCCTGCTCGGGTGCGGAAGGCGTTGGCGCCTGGCAGGCCGCCAGCGTGCACGTGGCGATCACGCACGCAAGAAGTGGGAAGCGCATGGATCGATGCATGGTGGACATCCAGTGCCGGAAGGTGCGCGCACCTTATCACCGCATGTGCGAGCCCTGCGTTCATCACGTTGCTGTAACTGCAGCGCGGCAAAGCTTCGACCATCGACGCCGCGTGCCGGCGCCATGGACGACGGAGAACGGGAATGAAGGTCCGCCATGTATTCAGCACGCCCGATCTCGACACCGCGCAAGCCGTAATGAACGCCGCACGTGGCGCCGGTGTGAACGAACACGACATCCTGCTTGTCGCGCGTTCGGACATCGAACTGGAAGAGATTCCGAACGAATACAAGGAAGCCGACACCGACCTGATTCCCGCCGCGCTGCGCGGCGCCGGTTATGGCGGCGCTGCAGGATTGCTGGCCGGCCTTGCGGCGATCGTCATCACGCCGATCGGATTGACGCTTGCCGGCGCGGCCGCGGCCGCGGTCGCTGGCGCGCTGGTGGGATCGTGGGCATCGGCGCTGGTCGGATCCTCGTTGCCGGATCCGATCCGCCGCAAATTCGATGACGAAATCCAGGCCGGCCGCATCCTGGTCGTGCTCGATGGCGACAAGGATTTCCTCGACCGCACCGAAGGCATCATCACCGCCGCCGGCGGCACGCATCTTCCGTACGAAGCCAGCAAGGCGATGGCCTGACGCGCCTTCGCAACGACGCCTACGGCGAAGACAGCGCGCGCGGTTTCGCCGACGGCTTCGCCAGCGCCGCGCGATAGCTTCCGTACAAGGCCTGCACCTTGGCGACATACGCCTGCGTTTCCGCGTACGGTGGCACGCCGCCATAACGCGTCACCGTGCCTATGCCCGCGTTGTACGCCGCAGCGACCAGCGTCATGTCGTTGCGGTAGCGACGCATCAGCACGCGCATATGGCGCGCGCCCGCCATGATCGACTCATCCTGCGAGTACGGATCGACGACGCCGTAATCACGACTGGTCTCGGGCATCAACTGCATCACGCCCTGCGCGCCCTTCGGCGACAAGGCGGCGGCGTCGTAGTCGCTCTCCGCGTGCGCGATGGCACGCAACCACGCTTCGTCGACGCCCGTCGCTTTCGACGCGGCGCGGAACTGCTTCGGGTAGCGATCCAGCCTCGGCGGGCTCACCCGGCCGAGGCCGACGTGCGCCGGCTCGCCGGGCGGCGCCGGCACGGTGAATGAAAGGACCTTCACCGCACCAGGCAGTTTGCGCGTGCCGTAGACCGTCTTCCCGTCCTGCGTGCGCTCGTACAGCACACCGCTCACCGATTCGCCGGTTCCGAACAGGTTGGGCACGCTCGCCGCGTTGTCGTCGATCTGCTTCGCCGTGCAGCGCGAACCGGGCTCGGGTGCGGTGGACAAACTGACTGTTCCGTCCCGCACGCAGCGGTACACCGTGCGCGCGTGAGCAGTGCCGGCGATCGACAACATCAGTGCGAAGAGCACGACGGAGGTGGCGCGGGAACGGGCCATTCCGCGAATTCTAGGCATCGCCGTGCAACGCTGGCGCAACGGCTGGCGTCCGCTCGTCGGCCGCGAGCGCGCGTTCACGCACCCGAACGAGGTAACGGGCCGCGACTTGATTGAGGTCAAAAACCAGGACCGCAACCGCCGATAGGCTCCCGCGCATGCCGATCGCGTCATCCTTTCCCACCGAGCTCCTGCGCCGCTACGACCGGCCGGGCCCGCGTTATACCTCCTATCCCACCGCACCCCAGTTCAGTTCCGATTTCGGCGCCGGCCAGCTTCGGGAAGCGGCGCAGACCAGCAACGGAGATCCGATTCCCAGCCGCCTGTCGCTCTACGTGCACGTGCCGTTCTGCACGAATCCGTGCTTCTACTGCGGCTGCAATCGCGTGATCACCCGCGACCGCGCACGCAGCGAGCCCTACCGCGCGCGACTGGGGCGCGAGATCGGAATGATGGCGGGCCTGTTCGATCCGGATCGCGAAGTCGTGCAGCTGCACTTCGGCGGCGGCACGCCGAACTTCTTCACGCCTTCGCAATTGCGCGCGACGGTGCAGGATCTGCGCGACCACTTCCGCTTCAGTGCCGACAGCCAGCGCGACATCTCGATCGAGCTCGATCCGCGCGAGCTCACGCCCGACGACATCGCCGAACTGGCGGATGCCGGATTCAACCGCGCGAGCCTGGGCGTGCAGGATTTCGATCCCGACGTGCAGCGCGCGGTGAATCGCGAACAGGACGTCGACGCGACGCTCGCGATCATCGACGCGTGTCGCACGCATGGCATGCGTTCGGTGAATGTCGACCTGATCTATGGCCTGCCATTGCAGACACTCGACGGGTTCTCGCGCACGCTCGATACCGTGATCGGCGCACGCCCGCATCGCCTCGCCGTGTACAGCTACGCGCACCTGCCGGAGATGTTCAAGCCGCAGCGGCAGATCCGCGCGGAGGACCTGCCTTCGGGCGAGCTGAAGCTGGACCTGCTGCGCTTGGCGATCGAGCGGCTCACCGGCGCCGGTTACCTGTACATCGGAATGGATCACTTCGCGCTTCCCGACGATGAGCTCGCGCTCGCGCAGGCGCGCGGCGGGCTGCATCGCAACTTCATGGGCTACACCACGCATGCCGACTGCGATCTCATCGGCTTGGGCGTGAGCGCGATCAGCCGGATCGGCGACAGCTACAGCCAGAATCCGCGCGAACTGCATGCATGGGAGGACGCCATCGACGCGCCGCGCCTTCCGGTCTGGCGCGGATTGCGCCTGACCGCGGACGACCAGCTGCGCGCGGACGTGATCCAGCGCTTGATGTGCCAGGGCGAAGTGTCAATCGGCGCGATCGAACGCGCGCACGGCATCGACTTCGAGCATTACTTCGCGGATGCGTTGCAGCGCCTGCGGCCGCTGCAGGACGACGGCCTGGTCTGGATCGAACCCGAACGCATCGTCGCCACGCGCGCTGGCCGCCTGCTGTTGCGGGTGATCGCGATGTGCTTCGACGGCTACCTGCGCCAGCCGCAGGCCGCGCCGGTGCGGTATTCGCGCACGATCTAGGCCGCCAGCGCGCCCAGCGTTCGCAGCGCCTCCTCGGCGCGCGCGTCGAAAGGATGTCCGTAGTTCAGCCGCAGACAGCGGCCAAAGCCGCGGCTGGCGGAGAAGATCGGGCCCGGCGCGATGCTGATGCCCGCCTGCAATGCGCGTCGATGCAACGAAAGCGCATCGCGACCTTCCGGCAATTCGATCCATGCGAAATAGCCACCGGACGCGCGCGTGACCTTCGTCCCTTCCGGGAAGAACGTCGCCACCGCGGCGATGTACTTCGCCTGCTGCTCGGCGAGCATTGCGCGAAGGCGGCGAAGATGGCGATCGTAGCCGCCGCCTTGCAGGTATCGACCCATCGCGCGTTGCGCCGGCACGTTGGTGTTGAGCGTGGTGGTGAGCTTGTTGCGCGCGATGGTGTCGCGGAATCGGCCGGCTGCGACCCAGCCGATGCGATAGCCCGGCGCGAGGCATTTCGAGAACGACGAACAGTGGATCACGCCACCTTCGCGATCGAACGCCTTCGCCGGCAGCGGCCGACGCGCACCGTAGTGCAGTTCGGCGTAAACGTCATCCTCGATGAGGGGGATGTCATGCCGCGCGAGCAGCGACACGAGATCGCGCTTCGCGTCCTCGGGCATCGTCGCGCCCAGGGGATTGTGGAACGTCGGCATCAGCCAGCATGCGCGCGGCGAATGGCGCACGATCGCCTGTTCGAGCGCGTCCAGGTCCACGCCGTCGCGCGGATGCGTCGGCACTTCCACCGCGCGCAGGCCATTGCGTTCGAGCGATTGCAGCACCGCGTAGAAGCACGGCGACTCCACCAGCACCGCGTCGCCCGGTTTCGTCACCGACGCGATGCCGAGGTTCAGCGCTTCCAGCGCGCCGTTGGTGACGATGATTTCGTCGGCCGCCACGTCGATGCCGTCGATGAGGTAACGCAGGCCGATCTGCCGGCGAAGTTCGGCCTGGCCCGGCGTGAGGTCGTCGACGGTGCTCCACGGATCGAGATCCTGCGCGGCGGCGGCGATGGCGCGGCCGAGCTTCGGCAGGGGGAACAGGAGCGGGCTCGGGAAGGCGGAGCCGAACGGCACCAGGTCGCGCTGCATCGCCGATTGCAGGACCTCGAACACCAGTTCGCTGACATCGACGGACCGGGAGCCGCCATCGGGGCGCGAGGGCGATTCGGGTTCCGGCGGCAATCGCGGCGCCCGCGCGGCGACGTAATAGCCCGATCGCGCGCGCGATTCGATCAATCCGCGCGCCTCCAACAAGTAGTAGGCCTGGAAGACGGTGGACGGACTGATCCGTCGGGCCGTGGTGGTCTGCCGCACCGACGGCAGGCGTTCGCCCGGGCGGAATGCGCCGGACTGGATGGAACGGGCCAGATCGTCGGCCAGGGCCTCGTAGCGCTTCACCGGGGGGCGTTCTCGGACAACTGATACGGTTTTTCTGTCGTCTTTCTGATTCTACTTGAACTGATACGGTCGCCCTAGACTGCGCGCACCCCTCCAAGCGGCCGAGCCATCGTGTCCACCGGCGTCCAGCTCAACCTCGCCATGATCCTGTTCGCGCCGTGGTTCGCGGTGCTGTCGGTGCTGTTCTGGCGCTATCCCCGGCAACCGCGGGGTCCGGGGCGATTGGCTTTCGATTCGATCTCATTGACCACCGCCACCGCCGCTGCCTTCGCGGGCATGTACTGGGGCATGGCGCACGCCGACGCCGGGTTCGGCCCGATGTGGAAGCAGGTGTTTGCCACCTCGCTGGCCTACGGGCTGTATCTGGGTGTGATGGCGGTGGCGCTGGTCGCGCGCATGCGCTGGCTCACGCGCCCGGCTTCCCCTTCACGGACTACCTGACATGAAGACCCTCGTCGTCGTCGGCTTCCTCGCGCTGATCGTCTACAACCTCGGCGCCGCGCTGTTCTACATGCTCACCGACCGCGGGGAGAGCAAGCGTTCGGTCAATGCACTGACCCGCCGCATCGGGTTGTCGATTGCCTTGATCGCACTGGTGGCCCTGGGCATTGCCACGGGTGTCGTACAGCCGCACGGCGTGGGCGCCTGAGGCGAACGGCTGCCGCGGAAATCAGGGCATCCGCCGAACGGTCCGCCGGGGTCATCCGTTTGCGTTTGAATCGCTTAGTCGTCGCTTTGATCGAAATCAAGCGCGGCGCATGAACGGGTTCCTAACATGCCGCCGACCCCGGCCCTGCCGCTTGGGAGTGTCCATCATGCATACCCAACCAGAAACCTATAACGACAAGATCGTGCGACAGTTCACCGCGATGACGGTGGTCTGGGGCATCGTCGGCATGGCGGTCGGCGTCCTCATCGCCGCCCAGCTGTACTGGCCTGCGCTCAACTTCGACATCCCGTGGCTGAGCTACGGCCGATTGCGGCCGCTGCACACCAATGCGGTGATCTTCGCCTTCGGCGGCTGCGCGCTGTTCGCCACCAGCTACCACGTCGTGCAGCGCACCTGCCACGTACGGCTGGCGTTCGACAAACTCGCCGCCTTCACCTTCTGGGGCTGGCAGGCGGTCATCGTCGCGGCGGCGATCACGCTGCCGATGGGCCTCACGCAAGGCAAGGAATACGCCGAGCTCGAATGGCCGATCGACATCCTGATCACCATCGTCTGGGTGTCCTACGCGGTCGTGTTCTTCGGCACGATCGTCAAGCGCCGCGTGAAGCACATCTACGTGGCGAACTGGTTCTACGGCGCCTTCATCATCACCGTCGCGCTGCTGCACATCGTCAACAACATGGCGATGCCGGTGGGCATGGGCAAGTCGTACTCGCTCTACACCGGCGCGGTCGATGCGATGGCGCAATGGTGGTACGGGCACAATGCGGTGGGCTTCTTCCTGACCGCCGGCTTCCTCGGAATGATGTACTACTTCGTTCCGAAGCAGGCCAACCGGCCGGTGTATTCCTACCGCCTGTCGATCGTGCACTTCTGGGCGCTGATCGCCGTGTACATGTGGGCCGGCCCGCACCACCTGCAGTACACCGCGCTGCCGGACTGGGCGCAGTCGCTGGGCATGGTGTTCTCGCTGGTGCTGCTGGCGCCCAGCTGGGGCGGCGCGATCAACGGCATCCTCACGCTCTCAGGCGCATGGGACAAGCTGCGCACCGATCCGATCCTGAAGTTCCTGATCGTGGCCGTGTCGTTCTACATGATCGCGACCTTCGAAGGTCCGATGATGTCGATCAAGACCGTGAACTCGCTGTCGCACTACACCGATTGGACCGTCGGCCACGTGCACGCCGGTGCGCTGGGCTGGGTCGCGATGATCTCCGTCGGCGCGATCTACTCGATGCTGCCGCGACTGCTGGGCCAGGAGCGCATGTACTCGGTGAAGGCCATCGACCTGCACTTCTGGCTGCATACGGTCGGCGTGGTGTTCTACATCGTGTCGATGTGGATCGCCGGCGTGATGCAGGGCCTGATGTGGCGCGCCACCAACCCCGACGGCACGCTGACTTACAGCTTCGTCGAGGCGCTCAATGCCACGTATCCCTACTACCTGGGCCGACTGGCCGGCGGCCTGATCGTGCTGACCGGCATGTTCGTGATGGCCTGGAACGTGATCCGCACCTGGCAGCAGGCGCGCGACCTGGTGCCCACGCCGGTGTTGCCGCCGGATGCGGCGAGCGCCTACGCCAGCACGCACTCCTGAGGCCGACGACATGAGCCATTCACACGAGAAAGTCGAAACCAATGTCGGCCTGATGGCGGTGCTGATCGCCGTGGCCGTCTCCTTCGGCGGCCTGGCGGAAATCGTCCCGCTGATGCACCAGGCCGAAACCATCACCCCGCTACCGGGCGTGAAGCCCTACCCCGCGCTCGAACTGGCCGGACGCGACGTCTACGTCCGCGAGGGCTGCTACAACTGCCACTCGCAGATGGTCCGCACGCTGCGCTTCGAAACCGAGCGCTACGGCCATTACTCGCTCGCCGGCGAATCGGTATACGACCGCCCGTTCCAGTGGGGCTCCAAACGCACGGGGCCCGATCTGGCGCGCGTCGGCGGCCGTTATTCGGACGACTGGCATCGCGTGCACCTGCACAACCCGCGCGACGTCGTGCCCGAATCCAACATGCCCGGCTTCCCGTGGCTCGCCGAAAGCAGGGTCGATGGCGAGCAGGTGCAGCAGCGCATGAAGGCACTCAAGACCATCGGCGATCCGTACACCGCCGCGGACATCGCCGGCGCACCAGCCGCAGTGGACGGCAAGACCGAACTCGATGCGGTCGTCGCCTACCTGCAGGGCCTGGGTCGCAACGCGCCGAGGGGAGGCTGACATGGTCTCTGGAATCGTAACGACGATCCTGCTGGTGCTGTTCCTGGCCGGCTGGGTGTGGGCCTGGAGCCCGAAGCGCAAGAAAGAGTTCGACGCGGCCGCGCAAATGCCGCTCGATGAACACCGGGAGACACGGCAATGACCACCGGCTGGTCGATCTACGTGATCGTGATCGTCGCGATCAACATCCTGGGTTGCGTCTGGCTGATCTGGTGGACCGGCAAGCGCCGGCCGGGCGATCCCGCCCCCACCGACACCAGCCACGTGTGGGACGGCAACCTGACCGAGTACAACAAGCCCATGCCGAAGTGGTGGGTGAACCTGTTCTACATCACCATCGTGTTCGCCATCGTGTACCTGGTCTGGTATCCGGGCCTGGGCGCGTTCGCCGGCGTGGCGAAGTGGACGTCCGCAGGCGAGCAGGCCATCGACAAGGCGCGCGACGATGCCAAGCTCGAACAGACGTTCGCACCGTACGCAGGCAAGTCGATCGACGTGATCGCGCGTGATCCGAAAGCCGTCGCGCTGGGCCGCTCGATCTTCAACAACACCTGCGCGACCTGCCATGGCTCCACGGCGCAGGGTGCGATCGGCTATCCGAACCTCACCGACCAGGCGTGGCACTGGGGCGGCACGCCGCAGGACGTGCTCCACTCGGTGCTCGACGGCCGCGAAGGCGTGATGCCCGAATGGGGCAAGGTGCTCACCGGCATGGGTGGCGACAACGCGGTCGATTACGTCGTCGCCTACGTCCGCACGTTGTCGGATCCGGACAGCATGCAGAACAACTACATGGCCGCGCAGGGCAAGAGCCTCTACGACGGCGTGTGCATCGCGTGCCACGGCGTGGACGGCAAGGGCAACACCGCGATGGGCGCACCGGACCTCACCGACGACTACTGGCTGTACGGCAACAGCAGTGCAAGCCTGCGCCAGACCATCGAGCACGGCCGACACGGCGTGATGCCCGCATGGCGAACCACGCTGGGCGAAACCCGCTCGCGCCTGGCCGCGGCGTACGTATGGTCGCTGTCGCATCCGGACAAGCCCGCGGTGACCGCAACACGTTGAGTCCTTCCAGGTGAGCAAGCTGCCATGAGCCAGCCAACACCGCGATTCGACCACCCGCCCCGACCGCTCTCGCAGCGGCTCGGGGCGATCCTGTGGCCCAGCTTCTTCGCCGCGTGCATCGCGACGATGGTGTTCTTCGCCTACGTCGATCCACTCACGCTGCGCGACATGACGTTTCCCCGACTTCCGATGACACGCACGCTCGGGTACAGCCTGGGCTTCTTCATGTTCTGGATCGCCACCGCTGCATCCAGCGCCTTCACCTGGGTGCTGCTGCGTCCGTCCAGCCGTTTCAACGGGCCGCTGCGGCCCGAGTAGTCCAACCACGAAATGAACAAGAAGATCGCGATCGACCTCCTCGAAGACGGCGGCAACGCCCTCTACGTCAGCGAGCGGAAGATCTATCCGCGCAGCGTGAGCGGCGTGTTCCAGACCTGGCGCAACGTCGCGGTCGTCGTGCTGCTCGGCATGTTCTACGTCTTCCCGTGGCTGCGCTGGGGCGGGCGCCAGGCGGTGCTGTTCGACCTGCCGGCGCGCAAGTTCTACGTGTTCGGCCTGAATTTCTGGCCGCAGGATTTCTTCCTGCTCGCGGTGCTCATGATCATCGCCGGCCTATCGCTGTTCTTCTTCACGGCCATCGCCGGGCGCCTGTGGTGCGGCTATGCCTGCCCGCAGACGGTGTGGACGGAAGTGTTCCTGTGGATGGAGCGCTGGACCGAAGGCGACCGCAACGCGCGCATGAAGCTCGACGCGGCGCCCTGGTCCGGCCACAAGGTCCTGCGCAAGGGCGCCAAGCACTTGTCGTGGATCGTGTTCGCGCTGTGGACCGGCTTCACCTTCGTCGGCTTCTTCACGCCGATCACCGACCTCGCCGCACGCGTGCCGTTCTTCGGCCGCGCGCCCGGCTGGGGCGGCTGGGAAACGTTCTGGGTGCTGTTCTACGCGCTCGCGACCTGGGGCAACGCGGGCTTCCTGCGCGAACAAGTCTGCAAGTACATGTGCCCGTACGCGCGCTTCCAGAGCGCGATGTTCGACCGCAATACGCTGATCATCGCCTACGACCCGATGCGCGGCGAACCGCGCGGCCCGCGCAAGCGGGGCCTGGCCAGCGTGCTCGAGCGCGCACGCGGCCTGCTCGATCCCGCCACCGCCTATGACTACGTGTTCCGCGGCGCACGACAGGGCAACGCGGTCGCGCTCGGCGCCGCCGGCACGACCGCCGTCACCGACGTCGGCCTCGTTGCGCAGCCGCTGCCGAAGTTCGAACCCGAACAACTCGGCGACTGCATCGACTGCACGATCTGCGTGCAGGTCTGCCCGACCGGCATCGACATCCGCAACGGTCTGCAGTACGAGTGCATCGCCTGCGGTGCGTGCATCGACGCCTGCGATTCGGTGATGGACAAGATGGGCTATCCCAAGGGCCTGATCCGCTACTCCACGCAGAACGCGATCGATGGAAAGCCCACTCGCGTGGCTCGCCCGCGCGTGCTGTTCTATGGCGCGTTGCTGCTTGCGCTGTGCGCGGCGTGGGCGTGGGGCGTCGGCCATCGCAGCCCGCTCATCGCCGAAGTGCTGCGCGATCGCAACGCGCTGTACCGCGAGACGTCCGACAGCCGCGTCGAGAACACCTACACCCTCAAGCTCGTCAACAAGGACGTCGCACCGCGCTCGTTCCGCATCCGCGTCGATGCGCCGGCCGGCGTCGAACTGCGCGGCGGTCCGCAGACCATCGATGCAGACGCCGAGCAGGTGCTCAACCTCCCGCTGGTGTTGTCCGCGCCGTCCGGCGTGCGTGGCAAGCAGGCGGTAACCTTCCATGTCGAACGCGTGGACGGCGCCGCAAGCGCCGACGTGGCGTCGACCTTCTTCGGACCGATGTGATGGGCCTCGCCGTGAAATCCCGCAATCCCGTGATGTGGCTGGTGATCGGGCTGCCCATCCTCTCGATCGTCGCCGGCGTCGGCCTGGTGGTGGTCGCGCTGGAAAGCGGCGGCGACGACGCGGTGATCGACACCGTGCAGCGCACCGCCCAGATCCAGACGACCGAACTCGGCCCGGACCAACGCGCGCAGTCGATGAAGCTTTCCGCCGTGCTGCACGTGGATGCGAAGGGCATCGACCTGCTGCCCGTGGGCGGTGGCTTCTCGAATGGCGACGTGCCGCGGAACGCGCCATTGAAGATCGTGCTCTCGCATCCGAGCGATGCGACGCTCGATCGCACCGTCGAACTCAGGCCCAGCGAACTGGGCTGGCACGCCGACCTCGCCCTTCCGCTCGATCACGACTGGCTGCTGCAACTCACGCCGAACGATACGCAATGGCGCCTGCGGGGGCGTCTCGTCGCCGGCCAGGGTGCCGCGCACCTGGCGCCGGCGATCGCCGGCAACTGACGATGGACGCGGCGCTTCCACTGCGCAAGGCACGGCCCGCCGAGATCGGCGCCTGCCATCATTGCGGCGAAGCGCTGACGCCCGACGCCGTCCGCGAAAGCAATCGCGCGTTCTGCTGCCACGGCTGCGCGGCGGCATCGACGTGGATCCGTGAAGCCGCGCTCGGCGACTACTACAACCTGCGCACCTCACCTGCCGGCCGGGTGCAGGCGGATGCGGCGGACTTCGGCGCATGGGATCGCGACGTCGTACTCGCCGAACACAGCCGCGTCGTTCCCGGCGGCCGCGAAATCACCGTGCTCACCGATGCCATGCGCTGCGCCGCATGCGCGTGGCTGATCGACCGCGCCCTGCGCCGGCAGGCGGGCGTGCTCGATGCGGGCGCGAACGCCGTGACCGGGCGTGTCGTGGTCGCGTGGGACCCGCAGCGTGTCGCGTTGTCGACGCTGATGCAGCGACTGGCCGCGCTCGGCTATCGCCCATGGCTTGCGACGGGCGAAGCGCGCGAACAGGCGCAGCGCCGCGAACGCCGGCGCTGGTTGTTGCGACTGGGCGTCGCGGGCCTCGGCGCGATCCAGGCGATGATGTTCGCCGAAGCGCTGTACCTGGACACTGCGCAGCAGATGCCGGTCGCCACGCGCGACTTCTTCCGCTGGATCACGTTCCTCGTCTCCACGCCGGTCGTTTTCTTTTCCGGCTGGCCGTTCCTCGAAGGCATGTGGCGCGAACTGCGCGGCCGCCGGCTCGGCATGGATACGTTGATCGCCGGATCGACGCTGCTCGCGTACTTCGCCAGCTTCGTCGAAACCCTGCGCGGCGGCACGCACGTCTGGTACGACGCGGCGGTGATGTTCGTTCTGCTGTTGCTGGTGGCCCGCATGTTCGAACAGCGCGCGCGCGGCATCGCCAGTGCGCAGATCGATGCGCTTGCGCGGGCGCGCCCCGCGCTGGCGTTGCGCGAACGCCATGACGGATCGGTCGAACAGGTGCCGCTTGGCGACATCGCGCGCGATGACGTGTTGCGCATCGCCGCCGGCGAAGCGGTGCCGGCCGACGGCGTGCTGCTAGATCACGCGGCCTCGTTCGACGAAGCGCTCATCACCGGCGAATCCACGCCGGTGCGGCGCGAAGCCGGCGAGCCCGCGCTGGCCGGCAGCATCTGCCGCGAAGCATCCGCGCGACTGCGCGTGGTTCGCACCGGGGCCGACACGCGGCTGTCGCAACTCACCCGCCTCGTCGAACAGGCGCAGTCCACCCGTCCGCAGCTTGCGCGGGCCGCCGAGCGCGTGGCCGGTGGCTTCGTCGTCGCGCTGCTGCTGTGCGCGGTCGCCACGTTCGCGTGGTGGCATGTTCACGAGCCCGCGCGTGCGCTCGAGGTCACGCTCGCGCTTTTGGTGGTGAGCTGCCCTTGCGCGCTGTCGCTGGCGATCCCCTCCGCGCTGACCACGGCACATGGCGCGCTCGCGCGCATCGGCGTGCTGGGCGTTCGCGAAGATGCGTTGTCGGCGCTTGCGCGCGTGGATCGCGTGGTGCTCGACAAGACCGGAACGCTCAGCAACGGACGTCCGCAGCTCGACAGCGTCGCGACATTCGAAGGCATGGCCCCATCCGCCGCGCTGTCCATTGCCGCGGCGCTCGAACGCGGCAGCATGCATCCGCTCGCGCAGGCATTCGCGCACGTCGAGGACGAGCTGATCGCACACGGTGTGCATGCCGTGGCGGGTTCCGGCATCGAAGGTGATGTCGACGGCGCGCGCTGGCGCCTGGGCCGCGCGGATTTCGCCGGTTCGCGCGCGGACGACGGCGCGCTCTGGCTGGGTGATGGCACGCGTGCGTTCGCACGCATCACCGTGCGCGAAACGATGCGCGATGATGCGCGCGATGCCATCATCGCGCTGCGCGACGCCGGTGTTGCGGTCGAACTGTGCAGCGGCGATTCCGTCAATGCCGTCGCAAACTTCGCGCGGCAGGTTGGCATCGAGACGTTCCACGCACGACAGACGCCCGAGCAGAAGCTGGCCCGCGTGCGCGCGGCGCAGTCCGGCGGCGAAGTCGTCGCGATGGTCGGAGATGGCCTGAACGACGCGCCCGTGCTGGCCGGCGCCGATGTCTCGCTGGCGATGGCCGAGGGTGCCGCACTTGCACAGCGCGCGGCCGATTTCGTCGTCACCAGCCCGTCGCTGCTGCGCGTGCCGCAGGCAATCGTGCTGGCGCGGCGCACCCAGCGCATCGTCCGGCAGAACCTCGCCTGGGCGCTGGGTTACAACGTTCTCGCCATTCCGCTGGCGGCAATGGGCCACGTCACACCGTGGATCGCCGCACTCGGCATGGCGGGTTCCTCGCTGCTGGTCACGCTCAACGCGCTCCGGCTGGGCCGGCGCGAGCGCAACGAACGGAGGGCCGCATGAGCATCCTGCTGCTGCTCGTACCGATCAGCCTGGTACTCCTGGGCATCGCCATCGGCGCTTTCGTGTGGGCGGTGCGACGCGGACAGTTCGACGACCTCGACACGCCCGCCATCGACATCCTGCGCGACGATCCACTGCCAGCACCTCGCAACGATGTGTCGGAGGAGCCGCGCGATGCCGATTGACTGGCTCACGCTAGGGGCTGCATCGCTCAGCGGATTGCTGGGCGGCGCGCATTGCGCCGCGATGTGCGGTGGCATCGCGACGGGCTTTTCGGTTTCAGCGCAGCGCTCCGGTGCAACTGCCGCGACACGCTCGATCGTACCGGCGCTGGAAGCGAACCTCGCGCGCGTCGGCGGCTACGTCATCGCGGGCGCGATCGCGGGTGGCCTGGGTCACGGCATCGTCGGTGTTGCGCGCATGGACGGATTGGCGACCGGGCTACGCATGCTCGTCGGGCTGGTGTTGATAGTGATTGCGCTGCGGTTGTTCGATCGACGCGGCCGCCTGTCGGCGCTGGGCGGCGCCGGAACGCGAATGTGGGCATGGCTGCGCCCGCTGCAACAGCGGATGCTGCCCGCCGATTCGCGCGCGAAGCGCATCGGGCTTGCGGTGCTCTGGGGCTGGTTGCCGTGCGGGTTGAGCACCACGCTGCTCGCCGCTGCGTGGCTCCAGGCCAGCGCCGTGAACGGCGCGCTGACGATGCTCGCCTTCGGCCTGGGTACGTTGCCTGTGATGCTTCCGCTGACATGGAGCGGCGCACGTCTGGGCCGCTGGCTGCAGACGCGCTGGCGCAATGCGGGCGCAGCGCTGGTGATGATCGCGGGATTGCTGACGCTGTCGGCACCGTGGCTGATGCAGGTGCCGGAACTGCACGCGGTGCTGTCCGCGCTGGGATGCGTCACGCCTCCGGCGTGACAATCGCGAACCCGGCTACGACACCTTGCGGGTGCGACGCACGCGCGGAGCTTCGTCCTCGATGCCATGCGCAAGGCGCGAGAGTTCTTCGATGTCGACGATTTCCACACGGCGCCCGTGGACGTCGATCACGCCGTCCTCCTGCAACCGCGTGAAGCCGCGGCTCACGGTTTCCAGCGCGAGGCCGAGGTAGCGCGCGACGTCTTCGCGGCTCATCGGCAGCTTGAACTGCGTCGACGACTGGCCGATCTGCCGGAAGCGCTCGCCCAGTCCATGCAGGAACAACGCGATGCGCTCGTTCGCCTGGCGCCGCACCAGCATGCCCATGTGGTCATGGTCGCGGTTGAGGCTATGGCCGATCACGCGCAACAGCTGCTGCTGCAGGCCGGGCAGTTGGGTGGCGATGTCGGTGAGCTGGTCGAATGGCACTTCGCACACGTTCGCGTCGCCCAGCGCGACCGCCTCGCAGCGATGCGAACCGCCGCCGAGCGCGTCCAGGCCGATCAACTCGCCCGGCAGGTGGAAGCCCAGCACCTGTTCGTCGCCGTCCTCGCTCAGGGTCACGGTCTTGAATGCACCGTCGCGCGCCACGTACACCGACGCCAGCGAATCCCCGATACGGAACAACCGTTCGCCACGCGCAATGGTGCGGCGGCGACGGACGATGTCGTCGAGGCGATCCAGTTCAGGCCCACTGATGCCCGCCGGCAGGCAAAGCTGCTGAAGCGAGCATTGCGAACAACTGCGGCGCAGATGCGCAAGATCCAGGGGACTGTTCATCGTGCGCCATTGTCGCATGCACGACGGCGCAGCCGCGAACTGGGACCCGTGACACATTGTCCGTGCTGGAAAGCGAAAGGCGGCCGGAGCCGCCTTTCGCGCCACACACCCGAAGTGTCCGCCCTCTCGCGGGGCCTCGCGAACCGGCTCCGACGAGGGGACCGGCATCGCGACGCCACTGTGCGCGCGGCTGCATGAACCTGCGCGTGACCGCAGGCCACGCGTGCACGCGCGCTTAATCCATCGCTGCGCGGTTTCTGGTTGGTACGAAGCGAAACGTGATCGGCGCCTCAGCGCACCGGGCGGTCGTACTGCGGGGAGAACTGGGGACCGGTCATCGACTTCTGCGCCGCTTCCAGCGCTTCGCGCTTGCGACGGGCCGTCATGCACACGCGCGTGACGCGATTGGTGCCGGACACCTTGGTGCGTTCGCAGACCATGCGCTCGTCGGCGATGCTGGCGGTCGTGCGGTCGATCCACGTGATCTGTTCCTGCGCCTTCTCGCGGTCGGCGTCGTTCAGCTCGCCATACGTGCGGCCCTTGATGAGCGACAGCAGTTCGCCCTGGCGGTCCATGAGTTCCTTCTTCTGTTCCGTGGAGGCTTCGCTGAAACCGGCCGACCCTGAATCCATCGCGCGACGAATACGCTCCTGCTTGGCTTCCACCGCACGCGTATCGAAGGCTTCGCTGGCCGTCGCGAAGACCGGAACCGACATCGCCGCGAAAAGCAGCAGGGCCTTGATGTTCATTGCATGACTCCATTCATTGGGGGTTGGCCGCGTGGCGACGGAGCGCCCGCGTGGCGGATTGCGAATTGCGAATGATTCCCCGCGGACGCGTCGCGCCGGCGAATCCAGATCGTAGCCACGCTTTTGCGCGACGTCCGACACCGTGACCTAACCGCCAGATTCCGCACAGAATCGCCGACAGTTCCAGACGCGGGACAGTGTTTCCCCGACTCCCGCCCTTTGTTCCGCAAGCGCAACGCCCATCTCTTTCGTGCAGCGACGGCCGCCCAGGCATTCCGCCAGGACCCGTCGCATCGAGCGCCGCTCCCTCCCCCATTCGACGGCGCGCACGCAGGAGTCGATTCGCAATGAACAAGAACAAGATGTTGTCCACCGCCCTGGTCGCCGTCATCGCAGGCGCCGCCGCGTTCGGTGCGCAGGCCGCCGACAAGGGCTTCTACGCCGGTGCGGGCGTGGGCCAGTCGACTGTCGACGAAGGCGCCTACGACGACGATGACACCGCGTTTTCCGTCTTCGGCGGTTATCAGTTCAACCGCTACTTCGGCCTGGAAGGCGGCTACGCCGACTTCGGCAAGCTCGAACCGCGCGGCGCCGGCACGCCGCTGGAAGCCAGTTCCGTCTATCTGACGGCCGTCGGCACCCTGCCGATCACCGACAACTTCTCCGCCTACGCCAAGGCCGGTGTCCAGCGCTGGGACCTGGACCGCTCCATCCCGTCCATCGTCGGCAACACCGACGACAACGGCACCGACCCGACCTACGGCCTGGGCGTGCAGTACCGCTTCACCGACAACGTCGCGCTGCGCGGCGAGTACAGCCGCTTCGAAGTCGAGGACACCGATCTGGACCTGGCGCAGATCCAGCTTCGTTACGACTTCTAAGGTCCTGTCCGTTCATCCGTGATGCCAAGGCCGCCGGTGCGAACCGGCGGCCTTTCGCGTCTTTGGAGCGCGTCTGTGCAGTGCGAATGCGGCGGCGCAGCGTGGCGACGCGGTCAAGCAACGGGCACTCTGGGTGCCAGCCGACCGCGAGAGCGCCCTTGGACCAGCCCACCACGTCGTCCGATGCCTCGCCCGGCACGCTGCGCGCCGTCAGTCGATGGCAGATCGTCGGCCTGTCGATCAACGACGTCATCGGCAGCGGCATCTACCTCCTTCCGGCCGCGGCCGCCGCGCTGCTCGGCCCCGCGAGCCTCTGGGCCGTGCTGCTCGCAGGACTCGCGGTAAGCCTGCTGGTGCTGTGCTACGCGCAGGCGGCGAGTTACTTCGACGCGCCCGGCGGCGGATATCTCTACGCGCGCGAGGCCTTCGGTCCCTTCATCGGTTTCGAAGTCGGCTGGATGCTGCTGCTCACGCGCATCGCCACCGCGGCCGCGCTCGCCAACGGACTGGCCGAAGCCGTCACGCATTTCTGGCCCGCCGCCGACGCCGGCTGGGCGCGCGTGTCGATCGTGAGCGGTTCGATCGCGTTGCTGGTCGCGATCAACGTCGTCGGCGTGCGCGCCGCGGCCAACGCCGGCGTGCTGCTGGCGATCGGAAAACTCGTGCCACTGGCATTGTTCGTCGCCATCGGCGCCTTCCACGTCGACGCTTCGCTGGCTGCACCTTCCACCGCGCCGCTCTCCGCGAAACCGCTCGCGGAAGCCGCGCTGTTGCTGCTGTTCGCGTACGCCGGTTTCGAGAACCTTCCCGCGGCGGCCGGCGAGTACCGCAATCCGCGCCGCGACGTCCCCTTCGCGCTGCTCACGATGATCTCGACCGTGACGCTGGTTTACGTGAGCGTGCAGTGGGTCGCGCTGGGCACGCTGCCGGATCTCGCGCATTCGTCGACGCCGCTGGCCGAAGCGGCCTCGCGCTTCTCCGGCGAGTGGCTCGCCCTTGCGATGACGGTCGGCGCGAGCATCTCGATCCTGGGCACCAGCAGCAACACGGTGCTGATGGCGCCGCGCTATCTGCTTGCGCTTTCGCAGGATGGCTACGGGCCGCGATGGCTCGGCGCCATCCATCCCACGTTCCGGACGCCTGCTCTGTCGATCGTACTGATCGGTGCGGTGTCGCTCGCGCTGGCGCTGTCGGGCTCGTTCGTGCAGCTGGCGCTGCTGTCGGTGGTGTCGCGGCTGTGCACGTACCTGGGCACCGCGGGGTCGGTGCTGGTCCTGCGGCATCGGCATGGCGATCGCGAAGGCGCGCTGCGTTTGCCCGGCGGCGCGTTGATTCCGATGGCGGCCATCGCACTCAGTCTCGCGCTGCTGGCGAGCGCGCAGGTCGCCAATCTCGTTGCGGCCGCGATCGCGTTGGCGATCGGCGCGGTGGTTTACGCGTTGCGGCGAAAGTGACCCACGACCCGGGTGCGGCCTGCGGCCTTACCCGGGGGTCATGGCGTCGGCATCGGCATCGGCGGTGGCATCGCCGGCATCGCCATCAATTGGACCTGCAGGTCGAACAGGATTTCGGCATCGCCCGGGAGCCATGGCGCCGGTTGGTCCTTCGCACCTTCAAATCCACGATAGTGACGATGGAATGCGCGCACGGCCGCATCCGGATCGCGCAGGTCGTAACCGATCAATCGCATCGCCGCCCATGGATCGAAACCCGTCGGCACCGGCGCCAGCTGCGCGCGCGGCCACAATCCGTAGCCGGCGTCGGCAAGCCGTTTCCATGGGAAGAGCGCGCTCGGGTCCGTCTTGCGCGTCGGCGCGATGTCGCCGTGGCCGATCACGAGATGCTTCGGAATGTCGAGCCGCTGCGTGATGTTGTCGAGCAACCGCAGCAGCGTCGCGATCTGCGCATCGCTGAAAGGCTCCACGCCATCGTTGTCCAGTTCGATGCCGATCGACGCCGAGTTGAGATCGCTCACGCCACCCCACTGTGACGCGCCGGCATGCCACGCGCGCTGGCTTTCGGCGACCAGCTGGTACAGCGTGCCGTCGTCGCCGATCAGGTAATGCGCGCTCACGCGTCCGCCGGAATTGCGCGTCTGCAACGTGAGCAGCGCCACTTCCGCACTTTCCATTTCCGTCTGGTGAAGCACGATCATCACGGCGCTTCGCAGATCGTGGTTGGGCGAAGGCCGCCATTGCGGCATCGCGTCGGGCTGCGGTTGCGGCGGCGGTGTCGTTGCGCACGCGGCCAGCACGAGCGCGAACGCAAGGACAGAGGCGAGGCGATGGGCATTCATGCGCGGGGGCCGTCACGACGTGGCGGCCATTGTTCCACACGCGACCGTGCGCATCGCGCATGCGCCGGAAGTCATCTCCGGCGCACTGCAACGCGCGCGATCAGGAAAGCCAGCCGCGGGCGGCCGCGCGCCGCGCGTAGGACAGCAGGAACAACGCGATCGCCAGCAACACGATCGGCATGACCAGCCCCGCAGGGCCCAGAACTTCCCACGCCGGCGTCGAGAGGAACGCGCCCAGCGTCTGCACCACCAGGCCGACGAGCGACAGCAGGAAGAAGGTCGCCGCCCAGCGCCTGCGCAGCAGCAGGCCGATCGCGCCGAGCACGCCGCCGAACACGGCCACGCCGTAGGCGACCTGCATCCAGCCCGGCGTCGCGTCCAGGATGCGGCGCTGCTCCACGGGCATCGCCGCGAGTTGCTCCGGCGTCGCCAGCAGAGTCATGCAGAACATCGCCACGCCCAACAGGTTCCACAGCAATGCGAGTACGGCGATCACCCAGTAGCTCACGGGACGCGAAGCTGCAATCACGGTCGTCATGCTCGTTCTCCTTCGGCAAGGTGGCTCAGGCGCGGCGTCAGCGTAGGTCGATGCGGCGCTGCATCACGCGGGATGCCGACGAACGGACGGATCACTCCTTCCGGATCGCATGGCCACCGAACTGCGCGCGCATCGCCGCAAGCAGCTTGTCGGCGAAGGAATCGTCCTCGCGGGAACGCAACCGCTCCAGCAGCGACAGCGTGATGACCGGCGCCGACACATCCAGCTCGATCGCCTCGGCCACGGTCCAGCGGCCTTCACCCGAATCGGAGACATACGGCGCGATACCGGCCATCGTCGGGTTCTCGTCGAGCGCGTTCGCACTCAGGTCCAGCAGCCACGATCGCACGACGCTGCCGTGTCGCCAGATCTGCGCGACCTGCCCCAGGTCCAGCGCGAAGTCCGCGCGCTTCTGCATGATCGCGAAGCCTTCGGCGTAGGCCTGCATCATTCCGTACTCGATGCCGTTGTGGACCATCTTGGTGAAGTGCCCGGCGCCGCTGGGCCCGACGCGACCCCAGCCGCGATCGGTCGCGGGCGCCAGGGCTTCGAACACGGGACGCAGGCGCTCGACGGCGGCCTCGTCGCCGCCAACCATCAGGCTGTAGCCCTCGCTCAAACCCCACACGCCCCCGCTGGTTCCGCAGTCGACGTACGCGATGCCGTGCTCCGCCAGTTTCTGCGCGCGGCGCATCGTGTCCTTGTAGAACGAATTTCCGCCATCGATGATCGTGTCGCCGGCGGCGAGCAGCGGCAGCAGGTCGTCGATGGTGCGATCCACCGGATCGCCGGCGGGCACCATCATCCACACCGCGCGCGGCGCGGCCAGGCGTTCGATCATCGCTGCGAGCGAATCCACCGGCTCGATGCCGCCCTGCGCGGCGCGTTCGCGCGCCTGTGCGCCGGGATCGAATCCCACCACGCGATGCCCGTGCTGCACGAGCCGCTGCGCCATGTTGGCGCCCATGCGACCCAGTCCGATCATGCCCAGTTCCATGCCGACTCCGATGCGGGGCGGCCGTGGCCGCGATGGCACAGGATGGCGCATGCGCGCGCGCAGTTCACCCTCGCCGCGCGTGCCTCGGCGGGGTTGCTAAAAGCGTGTGAACGTCAACCCGGGGGGCAACGGCCGAAGCGGAGCGTCATCGACTGCGCGCCGACGATCGGCGCGGCCGCGGGCACGTAGTCGTGCAGCGGGACATGCAGGCCCTTGGCGTCCTGGAAGACGTAGATCGAGAAGTCGTCGCCGATGAACTCGACCTGGTAGCCCTCCGGCACCGGCGAGGTCGGCGCGCCGCCGAAGCTGGTGTAGGAATCCATGGTGGGCCGCGTGCGCAGCGTGCGGCTCCCGCTGGCGATCTCCAGCGCGTCGGCGGCGACGCGCACGCGCGGCGCGGCGGCATTGCCGCAGTCGGGCGAATAGGTGCCGCCGTAGAGTTTCAGGGATTCGGGGCGGAGGTCCTGGGCGAAGGCCGGGGATGCCACGAGGCAGGCGAGCAGCGCGAAGCGGATGCGCGGGGTACGCATGGAGGTGATCCTGCGACTTCGGTGTCCGGATCAACGCGGCGTGTGCGGCCTGTCGGCCAGCTGCGCCTCAGTGCGGCAACGACGGCGTCATCACCGGGGCGAGGGACTCGCGTTCGACACGCTCCTGCTCCAGCGCGGCAAGGTGCTCCTCGAGCGTGCGGCCCAGCGCGGCGGCTTCACGGCCCGCGGCGTTCAGCAGCGGCGCGGAGGCTTCCAGTCGCAGTTCGCGACCGGCGCGTTCCTGCACGGCGACCACGTGCCGCAGCATCGCCAGCGCCATCGACGCACTGTCGCTGCGCGCGGCGACCTGGCTTCCCAGCACCAGCAGCCATTCCCCGTCGCGCCAGCCCACGCCGCCGACCGACGCATCGTCGGCGTCCAGCAACTGGGCATGCGGCTGCAAGGCGGCGCCAAGGCGCCGGATCGGCTTGTCCGGCTCCTTCTTCTTGCGGGCGTCGCGCTTGACCTTGGAATTGCGTGACATGGAAACTCGCGATCGCGTTCTGGCCGCGCATTCTAGTTCGATCGCGCCGCCGGCGCTGCGGCGACGCGCCTGTTCAGGCGTTCAACGCAGGGGCGCCATCACCTTCAGCTCGCGCAGGTTGTAGCCCTTCATCGCGGCCGATGCTTTCAGGCGCTGGAACAGCGCGCGGTTCATCTCCGGCTGGCGCGAGAGGATCCACAGGTTCTCGCGCTCCGGTCCGCCGACCACGGCCCACTGGTACTCCGGATCCAGGTCGATCACCCAGTAGTCGGCCCAGGTCATCGGCAGCCACGAAAGCCAGTCCGGCGCAAAGCGCACTTCCAGCGCGCCGGGCTTGGCGTCGACCGGGCGCGCGACGCCGTCGGAAACGTCCGTCGTCCCGTCCTTCGTGCGGCACGCATTGCGAACGCCGACCGTGCCGTCGGCGTTGGGCGTGTAGGTCGCGGTGATGTCGCCGACGCAATCGCGCTGCCAGAACATCGGCAGGTGCGCGATCTCGTGCCATTGTCCGGCATAGCGCTGCAGGTCGAGCGCCTCGACAGGTACGTTCACCTGCTCCTGCGCATGCACGGGAGCGGCAAGCGCCGCGAGGGCGACGAGTGCGGGAGCGAAGGGCAACCGGAAACGCGGCATGGCAGGTCCTCTTGGCGTGGACCTGCAGGTTCAATGTGGTGACGTCGTTTCCACGTGAGCGGTGAAGAGTGCTTCACGCGCGTGTTTCCAAGCGGGCACGCGTACCCCTTCCCCACTTGGGGGAAGGGGTGAACCTCAACGAAACGGCGACAGCGCCGTGGTCCCGCACACCGACGACACGGCGTGGTTGTGGAAGCTGGCGCGACGACGACGGCGCTCGAGGCGCGCATCACGCTCGCGCTTGCGCGCTTCTTCCTGCGCGGGATCGGTTTCGGCGTTGGCCAGCGACATCGCCAGCTCGGGATCCTGGATGTAGCCCTGGTTGAACAGCAAGCCTGCGAAGAGGTTCATGGCGCGACTCCTTGTCTCGGGTGTGTCGCCATCCTGCGCCGCGGGCTTGATCCGAAAAAGCGATCATTCTGGAACGCTTTCTTGAATGGGATTCAAGGCTCGCAGATACGTGCTTTTTTGCCTTCATTCCAGCGAAAGATGTAACCCGTCCGGCTGTTTTCCACGAGCTGGAACCCACTTTGAACTCCGCTGCCCAGGTCGTTGGGGCCAAGCGCCTGTGGTCCGACTTCCAGCGGCGAGGCGAAGCAGAACGGAGCCCGCTGGCGGCCATCGCTTGCCAGCGCAATGCAGGCCTTCCGGTCGCGACTGGATGCGTTCGCTCCGCTTGCACATCGACGCGCTCAATGACCGGCCCGCATGCCGCCATGTTCAGCAAAACGCGTCAGTGCGATTGCCGTTCGAGAGGACGCTCGGCGGCGGCATCGCATGCGCGCGACCGTGTCGACGGCGTCATCAGGAGGCGGTGAACCGTGCGCGCGGTCGCGTTCAGCGCGTCCAGTCGTCGTGACGGCGTTACCGCTCACATCGTTTTCACGACCGGATTCGCAGCCTTCACACACCTCGTGACCACAAACCCAGGAGACACCATGAAGGCGGCCGGCGGACTCATCCTCATCGTCGAGGATCACATGGCGATCGCGGAGATGGTCGGCGAATTCCTCGAAGCGCGCGGCTACGAAGTCGATTTCGCTCGCGATGGCGCCGATGCACTCCGTCTCACCGCGGAGAACACCTACGACGCGATCATCCTCGACCGCACGCTTCCCCGCGTGGACGGCCTGGACGTGTGTCGCCGCATCCGCGCCGAGCAGCGACGCTCGACGCCGGTGCTGATGCTCACCGCGCGCGACACGCTGGACGACAAGGTCACCGGACTGGAAGCCGGCGCGGACGACTACCTCACCAAGCCCTTCGCGATCCAGGAACTGGAAGCGCGCATCGCGGTGCTGATCCGCCGCGGTCGCAAGTCGATGGGCGGCGGCGTGCTGCGCGTGGCGGACCTGGTGCTGGATCCGGAAGTGATGACCGTGCATCGCGACGGCATGGAGTTGCACCTGTCGCCGACGGGCTTCCAGTTGCTCAGCATCCTCATGCGCGAATCGCCGCGCGTGGTGTCGCGCCAGGAGATCGAACGCGAGATCTGGAAGGGCGAATCGCCCGACTCCGACACGCTGCGCAGCCACCTGTACAACCTGCGCAAGGCCATGGACCGCCCCTTCGAAAACCCGCTGCTGCACACGATGCAGACGGCCGGCTACAAGGTCGCGGATCTGTCGGGTGTGCAGCCGCGCGAAGTCGCTCCGGCCATCACGGCGACGCCCCGCTACACGGAGGCGGTGGTCAGCGCGCATTGAGTGCGCTTCAAACCCCTCTCCCAGCGGGAGAGGGGTTGGGGTGAGGGGCAACGAAGGGACTACTTCGAACATCCCGTGCACTACAGCGCTGCGCGGTTGCTCCACTTCACGCGAAAAGAAGAATGGGTTCCAGCGTTCGCTGGAATGACGGAACCATTGTTCGCCAGCAATGGAGTGCCCATGCGCAACGGGCCTGGGTCCCGGCCTTCGCCGGGATGAAGGCATCGTCCGCGGCGCGGGCGCTTGCCTCACTCGTCCAGCGTGAACCCCACCTTGATCGTCACCTGCCAGTGCGCGACCTTGCCGTCCTCGACGTGGCCGCGCACGTCCTGCACGCAGAACCATTTGATGTTTCGCACCGTTGCCGAAGCGCGTTCGATCGCGCGGCGGATCGCATCGTCGGTGCTGGTCTTCGACGAGCCGGTCAGCTCGAGGTGCTTGTAAACGTGCTCGCTCATGGTCGGTCTCCGGTGGGGGAAAGTGCCTATGTCGGACGCCGCGCGCGATGCGCGCCGGCCGATCATAGTCCCCTGCCCCTCCCACGCCCCGTGAGGCGAACGACCGCGCGTCAGCCGTTCCCCAGCCCGGCCTCGCCCGGCAGGTGGGCCACGCGGACCGGCCCCACTTCCGGCAGCGCGCCCGGCGCCGGCGCGCCATTTCCGGGCAGCGTTCCGGGCAGGCTGTCGGCGGGTGGCACGTTGTCGGCTTCGGGGTTCAGCACGACGATGCTGATGCGGCGGTTCACCGGCGAACGCGGGTCGCGCTTGTCGAACGGCACCGACGCCGCCAGCCCGACCACGCGCGAGATGCGGTCTTCCTGCAGCCCGCCTTCGACCAGCGCGCGCCGCGCGGCGTTGGCGCGTTCGGCCGACAGTTCCCAGTTCCCGTAGCCACCGACCTGGTGGTACGGCGCCTCGTCGGTGTGACCGCTGAGCGCGATGCGGTGGTGGCCGTCGTTGAGCAGCCCGCCCATCTCGCCGAGGAGCGTGTGCGCGTAGTCCTTCAGGCTCGCGCTCGCGCTGTCGAACATCGGCCGGTTGAGGCGGTCGACGATCTGGATGCGCAGGCCTTCGGGCGTGAGGTCGATCAGCAGCTGGTCCTTGAATGGCGCCAGCGCCTGGCTACGCTCGATGGCTTCCTCCAGCGTGCGCTTGAGTTCGTCCAGGCGACGCTTTTCCTCTTCGCGCGCAGCAGCCTTGGCCTGCTGCGGCGTCATCTTCAGCGGTTCACGCGCGCCGAAATCCGCGCCGTGCCCGCCCGCGACGGCGACCGGCGTGGTGCTCGGGATCAACCGGTCGGCCGCGCCGCCCGGGCCGTTCGCGCCGGGGGCAGGCTTGAGCGACTTGCCGACGACCGCGCTGGGATTCTTGAAGTATTCGGAAATCGCGGCGCGCTGCTGTTTGTCGGTGATGCCGACGATCCACATCACCAGGAAGAACGCCATCATCGCCGTCACGAAATCCGCGTACGCGACCTTCCACGCGCCGCCGTGATGCCCGGCGGCCACGCGCTTGATCGGCCGGAGGATGATCACCGGCCGCTCGCGATTGGCCGCCATCTCAGCGCTTGCCGCGCAGGTGCGCGTCGAGGTCGGAGAACGCCGGGCGCATGTCGGAGAACAGCAGTTTGCGCGCGAACTCGACCGCCACGCTCGGCGCATAGCCACGCAGGCTCGACACCAGCGCCATCTTGATGATCTCGAACGCCTTGGCTTCTTCCTGCGCGTGGTGGTGCATCGCCGTCGCGAGCGGGCCGACGAAGCCGTAGCCCAGCAGGATGCCGAGGAACGTGCCGACCAGCGCGGCGGCGACGTGGTGGCCGATCTCCGACGCTTCGCCGCCGATGGACGCCATCGTGATCACGATGCCCAGCACCGCCGCGACGATGCCGAAGCCCGGCAGCGAATCGGCCAGCACCTGCAGCGCGTGCGCGGGTTCGCCGGCTTCCTTGGAATGGGTTTCCAGCTCGATGTCGAGCACCTGTTCGAGCTCGTGCGCTTCGAAGTTGCCGCTCACCATCAGCCGCAGGCAGTCGGTGGTGAACTCCAGCAGGCGCTTGTCGGCCAGCAGCTTCGGGTACTTGAGGAACAACTCGCTGGACGCGGGCTCGTCGACGTCGCGCTCGATCGCCATCATGCCCTCGCGCCGCGCCTTCATCAGCACGTCGTAGAGCATGGCGAGGATGTCGATGTAGTCCGACTTCTTGTAGTGCGAGCCCTTGAGCAGGCGCGGAATGCCGCCCACGCAGGCCTTCACGACCTTCAGCGGATTGGCAACGAGGAACGCGCCGGCCGCGGCGCCGCCGATGATGAGCAGCTCGTAAGGCTGCCACAGCGCACCAATCTGCCCGTGCGAAAGCACGAAGCCGCCCAGCACGCTGCCGATTACTACGATGAAACCGATGATGATGAACATGGGCCGCCCCGGGACACGATTGGGTTAACGGCCCGGTTCACGGAAGATTGAGCGGCTCGCGGTACGCGCTTCCGGATGCAGGAAGTCAGTCACACTCGTCCATCGACGCGATGCCGCCGAAGCGTCACCAGTCGATGGCGAACCAGCGCTCCAGTGTTTCGCCCGGCGACAGCACGCGCGGTTCCAGGTTGAACGCGTCAGGCGGTCCGCTCTGCGGCTCCACGCACGTCGCGTGCGCGGGCATGTCGTAGACGACCCAGTGCGCGCAGTCCGACGTCAGCGTGATGCGCTGCGCGCCGCGATGCAGCACCACCGGCGCGTCGTTCAGGAAGCAATCGTCCCAGGGTCCCACCGGCGGCGGCGCCAGCGGACGCGTCGCCATGCCGTCCTCGTCGCGCGGATACCAGGCGGTCGGCACGAACTCGAGGCGTTCAGGTTTGAGGAACCACGGATGCCAGCCGAGTTCGGCGGGCATCGCCTGCTCGCCCGCGGTCGCCGACAAGGTCATGCGCACGCCGCGTTCGAGCACGTCGATGCGCTGCCTCGCGGTACCGCCGAACGGCCAGCGCACGTCGCGAGGCAGCGCGAGCAACAGCTCGACGTGATGCGCCGACTGCGCATCCACCCGCCACGGCAATCCGAAGCCGACGCCGTGGATCGCATGCGCGCCGAGGTTGATCGGCAACCGGTGGCGCTCGCCTTCGAAGTCGAATTCACCGCCGCGCACGCGCCCTGCCCACGGCACCATCGGGTAGGAGCCCCAGGCAAGCATCGACGCGTTGTCGTCATCGAAACCGGCGAGTTGTTCGACACCCTCGACCCGGATCTGCGCGATGCGTCCGCCGGCCTGCGGCGCGACGTCCACCGACATCGCGCCGTGCGACAGCGTCAGCAGCGGGCCCGGCTCCAGCCGTCCCGTCGCGGCGTCAGGCACCATAAGGATCGATCGTGCGAATGCGGCCGTCGGCTTCGTGATGCAGCGGCGCGACCTTGATCGAACGCAGGTGCGTCACGCCGCCCGACAGAATCGAGTCGTGATAGAACAAGAACCACTGTCCGTCGAATTCCACGATGGAGTGGTGCGTGGTCCAGCCCACCACCGGCGTCAGGATGTTGCCCTGGTACGTGAACGGCCCGTACGGGCTGTCGCCGACGGCATAGCACAGCAGGTGCGTGTTGCCGGTGGAGTACGAGAAGTAGTACTTCCCGCCGAACTTGTGCACCCACGACGCCTCGAAGAAGCGGCGATCGTGATCGCCCGCCTTCAGCGGCGCGCCATGTTCGTCGACGATCACCACTTCGCGCGGCGCTTCGGCGAACTCGAGCATGTCGCCGCGCAGGCGCGCGATCTTCGGACCGAGCGCCGGTTCGTCGTCGCCCGGTTCGACATGCGCCTCGTCGCGCACGTTGTCGCGATATTTCTGCAGCTGGCCGCCCCAGAGCCCGCCGAAGTACATGTAGCTCTCGCCGTCCTCGTCGGTGAACACCGCGGGGTCGATCGAATAGCTGCCGGCGATGGCGTCCGGCTGCGGCACGAACGGACCTTCCGGCCGATCGCCGACGGCAACGCCGATCTGGAACACGTCGTCGGCGCGCTTGGCCGGGAAGTACAGGTAGTACTTGCCGCCCTTCGTCGCCGCATCCGGCGCCCACATCTGGCGCTTCGCCCACGCCACGTCCTTCACGTGCAGCGCGACACCGCAGTCCACGGCTTCGGCATCGGGCGAATCCATGCGCAGGACGTGGTAGTCCTCCATGCCGAAGTGCGAGCCCTCATCGTCGAACGGGATGCCCGCATCGATGTCGTGCGAGGGATACACATACAGCTTGCCCTCGAACACGTGCGCGGACGGATCGGCCGTGTAGATGTGCGTGACCAGCGGCTGCGAGATGGCCCTGGCGGCCAGCGCAGTCAGTTCCTGCGCGCTCGGGTCCAGGACGTGGGAGGAATCGGACATGGGGGTCTCCGGCGGGTCAGGTACGTGGATCAGGCTGCGGACGTTGCGGCTTGCAGGCGGCGCGCGGTGAGTTCCTGTTCGATGCGCGATTCCATCGGCTTGTTGATCTCGTACAGGAACAGCAGCACCACGCACACCAGGAACGGAACCGACGCGTACAGGCTCACCGCCAGGCGGATGCCGTCGACGGTCTGCGGCGCCTGCGTCGCCGCGCCGGCGTCGTAGCCGTAGTACGCGAGGATGCCGGCGACGGATGCGCCGCCCACGCTCAGGCCGATCTTCAACCCGCACAGCATCGCCGAGAAGATGATCGCGGTGGCGCGGCGGTGGTTCTTCCATTCCGAGTAATCCGCGACGTCGGCGATCATCGCCCACAGCAGCGGAATGGTGATGCCGTAGAAGAAGCCGTGCAGGATCTGCGAAACGAACACCACCCACGTCGCCTGCGGCGGGAACAGCAGGAACGCCAGCATGAACAGCGTCGACACCAGCAGTGCGCCGCCGAACACGTCGCGCTTGCCGAAGCGGTCGGCGAGCTTCTTGGAAAAGCCGATGCCGCAGATCATGAAGATGATGCCGCCGGCGTTGAACAGGCTCAGCGCGGACGTCGGCGCGTCCTTCGGCCACTGGAACTCGGTGAGGCCCATGCCGGTGAGCACGGAGTTGAGCCCCGCGATGAAGCCGTTGAAGCCGACGTCGTCGAGGAAGCCCGCAAGGTGCGGCTCGCTCAGGTAGTACTTGAAGTAATAGACATACATGCCGCCCTTCAGCGCGAGCGTCATGAACACCAGGATGGTCAGCATCAGCATCACCACCCACGGGCGGTTGCGCGCGAGGTCGGTGAGGTCCTGCTTCACGGTGGACTTCTGTTCCGGCGCCGGGACGATGCGCTCCTTCGTGGTGAAGAAGGTGATCAGGAAGAACACCGTGCCGACGATGGCGAACACCATCATCGTGTTGTGGAAGCCGCGCACCTTGTCGCCGTCGCCGAGGATCAGCACCAGCGGCAGCAGCAGCGCCTGGATGATGAACTGCGCGACCATCACCGCGA